>ERZ795053.6038-NODE-6038-length-12252-cov-4.043125_pt1 | contig 12252 bp, 7 predicted proteins | sample MGYA00375137_ERZ795053 | MGnify/ENA primary metagenome ERZ795053 (study PRJEB30182, sample SAMN05720284) | activated sludge metagenome | isolation source: Anaerobic digester | place: Hong Kong | collected 2014-12-17 ... | reverse complement strand
AGATGGACGGTTTCGAAGCCAATGAAGGCATCATCCTGATCGCCGCCACCAACCGGCCCGACGTGCTCGATCCCGCACTTCTGCGTCCGGGCCGTTTCGACCGCCAGGTTGTGGTGCCCAATCCGGATATCAACGGGCGCGAGAAGATCCTCAAGGTGCATGTTCGCAAGGTGCCGCTGGCGCCGAATGTGGATCTGCGCACGCTGGCACGCGGCACTCCGGGTTTCTCGGGTGCCGACCTGATGAACCTCGTCAACGAGGCAGCATTGCTTGCCGCACGGCGCAACAAGCGCCTGGTCACGATGCAGGAGTTCGAGGATGCCAAGGACAAGGTGATGATGGGCGCGGAGCGCCGTTCGTCTGCCATGACCCAGCAGGAAAAGGAACTGACCGCCTATCACGAGGCCGGGCACGCAATCGTTGCTCTCAACGTTCCCGCTTCGGACCCGGTACACAAGGCGACGATCATTCCGCGTGGCCGTGCGCTCGGCATGGTGATGCAGTTGCCCGAGGGCGACCGCTATTCCATGAGCTACAAGTACATGATCTCCCGGCTGGCGATCATGATGGGTGGCCGCGTTGCCGAGGAGATCAAGTTCGGCAAGGAAAACATCACTTCCGGTGCCGCCTCCGATATCGAGCAGGCAACGAAGCTTGCGCGCGCAATGATCACGCAATGGGGCTTCTCGGACGAACTCGGACGGGTTGCCTACGGCGAAAACCAGCAGGAAGTGTTCCTGGGCCATTCGGTAGCACAGACGAAGAACGTATCCGAAGCCACGGCGCAGACCATCGACAATGAAATTCGCCGTCTGGTGGACGAAGCCTACAACAGTGCCACGCAGATCCTTCGCAAGAAGAAGAAGGACTGGGAGGCGCTTGCCCAGGGCTTGCTGGAATACGAAACGCTTTCCGGTCCCGAGATCACTGACCTCCTGGCAGGAAAGCCGCCGCGCCGCGATCAGGGTGACGACACGCCACCTTCGCGTGGAACGGCTGTCCCGAAAGCTGGAACTTCCGGCAGCAAGAAGGGTGGCGAAGCCGGCGATATGGAGCCGCAGCCGCAGGGCTGATCTTTGCGCCTGTCTTCAATGGGGAATCGATTTTCCCAAGAAACAAAGCCCCGGTTCTGCCGGGGCTTTTTCGTGGCGAATAGCCCAAATGGGTGGATTCGCGAAGGTTTACCATGTGTTACAATGTGTGACTCTTTTTAAACGGAAACTGGTATATTATCCGCGCACTCTGAATGGTGCGTATGGAAATCCGCCAGGAGACCGCGCCGAACGTTCAAGAGACAGATTCAAGTGGGTTCGTGACTGCCGGAGAGGCAAGGGCGCGAATAGATCCGGCGCCTCGAAACGGCGCATATGGGTGGGAACATTTCATGACCAGGAAATACTTTGGCACCGACGGCATTCGCGGCAGGGCAAACTCCTTTCCGATGACGGCGGACACCGCGATGCGGGTGGGAATGGCGGCAGGTGTTGCGTTTAGGCGCGGTGCGCACCGCCACCGTGTCGTGATCGGGAAGGACACCAGGCTTTCCGGCTACATGATCGAGAACGCCCTGGTTGCCGGGTTCACGGCAGCCGGCATGGATGTTTTCCTGCTGGGACCGGTACCGACACCGGCGGTTGCGATGCTCACACGCTCGCTGCGGGCAGATATCGGGGTGATGATCTCGGCATCCCACAACGGGTTCGAGGACAACGGCATCAAGCTTTTCGGTCCCGATGGCTTCAAGCTTTCCGATGATATCGAGGCCCGGATCGAGGAACTCATGGAGGAAGATCTTTCCTCGCAGCTTGCTACGGCAAGCGATCTTGGCCGCGCCACCCGTATCGAGAGCGGGCGCGACCGGTATACCGAATTCGCCAAGCGCACGCTGCCGCGTTCCTTGTCGCTTGAAGGCCTGCGCATCGTCATCGATTGCGCCAATGGGGCTGCCTACAAGGTAGCGCCCGCCGCATTGTGGGAACTGGGTGCCGAAGTCGTGGCAATCGGCGATGAGCCGAACGGCATCAACATCAATCTCGATTGCGGTTCGACTGCGACCGAAGAACTTAAACGCAAGGTTCATGAAACGCGCGCAGACATTGGAATCGCGCTTGATGGGGACGCTGATCGCGTCATCATCATTGATGAGAACTCGAACGAGATTGACGGCGACCAGCTTCTGGCCACCATTGGAGAGTACTGGAACAAGCAGTCGCGCCTTTCCGGCGGCGGCATCGTTGCCACCGTCATGTCCAATCTCGGCCTCGAACGCTTTCTTGCGGATCGCAAGCTGACGCTTGCACGCACCAAGGTCGGTGACCGCTATGTTGTGGAGCATATGCGCAAACATGGCTTCAACCTGGGCGGCGAGCAGTCCGGCCACATGGTGCTTTCCGATTTCGCCACGACCGGCGACGGGCTGGTTGCGGCGCTTCAGGTGCTTGCAGTCATGAAGACGACCAATCGGCCGGCTAGCGAAGCCTGCCGCAAGTTCGAGCCTGTTCCGCAGTTGCTGCAGAATGTCCGTTTTTCCGGCGGCAATCCGCTTGAGACCGAACAGGTCAAACAGGCCATCAAGGACGCTACACAGATGCTTGGCAACAAGGGACGGCTTGTGATCCGTCCCTCTGGCACCGAGCCGCTTATTCGCATTATGGCCGAATGCGACGACGAGATGCTGGTCAAGAATGTGGTAAGCGAGGTTGCGGGCGCCGTTTCAAAGGCCGCTGCCTGATATTGCTTCCTGCAATCTGGACAGAATTCAGAAACCCCGCCTAGTGCGGGGTTTTTCTTTTGTGACGGGGGAAGTGTTCGTGGTGGTGTCGGTTTCCACTTGCATATCAGAAACCCTGGTCTTCCCGACTGCCTTGAAGCAGTAGTCATCAGGCCTGCCGTGCCCTGCTTTGTGTCAGACAGAGTGATCCGGGCAAGAGGGATTAAACTACCGTTTACCGCTTTTTTTAACCTTAAGGAACACGGTTAAGCGCACCTTAACTTTTCGGGGGCAGTATCGGCCCGGAATTAGGATTCCGGGTTTCGGAACAAGCCAAGAGGAAAGTTGTAATGCGCAGCTTCAAGTTTATTTCGATCGTTACTTCGGCGCTGCTGGCTTCCACTGCGCTTGCCAATGCCGCCGACCTGATCACAATGGAGCCAGTGCCGGAATATGTGCCGGAGGTTCCAAGGGTGCAGACCGTTGGCGGATGGTATCTGCGCGGTGATATCGGCTACGGCCATGCCAGCGTGAACGGTGTGACCTATCAGTTTCCCGATTCCACTGGAATCGTGGGTGCCTACAAGTTCGACAATCATGAACTGGGCTCTGCCTGGATGCTTGGCGGAGGCATTGGCTATCAGATCGACAACACCTTTCGCGTCGACCTGACTACCAACTACTACTCCTCAATGGACTTCAAGGGTTCCTCGATGAAGTCTTTCGCCTGCGGCGATATCTCCGGCCTCATGGATAACGATGTACCGGGCGGCGCCAACTACGACACCTGCTCGGCAAACGACACCACTTCGTTTGAGGCAGCTACACTGCTGGCAAACGTCTATGTGGATCTCGGCACCTATGCCGGTTTCACGCCTTATATCGGTGCAGGTATCGGTGGCGCTCACGTGAAGTGGGGCACGCTCAACAACGACATCTCCTGCTCTGGCGGAGATTGCCTCAGTGCCATGTTTGACACCGATGGCGACACAATCAACGACACGGCCTACGACTACAACACCAAGCTGGATGGAAAGCATGGCGGCCAGTCAGGCTGGCGTTTCGCTTACGCGCTTCATGCAGGTGCTTCCTATGATCTGAGCAGCCGCCTGAAACTCGATGCTGGATACTCAATGACCCAGATTTCCGGCGGCAAAATGTTCGACTTCGATTCGGCAGTTGGCAGCAGGGTTCAGGGTCACAACGGCGATATCACGATCCATTCGTGGCGTGCGGGCCTGCGCTATCAGTTCGACTGATCGCGAACAAACGGCAAAGCGGATGGCGGGAACACTCGCCATCCAGTCCTCAAGCAATTTCCGGGAACCGGGTCATGAAACGTATCTTAGTCACTGCCGCCCTGATTGCCTCCGCCGGCCTTACTACAACGGCGGGCGCTGCGGACCTTGAGGAATATGCTTCGGGTCCGGTTGTCGAACGTACACCTGTCGAGTTCGGAAGCGGCTGGTATCTGCGCGGCGACATCGGCTTCAACCTCAACGGTCACATGAAGGAAGGCGGTTACGCCAACGGTACCGACGAACAGCGCTTCACCATGGACGACGTCATGACGTTCGGTGTCGGTGTCGGCTACCATGTCAACGACATGTTCCGTATCGAAGGTACATTCGAGACACTGTTCGATGGTTCCTCGGACAACACTCATTCCATCGCATCGACAAATTGTCCGGTCGTGATTTCCACCGACTCGGGCCCCATCGACGATTTCGCCGACAACTGCCTTGGCTCTGACTCGGGCGAGTACCATGCAAACGTCGCAATGCTGAACGGGTATTTCGACCTCGGCTCCTTTGGCAACTTCCAGCCCTATGTCGGCGGCGGCATCGGCATAGCCCGCGTTCGCTGGCGGGATGAAACCGGGTCCATCACCTGCGTACCCGTACACGCCGACGTGGCAACCGAAACCTGCGTTGCCAAGGGTACCACTGATCAGCCGGTACCAAACGAACCGGTATCGTTCCAGGGCACAAAAGCAACCGGCATCGACTACCAATTCGCCTATTCGGCAATGGCCGGTTTTGGCTACCGACTGACCGACAATATCACTCTTGATGCCAATTACCGTTTCCTTAGCACGGGTGCCGATGCCATCAACTACAGCAATGGATCGCATATCGGCGATGGCGGTTTTGGTGTTCATCAGGTCCGCGCAGGCCTGCGCTGGGAACTCTGGTAGGTTTCCCATTTTCCGATTTGACCAATTGCGGCGAGGCCTTGGGCTTCGCCGTTTTGCGTTTGGCGATAGCTCGCCGGCGCCAAAGCGGTTTCCGAACTGCCGCAAATTCAGCACATCCCAAGACAAGTTTGTGGGCCGCGAAAGTTTCGCTTGACTTGCGACATCGGCTTTTCTATTTCCGCCAGTGGGCCACCTCTCCCCAACGAGAGGCGAGCTATCTGAAAGGATAGAATTGACATGACTGATATCTCCAAGCCGGCAGTGCGCCCGGCCAATCCCCGCTTTTCTTCTGGTCCCTGCACCAAGCGCCCCGGCTGGTCGCTTGAAGCGTTGAACGATGCTGCCCTTGGCCGGTCGCATCGTGCCAAGATCGGCAAATCAAAGCTTGCCGAGGCCATCGACCTTACCCGTGAAATCCTGCAGGTGCCTACCGACTATCGCATCGGCATCGTGCCTGCCTCCGACACCGGTGCCGTGGAAATGGCGCTGTGGTCCCTGCTCGGAGAGCGCGGTGTCGACATGCTTGCCTGGGAGAGCTTCGGCTCCGGCTGGGTGACCGATGTCGTCAAGCAACTCAAACTGACGGATGTACGCAAGTTCGAGGCAGCCTATGGCGACCTTCCGGATCTTGCGCAGGTGGATTTCGACCGCGATGTGGTCTTCACCTGGAACGGAACCACTTCCGGGGTTCGCGTTCCCAATGCGGATTTCATCCCCGCAGACCGTGCCGGCCTGACGATCTGCGATGCCACTTCGGCCGCGTTCGCCCAGGAACTCGACTATGCCAAGCTCGATGTCGTCACCTTCTCCTGGCAGAAGGTGCTGGGCGGCGAGGGCGGTCATGGTGTCATAATCCTGAGCCCGCGGGCAGTCGAACGGCTAGAGAGTTATTCCCCGGCATGGCCACTGCCGAAGATCTTCCGCATGACCAAGGGCGGTAAGCTGATCGAGGGCATCTTCAAGGGCGAAACGATCAATACGCCTTCCATGCTATGTGTTGAGGACTATCTCGATGCGCTTTTCTGGGCAAAGTCGCTGGGCGGGCTGAAGGCTCTGATCGGCCGCGCCAACGACAACTTTGTGGCAATCGACAAATATGTTGCCGACAATGACTGGATCGACTTCCTGGCTAAGGTGCCGGAGACGCGTTCCAACACCTCCGTCTGCCTGGTGATCTCCGATGAGAGGGTTGCGGCAATGCCTGCTGAAGAGCAGGCCGCCTTTGCCAAGTCGCTTGTTTCCAAGCTCGACAAGGAAGGCGTTGCCTATGACATCGGGGCATATCGCGATGCGCCTGCGGGCCTTCGCATATGGACCGGTGCAACGGTCGAGCGCACCGATGTCGAGGCGCTTCTGCCCTGGCTTGGTTGGGCCTTCGAGCAGACCCTTCGCGAGACGCGCGCGGCTGCCTGACGGCCGCGCTACTTCATCACTCATTCCGCAAATTCCGCACCCGCAAAGGAGGCCACGATCATGGCACCGCGTGTACTCGTATCCGACAAGCTTTCGCCAACTGCAGTAGACATTTTCAAGAACTACGGCGTTGAAGTCGACTATCTGCCCGATGTCGGCAAGGACAAGGACAAGCTCCTTGAAATCATCGGGCAATATGACGGACTTGCAATCCGTTCCGCTACCAAGGTGACCGAAAAGGTCATCGAGGCGGCCACCAACCTGAAGGTGATCGGCCGCGCAGGCATCGGTGTCGACAACGTCGACATACCGGCAGCCTCACGCAAGGGCATCATCGTGATGAACACGCCCTTTGGCAACTCGATCACCACTGCCGAACATGCCATTTCGCTGATGCTCGCCTGTGCACGCCAGATCCCTGCGGCCGATGCCTCGACCAAGGCCGGCAAATGGGAAAAATCCAAGTTCATGGGTGTCGAGTTGACCAACAAGACGCTTGGCGTGATCGGTGCCGGCAATATCGGTGGGATTGTCTGCGACCGTGCCCGCGGGCTTCGCATGAAGGTTGTTGCCTATGACCCGTTCCTCAGCCACGAAAAGGCAGACAAGATGGGTGTCGAGAAGGTCGAACTTGATGAACTCCTGACACGCGCCGATTTCATCACCCTGCATGTGCCGCTGACCGACAAGACGCGCAATATACTTTCGCGAGAAGCCATCGCAAAGATGAAGAACGGCGTGCGCATCATCAACTGCGCGCGCGGTGGTCTCGTCGACGAGGAAGCGCTGGCCGATGCCATAAAGGCGGGCAAGGTTGCGGGTGCAGCCTTCGACGTGTTCTCGGAGGAGCCGGCAAAGGACAACGTGCTCTTCGGCCTGGGCGACAACGTCGTTTGCACTCCGCATCTGGGCGCAGCCACTTCCGAGGCGCAAGAAAATGTCGCACTGCAGGTTGCCGAACAGATGAGCGAGTACCTGATGAAGGGCGCGGTATCGAACGCGCTCAACATGCCCTCGATTTCTGCCGAGGAAGCGCCGATCCTCACGCCGTTCGTCAAGCTTGCCGAACACCTTGGAGCCTTTGCGGGCCAGGTCACCGAAGATCCCATCAAGAAGGTCGAGATCATCTATGATGGACGCGTGGCAGGCATGAACACCAAGGCGCTGACCAGCGCCGTGATTGCCGGACTTATCCGCAGCGTGGTTTCTGGCGTGAACATGGTTTCTGCGCCCGTGATGGCCAAGGAGCGTGGCATCCAGATATCTGAGACCACGCAGGACAAATCCGGCGTCTACGACAGCTACATCAAGGTGAAGATCGAAACCGAACAGCACGAACGTTCGGTTGCTGGTACCGTGTTCTCGGACGGCAAGCCGCGCTTCATCCAGATCAAGGGCATCAACCTCGATGCCGATATCGGCCGGTACATGGTCTACACCACCAATGAGGACGTGCCGGGCGTCATCGGTACACTGGGCTCGATGTTCGGTGAAGCCGGGGTGAACATCGCCAACTTCAGCCTTGGCCGCGACAAGCAGCGCGGCGATGCCATCGCACTGTTGTATGTGGACGAGCTGGCGCCGGACTCGCTGATCTCCAAACTGCTCGCGAGCGGCAAATTCAAGCGCGCGAAGGCTCTGGAATTCGAGATCTGAGCGATAGCCATACGTTCCATGTATATGAGATCGAAGACCCGGCCACGTGCCGGGTCTTTTGGCTTCTGCCCATTCATTCGGTGAGGGGAATCATAATTTGCGGCCCGCCCTCTGGGCGATCCACACGCCGCCCATGACAAGGACGAAGCCGGCGGCATGGTAGGGCAGGAACTTCTCGCCCAGTATCACGATGGCTAGCAGTGTGCCGAATACCGGGATCATGTTGTAGAAGATGCCGCCCCGGTTGGAGCCTACGAGTTCCATTCCGCGAATCCAGAAAACCTGGGAGAGGATGGAGGGGCCGATTGCCGTGTAGGCAATGATGCCCCAGCCAGTGGCATCGGGGAAGATCGCGGAGCCGTTGACCACGTCATAGAAGGCAAATGGGAGCGACATGGCAAGGCCGGCAATTCCCATGATGGCGATGTTGGAAAGCCAGTGCAGTTCGGGCTTCTTGCGAAGGAAAACCGTGTAGAACCCGTACAGGACGACCGCGCCCAGGTTGATGAGGTCGCCAATGTTGAAATCCAGCGCAATCAGATTGGCCAGGCTGCCGCGCGAGGCAATGGCCAGAACACCGACAATGGTCAGCATCAGGCCGCCGATCTGCACTGCCGAGCTTCGGATCTGGAAGAAGAAGAAATTCAGGACAAACACGAGCAGCGGCATGGAAGCCTGAAGGATCGTGACGTTAATTGCGCTCGTGTATTGAAGCGAGACATAGAGAAGGTTGTTGAATAGCGCGAAGCCGCAGGCGCCGAGCGCTAGCATGATCGGCAGTGCAGGGCGGATTTTGGGCCATTCGCGCCGGACATGCGGCCAGGCAAGCGGCCATATGATCAGCATGGCAAAACCCCAGCGCGAAAGCGTGAGGAGGAATGGAGAAATGTGACTAACGGCCATCTTGCCGGCAACCGCGTTCCCGCCCCACATTGCAGTTGTGAGGATCAAAAGCAGATAGGGTTGGCTCCACAACCATCGAATGATTGCCATCTGGAATTTCCCTGAGTCTAAGGAAGAATTGGATGCCCGTCCGTGCAATGAAGGCGCGCGCATGTGTCGGGCTTGATTGATGCCTGCTTTTCGGACTAATAACAACCGCAAACCGGGTTGCGGACCGGCAGTGCGCCTTGCGCGTCAACTTCATCCGCATCTTTCCCCGATTTGCCAGAACCTGCATGCTTCGCGAAAGAGGCATGACGCGAATCGTGAGCGCGAGGCGCTCGGTACGGGAGCAGATTGAAATGGGAAATGTGGTAGTTGTCGGCTCCCAGTGGGGTGACGAAGGCAAGGGCAAGATTGTCGACTGGCTGTCGGAAAGGGCCGATATCGTCGCCCGCTTTCAGGGCGGTCACAATGCCGGTCATACCCTTGTTATCGACGGTGTCAGCTACAAGCTCTCATTGCTTCCCTCGGGCGTGGTGCGCAAGGGCAAGCTTGCCGTGATCGGAAACGGCGTCGTGATCGACCCGCATGCACTGGTTGCCGAAATCGACCGGCTGGGAAGCCAGGGCGTTGAAGTGACGCCTGAAAACCTGCGCATTGCCGAGAATGCCACGCTGATCCTGTCGCTGCACCGCGAACTCGATGGGCTGCGCGAGGATGCGGCAGCCAAGGGCACAAAGATCGGCACGACGCGGCGTGGTATCGGTCCAGCATACGAGGACAAGGTAGGACGGCGTGCCATCCGCATGCTCGACCTAACGAACATGAGCACACTAGGGCCGAAGGTCGAGCGCATCCTCACGCATCACAACGCGTTGCGCAGAGGTCTTGGCGTGGAAGAAGTATCCCATGCCTCCATCATGGAGGAATTGCGCCAGGTTGCAGACAGGGTGACACCGTTCATCGAACCCGTATGGAAACTTCTGGATACCGCGCGCCGTGAAGGCAAGCGCATCCTCTTCGAGGGCGCGCAGGGAACGCTGCTGGACATTGATCACGGCACCTATCCCTTTGTCACCTCGTCAAACACCGTTGCAGGCCAGGCTGCCGCAGGCACGGGCATGGGTCCAGGCCAGGTCGGTTATGTGCTCGGCATCACCAAGGCCTATACCACGCGGGTAGGCGAGGGGCCTTTCCCCACGGAACAGGACAACGAGGTAGGCCAGTTTCTGGGTGAACGGGGGCATGAGTTTGGCACCGTGACGGGGCGAAAGCGCCGGTGCGGCTGGTTCGATGCGGTGCTGGTTCGCCAGGCTGTCGCCACCAACGGAATTACCGGCATTGCGCTGACGAAGCTCGATGTGCTGGACGGGCTCGACGAGATCCGCATCTGTGTCGGATACGAACTCGACGGCGAGCGAATCGATTACTTGCCGGCCTCTCAGGGCGCGCAGACAAGGGTGAAACCGGTCTACGAGACGCTCGAAGGATGGAAGGATTCCACCGTTGGCGCAAGAAAATGGGCAGACCTGCCCGCTCAGGCCGTGAAATATGTTCGGCATGTTGAGGAACTGATAGGGGCACCTGTCGCGTTACTTTCCACAAGCCCTGAACGGGATGACACCATACTTGTTCATGATCCCTTTCAGGACTAAAACAAGACTGTAGATTTACAACGTTCGCAATTTGAGTTTGTTGCGGACGTTCATTGAGGGATGCGGAACCAGAGTAAATGGCGGATTATGCTTCAATCCTGAACAAGGCCATCGCAGGCCTGCAGGAGAATAACGCTTCCTCGCGTGTCAACATCTACGGCAAGGCGCGGTCAGCGATCGAACGCCAGTTGCGGGGGATGACACCAGCCCCGTCTCAGGCGGCCATCGACCGCCAATTGCAGATGCTGGAAGCGGCAATCGCGGAGGTCGAGGCGGAACAGGCAGCGGCCGATGCGCTTTCGATTCCCGATCCTGCAGTTACTCCAGCCCCGTCTGCACCTGCGGAAAAACCAGTGGTGCCGGAAGCTCCAGTACAGCCGGAGCCAGAGCCGGTACCAGCGCCGCCGCCGCCCGCGGCCGAGCCGCCAGCGCCACCTCGCGCATCGCCGCAGGATGCCGGGGTTCCCCTGCCGCCTGCTCCAGCGGAGCCGCAGCGGAGAACAGCAAGTGAAGTCCCGCCGGCGCCGCCGGAGCCACCGGCTCCGCCAGTGACGGCTGCTTCCACAACTGCGGGGCCAGTTGAAGCGGCACAAGAATCCGCTCGGCCTGTCGAGGAGCCGGAGCCTCCGGAATCGATTGAATCCGAATGGATGCTTCCCGAGGAACCGAAATTTGCCGAGACGTCGCATGGCCAAACCGGCGGCTTGCCGGAGGAGGGCAATAGTTCCTCCCTCCGGGAACCGGAGAGCTTGGCAGATGTGCTGGATGAACCGCTCGCTCCAGCCGAAGATCCGGCGGTTCCTTCCATGGAAATGCCACCGCAGCCTGCCGAACCGCTGAAGGGACCAGTTGGGGAAAATCAGCCGCCCCAGGCTCCTGCCAGTGAGCCTGGATATTCGGCGCAGGTGGATCATCAGCCAGTGGAGCCATCCGGCGTTGAGTATGAGCCACCGGTCTATTCGGAAGATGACGCTTTCGATGAACTTGCAGACGCAATCAATGCCGGTGCCGAAGGATGGGAGGCCAGGGTATCGCCCGATGCCGGTATGCCTCCTCAAATTAATGTGCCTCAGGGCGGTGCGGGTGCAGAAGAGGAATACACGGCGGATGCCTTTGCCGATGCGTTCGACCAACTTGCACATGATCGCGACGATGCGCTGAACCCGGCCGCCTCAAGGACCGGGGATGAGCCGGGCGTCGACGTACCGGAGCCTGTTCTCGACGCGCCGCCGATGCCGGAACCTGCAAGGCAGGAACCGCCGGTGCGACAGGCCGCAACTGCTCCCTTTGGTGCGCCAGCTACCCCACGGCCATTCCCGCAGGCTGACACTCCTCAACCGCCTCAGCCCCAGATGCCGCCGCCAGGACCGATGCACGGCGGCCCTGCTGTGCCGCCTTCCGGTCCTGGAATGGAGGATTTCCCGCCGGCTGCCAGACGTCCTCTCCCGCAACAGGAGAAGAAGGGCGGCGCGGGAAAGATCCTTGCCGGAATCTTGCTCCTGGCATTGCTCGGGGGTGGAGCATATGCGGGCTGGATGAACCGCGAGAAGCTGACCGAAATCGTCAATGGCCTGACGGGCAAGCAGGGCGAAGAAGTAGCTGCGCAGCAGGAAAGCGCTCCTGCAGAACCGCCAGCCGATACCGCCTCCGAGGAGATAGGAAAGAACACCGAACGCCTGGGCTCCAGCGAAGATGCGCCGGCACCGGATGCCGAGGCGCCAATGGAGCCTGAAACT
>ERZ795053.6036-NODE-6036-length-12257-cov-4.862564_pt1 | contig 12257 bp, 8 predicted proteins | sample MGYA00375137_ERZ795053 | MGnify/ENA primary metagenome ERZ795053 (study PRJEB30182, sample SAMN05720284) | activated sludge metagenome | isolation source: Anaerobic digester | place: Hong Kong | collected 2014-12-17 ... | reverse complement strand
TGCCCGGCCTATTCGATTTTTGGCATGTCGACCTGCGCCAAGCGTTCCTGAGGCCTGCTGTCTGGGCCGTTTCGTACTCAGTCCAACCGCCACACGCTCCTCCTCTGCGCAGCACGGGTTCAAAACTGAAGCAGCGTGAGGAGGAACGTGGATGAGCCGCCATGGGACCATGTTTATCGCGCAAAACCACGATGCGTTTTTGCGCGATATGGGCTCTGGAGCCTGATGCATTTCGTTATCGAGAATACTTACGGGTAGCCGTCACAGTGCATTGCCGGCGAAGCTGTCGATGCTGCACGGGATGCCCCTTGCGATCAGCAGCGCGCACCGACGCCGCGCCTCAGGCTCGTCCGCTATTGGCCCGGCAATTAACGCATAGGGTGCGGCGGAGGCATTTCCCGCGACATAACGTGGCTGCAGCCCATTCAACTCATAGGCATAGCGTTCGCTCATCAACGACCAGCTCAATCGTAGCGCGTCAATGGAAGGGCCGGCCGTCAGGCGGATCGCAACCGGATTGCTCGAACGTGTAACGACCGGGGCGCCGAAGGTGACCGCCTGTGTGGTCTTGTTTGCCGGAGCCGCCGTTGTTGCGAGATTGGCTTGACCGGCGACGCTGCCGGTCTCAAGGCCGCCGGCGGTCGTCGATGTTACAGCGACGGTCGGCCTGATGATTTGGTTGATCGGCGTGGTCTTCGGCCGTGCTGCAAGGGCTGGGCGGCGTCCTGGCAAAGGTACCTGAACCTCGGCTCCAGGGACGGCACTGGCTATTGAGCCGGTGGGTGCCGTGACGACTATGGGGGTGCCGTTGACGATTTCGAACGAACGCGGTGGTGCGTTTGCATCTTTATCGGGGGGGACGGTTTCGTTGGGTGATCCAATAGTGCTGGCCAGCGCGCGGCTCGTGGCATCCCCATTGCTCGCTGCGGTGGCGGCAGCCGTTCTTGCCGACTGTGCCTCGGTCGCCGCATTCAGCTGCTCCACGCTTCCGCTTCCCGTTCCATTGCCGGTGGCGCGCACGCTTTGCAACTCCTTCTCCAGACCAGCAATCCTTAGTTCGGCCGATTTCACGCGTGCATCCCGGGCACTAATCTCCTGGCGAAGCTGCGAAACCTCGGCCTGTGAGTTTTGTAAAATTGAACGCAGCTGCTGGGTCTGCACGGCGTTCGTCGAACGACTCTCCTCATCGCCTTTGAACTGGGGCAGAGCCCGATCGATGGAAGGGAGCCACTGGCTAAGAAGGGCAGGCTTGATGGTTGCGGCCGTCAGATAAAGGCTAGCGGCAAGGGCCAAGGCACCCCAGGAGGCAAGATAGATCGCGCTGCGGGCGCGCGCACGGGGCTTTCTGGTTGTCGCGAAGGGCACGGACTCTACGCCCTGGCGCTGGGGCAAAGCGCTGGGCTGGTTGGCTGGCGCCATGGAGTTGGGTCTGGCTTTTTCGGACATGGATCGTCTGCAATCGGGTTCGCAATATGCTCAATGCGCAAGCTTGGTTGCGCTTGCATCTAGCTCAAACGCTGTCTGAGTCCCCCTGCGGAATCAATGCAACTCGTCCGTGTGTGGCAAATCTGCCTGTGGAGCGCTGGAACAAGGGCGTATACGCATCGAACCCTGAATTTACCGGAATCGGGTAATCGTTGATGCATCGTTGAATAAAGTTATGGCTAGAGCGGTTTCCACGCGATTTGAATCGCGTGGAAACCGCTCCAGTCCTTTGTTTATCGCATTTTCTTCGCCGAACCGGTGACCACTTCGGCGGAAAATGCTCTAAGCCGTCACAGCTTGAAACATCACGTGTGTCGGCGGTGGGCTGGATTGGCGGTATTGACGGTATTGACGGTGGATGCCTTGGCGAAACTGGAGTTGCCCGATCCAGGGGGCGAGGTAGAGGCAGCCTGGGCGTTAGGCATGAATATTGCTTTGTACCCGGTTTGAGCACTGGTTGGTCAAAGGAGTGAGCCCGAGCGCCACGGTTCTTGCACCGGAAATTGCCTTGCGTATTCAGGAAATGGCAGCGAATCCAAGGAATGGATGGTGCGCAGTGGCTGGGGTGGCAAGCAAGGTGCGAGGGAATTGATGACTGCAACTCCATTGATGATCGTCGTGCTTGGTGCGGGTAAGGGCACGCGCATGAAATCCGACCTGCCGAAGGTGTTGCACGCGGTCGGCGGACGCTCGATGCTGGCTCACGTCCTCGATCTGGCCAAGGCGGCCCAAGCCGACCGTATCGTGACCATCCTCGCTCCGGGCATGGACACCGTCCGCCAAGCGGCCCATGCCATAGTGCCCGAAGCGGAGGTTTTCATTCAGGAGAACCAGCTTGGGACGGCGGACGCCGTGAAGGCAGCATCCGAGGCGATTGCGGCGCACACCGGTGACGTCATTGTTCTTTACGCCGATACGCCACTGATCGAGCCGGCAACCATCGCTCGCCTGCGCGAGGCACTGGATGAGGGCGCTGGGGTGGCGGTTCTGGGGTTTGAGGCCGCAGATCCAACTGGATATGGCAGATTGCTCACCGACTCGGCAGGTACACTTCTTGCGATTCGGGAACACAAGGACGCCAGCGCGGCCGAGCGGGCGATCACGCTGTGCAATTCGGGCGTGATGGCCTTCCGTGTTGCAGATCTTGGCGGCACACTGGCGCGCATCGGCAATGCCAACGCCAAAGGCGAATACTATCTGACCGACGCCATCGAGATTGTCCGCGCCGACGGTGGCGGGGCGGCGGTTGTCAGGTGTGCGCAAGAGGAGGTGTTGGGCGTCAACTCGCGCCTCGAACTCGCTCAGGCCGAGGCGATATTCCAGGCCCGCCGCCGCCGCGAGGCAATGGAAGAAGGCGCAACACTGATCGCGCCCGAAACGGTCTGGTTCAGCCATGACACGGTGATCGGTCGCGATGTCGTCATCCAACCCAATGTCTTCTTCGGTGTCGGCGTCAGCGTGGAGGATGGCGTGGAAATTCTCGCCAACTGTCATTTCGAACAGGCGCACATTGGCAAGGGCGCGCGCGTTGGTCCGTTTGCGCGTTTGCGCCCGGGGGCCAGGCTGGGTGCCAACGTCCATGTCGGCAATTTCGTCGAGGTCAAGAACCTGGACATGGGCGAGGGCGCCAAAGCTAACCATCTGGCCTATCTGGGCGACGGCGAGGTCGGTGCAAAATCCAATATCGGCGCCGGTACAATCTTTTGCAATTATGACGGCTTCTTCAAGCACAAGACGGTTGTCGGCGCGGGCGCCTTCGTTGGCTCCAACTGCTCGTTGGTGGCGCCGGTGACGATCGGCGATGGTGCCTATGTCGGTTCGGGCAGCGTCATCACCAAGGACGTATCGGCCGGCGCCCTGGCGCTGGAACGCGCAAGCCAGGAAGAGCGGCCCGGCTGGGCCGAGAAATTCGCTATCGTGATGCGCAAACGAAAGGCGGCAGCGAACAAACGCTGAGCGCAAACCACAACACGCGCCTGCTGATTTCGTGGCTGGCGCGGGCAAAAACGAAAATGAGCTTGAGAGCATGTGTGGCATCGTTGGAATAATCGGGAACAAGCCCGTCGCACTCGATCTTGTCGATGCGCTGCGCCGCCTGGAGTACCGCGGCTATGACAGCGCCGGCATTGCGACTGTCGAAAACGGCAAGCTGGGGCGCCGGCGCGCCGAAGGAAAGCTGCGCAATCTGGAAAGCCGCCTCGTTGCTGAGCCGCTGAACGGTCACACGGGCATCGGTCATACGCGCTGGGCAACCCATGGCCGCCCAACCGAGCGTAATGCTCATCCCCATATGAGCGCGCGCGTTTCCGTCGTCCACAACGGCATCATCGAGAATTTTCGCGAACTACGCGATGAGCTGAGTAAGGCTGGATATGTGTTCGAGACGGAAACCGACACCGAAGCCATTGTCCATCTCATCACCTCGCAGATGGACCAGGGAAAGGCCCCTGTCGATGCCGTCAAGTCCGCGTTGAAGCGTCTGCAAGGCGCCTTCGCGCTGGCCATCATCTTTGCCGGCGAAAACGATCTGATGATTGGCGCCCGCTTGGGCAGCCCGCTCGTCGTCGGTCACGGCGAAGGCGCGATGTACCTGGGTTCGGACGCCATTGCGCTGGCGCCTTTCACCGATACCGTGACCTACCTGGAGGAGGGCGATTACGCGATCCTGCGTCATGGCGACGTCGAGATCTTCGATCGGGCTGGAAAGCGCGTCTCGCGCGCGCCGATCAAGTCACAGGCGAACGCCCTGCTGGTCGACAAGGGCAACCACCGCCACTTCATGGCCAAGGAAATCCACGAGCAGCCGGAAGTCATCAGCCATACGCTGGCCAACTATCTCGATATGGCCGAGGGCCGTATCCGTCTGCCCGACATCGGCATCGACCTGTCGGCAATTCCGCGGGTGACGATCTCGGCGTGTGGTACGGCCTATTACGCGGGCCTTGTCGCCAAGTACTGGATCGAGCGTTATGCGCGCGTACCGGTCGAAATCGACATCGCCTCCGAGCTGCGTTACCGCGAGGCGCCATTGCCGGAGGGTGGGCTTGCCATCTTCGTTTCCCAGTCGGGCGAGACCGCCGATACGCTGGCAACGCTGCGCTATTGCAAGGAGAACGGCCAGCGCATTGCCTCCGTGGTCAATGTCCGCACCTCGACGATCGCGCGCGAGAGCGACGTTGTGCTGCCGACCCTTGCCGGACCCGAGATCGGCGTCGCCTCGACCAAGGCCTTCACCTGCCAGCTCACCGCGCTGGCCTGTTTTGCTCTGGCGTTGGGTCGTGCCCGCGGTACGATCGATGAGGATCTGGAACGTGCCTTGGTCAAGGAATTGATGGAAGTGCCGCGCCAGATCGCCAGCCAACTGATCGACGAAACGCAATACGAAACCCTGGCGCATCAATTGATGAAGTCGCGCGATGTGCTTTATCTGGGGCGCGGCCAGTCCTTCCCGTTGGCCATGGAAGGAGCGCTGAAGTTGAAGGAAATCTCCTATCTGCATGCCGAGGGATATGCCGCAGGAGAGTTGAAGCACGGGCCAATCGCCCTGATCGATGAAAACGTGCCGGTGATCATCGTCGCCCCAACCGATCCACTGTTCGATAAGACGGTGTCCAACATGCAGGAAGTAGCCGCGCGCGGCGGCCAGATCATGATGATTTCCAATGCCGGTCCGGATGCCGCAGGCTGCTCCTTGGCCGCGCATATCAAAATGCCCGACGCGCACGACTTCACTAACCCGATCATATATGCGGTGCCGATACAATTGATCGCCTATCACACGGCGGTACAGATGGGCACCGATGTCGATCAGCCCCGAAATCTGGCTAAATCCGTCACTGTGGAGTAGCCTGATCGTCCACAGCTTGGGGTTTGGACGCGAGCCTTGGAATTGCCTCGCGAGGCTGCTTAGCTTAGGTTTGTGTCCGGTCTACGGGGGTGGACCCAGCCGTTCGACATGGTTTTTCGACTGGGCGATTTTGTGAGACCTGCTGTGCTGGCGCCCGCCGTCAATTTTCGGACACCTCCCAATGGGCGGGCGAACCGGCGGGGGCGAAAGAAGCTATGGGATTGGTATTGCACGGCAAATTTTTTACCAGCGGGGGATCGCGGGAGCGGGCTGGGAGAGGGGCATTGACGATCATGATCAGGAAAACGATCGGCGCGCTCAGTTTCGCAGTGACCATGGCGATGCTGTTGACGTTGGCGGGCGCCATGCTCGCGGCCACACCGGTTGTGGCGCAGACCGACGCAGCCAAACCGAACACGCCGCCCAGTAAGGCCGAACAATCACTTAACCGTGGCATTGCGGCTTATAAGAAGAATGCGTTGGCCCGCGCCGTTGGCGCCTTCAGCTCGGCGCTCTCATCGGGCGGACTCGATACTGCGGGCACGGCGCGTGCCCTATACTATCGGGGCATGGCCTACCGCCGGCAAGGTCTGACGGCACTGGCCATAACCGACCTGACCAATGCGCTGTGGCTGAATAACGGCTTGAACGAGACCGAGCGTGCCGATGCGGTGACGAATCGCGCCGCCGCCTACAAGAGTGCGGGCATAGCCGATCCGGGCGCACCGCAGGCCGAGCCCGCATCGGCACCTGTCATGGCAACCGCGGCGGCGCCTTCGGTCGCATCGGCTCCAGCACCAAGTGCCGCTTCACCCACGGCCACCGCCGCACTCGCACCAAGCGAGGCGGCGCCAGCGGCAACGGGAAACTCCAATCCGTTTTCTGGTATCGGCAGCTTCTTCGGCAATTTGTTCTCGGGGGGCTCATCCTCGTCCGGATCATCCCAACAGGCTGGAGCGTCCAAAGCGTCGTCAAGTGAAATGACCACCGCATCGACAGGCGCCGTGATGGCAACTTCATCATGGAATTCGAGCACCCAGGTGGGTGCGACGGCGAACCTGGGTGCTGCCACGTCTTGGCAAAATCTCCAGCATACGGCCGCGCTCAAGGATGCACCGGTGGCGACCGATGCGACACCGGTGGGCCTCGCCGCACCCCTCAAGGGGAAGTTTAAGCTACAACTTGCAGCCGTGCGCTCGCGTGCCAAGGCCGAAGAGCTCGCCCAGCGCTTCACGACCGAGCATGGCACCAAGTCTGGCGGGCGTACGCCGGTGATCGAGGAGGCCGTGTTTGGCAATATGGGCACGTTCTACCGTGTCAACATAGGTCCGTACGCATCCGCTGCCGAACCCGACAAGCTGTGCCATTCCCTGCGCGCTTCAGGTTTTGATTGTCTGGTCGTCACTCATTGATCCAGTCGCCGTGCGGATGAATGGTTGGGGGGCGGGTGGCGCACGTCAATTGCTGGTCTTCGCTGCGCCTTGGCGAGTTCGGTAAACGCCGAAATTACCGGCCACAGTGCCTGCCGTCGGACTGTAATTTAAGCCTGATGCGAAAGTGTGATGCTGATCGGGTCTTTAACTCGTCCTTGGCTCATGAAAGACTAGTATTGTGGATCTGAGGTTATAAGTCCTGGGTGCAGATCATCAATCGGCTGTTGTTCCAGAACACAAACCTTTAAATATCGAGGGTTCAGGGCTGACGTGTTGGGGTTCGAAAGGGATCTCAGCGTCACAGTTGGAACATGAGGTCGCCAGTAAGCGCCAGGTCACGACCGATCCGGCAACTCGGATTTTGAAATGGGCCTCCACGATCAAGTTCCAAGGCGAGGGTGGCGCAGTCCGTTGGACGGAGCATGAGGGACAGATCTTTCGAGAGTTCACGTGGCGAGCCACAGACACCACGTGAAAAGCGTGAGGCAGAATTACGTGCCGGCCTTAAGCGGCTCGCCGAGGAAGATCGCGACTTCGGCTGGCATCTGGGCGCGCGCCTGCGCAACTATTTTCTCACAGGTCTCATCATCGTCGGTCCCGTCACGCTGACGGTCTACATCATCTGGTGGCTGGTCAACGTTGCCGACGCCTGGTTCAAGCCCTTCGTTCCCAGGCAATACCTGCCTGACACGTACCTGCCGTTCGCCGTGCCCGGCGTCGGCCTGGTCTTCGGCATCGTCTCACTCACCATCATCGGCGCATTGACCGCCAACCTGTTGGGTCGCACGCTGATCAGCTACGGCGAGTTGATGCTCGGTCGCATGCCGATCGTGCGCAACGTCTACCGCGCCCTCAAGCAGATCTTTGAAAGCGTGGTGACGGCAACCGATCCCAACCAGTCGGTGCAGAAGGTCGGCCTCATCGAATTTCCATCGAAGGGATTGTGGTCGATCGTCTTTGTGACGGGCGAAGTGAGCGGTGAAATCGCCCGGGTCGAACCAGGCGGCAATCGCGACCTTTACACCGTGTTCATGCCGACCGGCATTGTTCCACCCACGGGCTTCATCTGCTTTGTGCCGAAAGCCGATGTCATCTTCCTCAACATGAGCATCGAGGACGCCGCCAAGATCGTCATCTCCGGCGGCATGGTGGCGCCCAGTGACGCGCCCTCTGGTAAGGTGTCGGGTGAGCGAGGGTTCCGTCCCGGTGCAAAGCAGGTGGCTGGCGCCGTGGGCGTTGCCGCGCCCCCCGAGGTTGCCAAGGCTATGCAGAACGCTAGCCGCGCCAAGCCCCGCCCGCGTCGATAACGTCGATAACGTCGATAAAGCGGTGTCGCCTCGCGTCAGTAGTCGGCAAGAGTCGGCAAGCTGCTTTCCTCTGGCCTCGCTTCAGCGACGTCCGCGCCACAAATCCTCATCCAGGCGAAGTGCGGGCTGGTCGCCGATGCGGGCGCGGTAGATCTGGATGTTGGAGAGCACCTTGCCGACGTATTCGCGCGTTTCCTCAAACGGGATTCGCTCGATCCAGTCGACGGCGTCGAGCCTGGGGCTACGTGGATCACCGAATGCCTTGATCCATTGGCGCGCCCGTCCCGGTCCGGCGTTGTAGCCGGCAAGCGTCAGCGGATAATTGCCGTCGAACTCGGCCATGCGGTCGCCAATGTAGGCCGAGCCGATCATCGTGTTGTAGACCTTGTCGCTGAGCAGGCGTGGAATATCGCACTTGATTTTGTGATCGCGGCACACGTGACGCGCCGTGACCGGCATGACTTGCAAAAGGCCCCGCGCGCCCGCTCCCGACACGATTTGCGTGTTGAACTCGGTCTCCTGGCGCGCGATACCCAGCAGGAAGGCGAGTTCTGGCGGCTTGCGCAACGGCTCATAGGCCGGGAACGCGCGCGTTGGATAGGAATAGATGAGGAGGTTGTGTCCATCGGCGATGGCCGACTTGGCAATCCGCAGCGCCATCTGGGTGTCGCCGAGCGCATCGGCAAGATGCGCGATGAGGCCCGACCACGCTTCGCTTGATTTGACGACGCGCGCATTGGCGAGGAACGAGCGGAAGATGACCGGGCCGAGCCCGGCGCGCTGTGCGATGACGGCTGCCCTCAGCGAATCGAGTTTTTGCAGCACCGATACTTCCGCTTCGCTGGCCCGCTGCGGTGCGGTGATTTCTATCTTCTGCTTGCCCGGATTGAGTTTTTGCAACGCCAGGAGCGCGTGGAAGGTATCGCGTTCGCGCGTTGCCCGCTCATAGGCGCTATGCGCCTCCTTGGATCGGCCAAGCGCCTCCAGCGCGCGACCGACCCAGTAGTCGCCCTTGGAGCGGCTGAGCGGTCCGTCTGCCACCTCGCGCATCGCCTTGAAATGCTTTAGAGCCGTGTCATAGGACTTGAGATAGCGCATGGCGATCCAACCGGCCATGAAGCGCTGTTCTTTAAGCGGGTTGACGCTCAGCGGCCCGGCATCGCGCACCAGCTCGTAGGCCAGCTTGTAGTTGTTATCATTCAGCGCCTCGTAGGCGATGGCGCGCCGTTCGTCCCACCAGTCATCGGGGCTGACGATGTGTGCCGGATCGGTTGGTGCCGACAGCAGGATCTTGATCGCTTCGCTGGTCTTGTTCTGCCGGCGCATCAACTGGGCGCGCTGGAAGGCAAGGCCCCAATCGGCCTTCTCATCGGCCGGCAGCGCCGCCATCGCCCTTGCCGCCGAGGCGGAGCGTAAATAGACGGCCAGCCGCGCCTCAGCCTTGCGGCGCTCGGCTTCGGGCAGCAGCGGGATTATGCGGCGGATGTAGGCTGCCTGCGCGTTGCGGCCGGCCCTCCAGCGCCGATCGCCCATCAAATAGCGGTCGAGCCGCCAGCGATGATCCCGCGCCGTCAGCAGTGAGTTGAAGCGCTTGACAAACGTGGCTTCGAGATTTGCGGGAAGTTCGCCATCGCGCCAGGTCTTGGCGACGAGCCGACGCGCGCCATCGCGGTCGCCCGAGGCAAGATAGGCCGATGCCAGGGCGGCTTGCCCAATGGCGGTTTCAGGCTTGCCGTCGGGAAAGTAGGAGCGGATGTCTTGGGCTGTTCCCCCATTTGTGAAGAGCGCTTCCTCGAGCCGCTGGGTGAGCAGCCCGCGCTGTGGCCAGGCCGGATTTTGATCCAGAAACGTCCGATAGTCGCGTGCACTGCCTTTGCCCAGCGTCAACGCATACCACGCCACGAGCTTGCGCGCGGTGGGATCAGTGATGCCCGCCGCCGCTTCACCGGCCGTGCCCTTGTCCTTGCCAAGCGTTGCGAAAGCCGCTTTGACGCGCGCCAGATCCTCATCCGAGATCGCGTGTTTCAGGATGGGTGAGACAACCGCATCGGCATAACGCCGATATGCAACTTCCACCGCCCCATCCGCCTGTGGCCGGGGCGAAAATCGCTTGCTCGCTGTGTCGGGTATCGCTGCGGGCGGTGGCGGGGAGATGACGGGCCGCGCCCGCCAGGTTCCGCGCGATGGATTTGCCTCAGGCACGGAAACCTGCGATATCGCCGCAGTTGAATGTGTAAGAAGCAGACCGACGGCTATTCCGACGAGCGCGCGCTGCTTAGCGCGTGCACGAGGGCCCAGTCCCCATCCGTGGGAGGAGGAATATCGGGCATCGGCAATCGTCATTGCTAACCTTTTCCAGTATCCGAGATGAGCAACCCGGCTTGCGGGCACGGGAGCGAGCGCATATTGTCGCCAGCATTCTGGCGAAATCTTTGTTAAGTCCGCTTGTCGCGCGCAGGGTAACGACCGTCTGGGCAGGGTCAAGCCGAGGTCGCCAACAGCCTTCAGTCCAGCGATAGTTGGGCAAGACGAAGGCGAAGGCAGTTCATGAAGGCACGCTCTGGTGCTGATTGGCGCGCAAATCGGTTGCGCGCGACAGCAGCAGACCGGAAGAACAGGATATTCACCATGTTCAAGGGCTCATATACCGCGCTTATTACGCCATTCCGCAACGGCGCGGTGGACGAGAAGGCGCTGGCCAACATTGTCGATTGGCAGATCAAGGAGGGGACGCACGGCCTCGTTCCGGTTGGTACGACGGGCGAAAGCCCGACCCTTGATTTCGAAGAGCACAAGCGCGTCATCGAGATTACCATCGAAGTCTCTGCCGGTCGTGTCCCGGTGATCGCCGGCACCGGCTCCAACTCGACGGCCGAGGCGATCGAACTCTCGCAGCACGCCGAGAAGGCAGGGGCGAACGGCGTGTTGATCGTCACGCCCTACTACAACAAGCCGACCCAGGAAGGGCTCTATCAGCACTTCAAGGCGATCAATGATGCGCTCAATACGCCGATCATCATCTACAACATTCCGGGTCGCTCGGTGGTCGACATGTCGGTGGCGACGATGGCGCGGCTTTCTCAGCTGAAGAACATTGTCGGCGTCAAGGACGCGACGGCAAACCCTGCGCGCGCCACCCAGCAGCGGCTGGCGATGGGGCCGGACTTCTGCCAGCTCTCAGGGGAGGATGCGACGGCTCTGGGGTTCATGGCGCATGGCGGGCACGGCTGCATCTCGGTTGCATCCAACGTCGCGCCGCGCCTGTGTGCCGATTTCCAGAACGCCTGCTTGAAGGGTGACTTCAAGACGGCCCTGGCGTTGCAGGATAAGCTGATGCCCCTGTTCGACGCGATGTTCGTCGAAACCAATCCAGGCCCGGTGAAGTATGCGGTTTCGCGTCTTGGCCTATGCACGCCTGAATCACGCCTGCCGATGGTGCCCGTTTCCGATGAGGCAAAGCGCATCATCGATGCAGCGATGATCAAGGTCGGGCTGCTGGAAGCGGCCAAGGCGGCCGAATAGGCCGTCGTCCATTGGCATCGGATCACATAAGTTGAGGAATGGGGTCGATGGCCGCCAGCAAGGACGACGGCCGCAAGCGGGTCGCCGAGAACCGCAAGGCTCGCTTTGAATTCCGCATCGGTGAAGACATCGAGGCGGGCATCGTGCTGACCGGTACCGAGGTCAAATCGATGCGCAAGGGCCAAGCCAACATCGCCGAAAGCTATGCCTCGGTTGAGGGTGGCGAGTTGTGGCTGATCAATGCCTACATTGCGGAATATACCGAAGCTGGTGCGTTCTTCCAGCATGAGCCACGCCGCAAGCGCAAGCTGCTGGTCTCCAAGCGCGAGTTGCACAAGCTTGCCATTGCCATGGAGCGCAAGGGCATGACGCTGGTGCCGCTGTCGATCTACTTCAACGCCAAGGGCCGCGCCAAGATGAAGCTGGCGCTGGCTGAGGGCAAGAAGCTGCACGACAAGCGCGAGGATGCCGCCAAGCGCGATTGGAACCGCCAGAAGGCGCGGCTGATGCGCGAGAAGGGGTGAGGCAAGGGGGGCGACGCGCTGGCCAACCTCTACCCGTTCATCGACGCCTGGCTCCCAAGCGACGTGCGGGCCGGCATCCCGGCCTTAGGGTCCGGCCTCAATAGCAATGGGTCCGCAAGATCGTCAGACGAGGCGAAAG
>ERZ795053.6035-NODE-6035-length-12258-cov-4.536344_pt1 | contig 12258 bp, 9 predicted proteins | sample MGYA00375137_ERZ795053 | MGnify/ENA primary metagenome ERZ795053 (study PRJEB30182, sample SAMN05720284) | activated sludge metagenome | isolation source: Anaerobic digester | place: Hong Kong | collected 2014-12-17 ... | reverse complement strand
AGCAATACGCCGTATTTTAAGAGGTTCGTGTGCAGAAGAACTATTAGAACTGTTGTCTTGACTGGTTTCTAAACCATAGTACACAGAACGATATCCGCATTCACTCGCCACTCTGTCGGCTAATAAGGAACCTTGGAACCAGGGATAACACAAATGCTCGATGATTTTGTCGGGCAAACGTTGTTCTAGAAGTTCCTTTGAGCGCGTTAGTTCCAGACTGATGGCTGCTTTTATTTGCTGTTGGCTTTCGTATTTAGGTTGAATTTTACGGGTACTTAGAAGATTATGATATTCTTTGTATAGTATTCCGCGCCAGTTAGATTGGGAAAACAATGCTTCCTTCCCCTGTTCCTGTACATAATCGACTAAGCACTCAGTAATGTGGGTATCCTCAAGAAAACGAGCTTTACCACTCAGTCTTGAGGCCGACTCATAGATTGGTTGGCCTAACCGAAAACGTCGGGCCGGGCATTCTGCTGAGTCATCCCGTGGTACTGGAATGTCAATATTGTTAAAAAAACAAGGATCAAACTCTGGATGAATAAAATCTACAACTCTAGAAGAAATATTGATGCGCGAATGAGTTAGGGTGTGACCTTGGATATCAACGAAGCCGCTTTGGTGCATTTTCAAAAGCTCAGACCAGGTACACAAAGGCTGAGTTCGTTCTCGGTTTATAATTTCTTCGTAGGATACTTGGCCATTCCAGACATCTTCAAGGTTAGGGTATGATTGTGTCTCGTCGGGAACCAGCCCTGGGATCACAAATAAGATGGCGCAAAAGTTGTACTTCTTTAGGAGGGGAAAGGCAACTGCCCAAAAACTTCCGGTCGCGTCATCAAAAGTTAAAGCTATGGTTCGAGAATGGGGCTTGGTTCCCCTTCTTATACATTCCTCAAGTTGGGTTGCATCTAAAGTGGTGTAACTGTTCTCAGCCAAATAATGGAGATGGGTCTCAAATAGTTCTGGCTCGACTGAGTGATAGGTAAATACGGGGATTTCATTCCCCATCTCTTCAGCCGTAGTCGCTTTAAGAAAACGGGGCATTGTGCCCGAAAATACAGCCCGAATATCCGGACCATTTTTAACCCAAACCGACTCAGCCTTGCGCCTGGCGTTATGGAGCAACATAATGGGCGAATTCATTGGTCATCTCCATAATATTTCGGGTAAAGTGGTTCAAGGGCATTTTTTTCAAAGGAGTTTTTTAGCTTTTTCTTAAGCATGGTTACGCTTCTTGTAATACCTGCCGGTAATGCCCTTCTAAGTATCTTACTGTTGCCTCAATATCATACTTTTTGACTTCTCTAAAGGCGGTATTTTTCATAGTTTCTAAAAGTACATCGTCTCTCAGTAGCCGAAGGAGACGATCCGCAATCGCGGATGCATCTTTTGGAGGAACAAGAAACCCTGTCTCACCCTCAATAATTACATCCTTTAACCCAATAGAGTTGGTTGCTATAACAGCACATTTGGTGGCCATTGCTTCAAATAGAGTCAGTGGGCCACCTTCCGACAGCGAGGCAATAATTACGATATCCATTAACGAGTAGAGGGGAGCAATGTCGTGACAATGGCCGGTAAACCGTACGTTTTGCTCAATGTTGAGTTGGCGGGCTTGTTCCGTAAGCGTTTCTCTCAGTTCTCCATCACCTACAATTAAAAATGTTGCTTTTGGGTAAACTTTAAGAACCTCAGCTGCAGCATCCAAAAAATAGCGGTGTCCTTTAATGACATGAAGTCGCCCTACTGTACCAATAACTTTGTGGTCATGGGGAATGTTTAGTTCCGAACGCCATTTATCAATGGTTTCCACTTTGGTATTGCCATTGGTAAAGGATTCTAAAGGAATCCCGTTGATTACGACGGAGACTTGATTTTTTGCTATGCGTCGGTAATCAACCATGAAATCTTTTACACTTTCTGAAATGGCGATAGCGTGCGTCGTTGTTCCAGATAATAATTGGTCTGCGAAGCGCTGGTAGAGGGGGATATTAGGATCCACCATATGTTCATGAACTACAATGGGCGTTTTTGTAATTAATCCGGCAATGCGGCCGAAGGTCCACGCTCCGTATCCATGGAGATGAAGAATATCAAACTGATGGTCTTTGACAATTTTGAGTAACCCTGAAAGCGTCGTTGGATCAAATTTCCCCTTGTTTAGATAATATACTTTTATATTATGACTCTCTAAATATTCGCCGGCTTTATCTTTAGCTCGAAAACTACAGACACTAACGTCAAATTTATCACGATCAAAACGAGGAATCCACATTGAAAACAGTCTGGTTACACCATGAATCGTTGAGTTTCCAAGAGATAATTTGTCTGCTATGTGTAAAACCTTAATCTTATTCGTTTTCATTGCATACAGTCTTTCTGTATGAACGTTTTATGCAAAAAACAGTTCAAGTTGCGTGATTTTTTCTGGTTATTAAAAAGGGGATTATATTTTGATACAGATATTAAAGTAATGGGGGATTACCGCCTGTCACCATTATTTGTTGTCCTGTAGTGAAGGAGGCGAGTGAGGAGGCCAGGTATACAATCGTTTTGGCTACATCTACTGGAGTAGCGTTCCGCTGCATCGGTGTATCGTTTTTCATGCCTTCTAAGAACATTTTTGATATGTTTTTCGTTAAATCTGTTTCCATAATACTGGGAGTGACCATATTGACTTGAATATTGTGGGCTGCAAACTCAACGGCCAGAGTGCGTGTTAATCCCACTAGCCCGCTTTTGGCCACGACATATTTGGTCTGGCCCGCCGGGGGGATTTCGGCAGCAATGGTCGAGATATTGATGATTTTTCCGCTGTTCTTTTCGATCATAGCCGGCAGCACCGCTTGGCAGCAGTGAAAGGCTCCTTTGATAATTACATCGATATCTTTTTGAAGGGTATCCCAGGTTAGCTCTAAAAAATTGGTGGCTGAAAAATTACCAACGGCATTGTTTATCAGAATATCAACCGATCCCAACTCAGCTTGCACGGTTTCTATCATACGTACAACCTGGTCTCGATCGGACACATCGGCCTGAACAGCGATGGCCTGTCCGCCGCTCTCTTCAATTTCACCGACAATACGCTGCGCGTCTGATTGGCCGCGATAGTAGTTGACGACCACTCTAGCCCCGTACAGCGAGAATAATTTGGCCGTTGTTTCGCCCAGACCCCGGCTGGCTCCGGTGATAAGTACCACTTTGTTTTTTAGCCCTAAATCCACCGCTTGTTGTTTGAGATCCTCAATAGTAGCCATTTGGGTGGGGGGGGTGTTGACCTTGGCACTAATTTTGCCGGAAACAAGCGGGGTTTGGGTCTTATCCAGCGACCGAATCGCTACTTTTTCCGTAATGGTTTCGGTTGAAGGCGAAGCAAAACGAACGGTTCCGATAAATCGGTAGGGAGTATCCCAGCGGATGGGCTGATCGCAAGTGGCCTGAAAATCCATGAAGGTGGCATTTTTGCCGGGGATACACATCCCCACAAAAGTCGAGAATAATGATACAGCTAAAGCATTAGCCGGATTATATCCACTGATCCAGCTTGAAAAGTCGGGCGGTGCGGTTGATGTCAGCCCATCAGTGAGGATTTGATACAGGTGATGGGCATGCGAGCGTCTAACCCGAAAATCGAAAAGCTTTTCGTCACCTTTATTGATCATGTTGAAGTCTAACTGCTGCTCGATAAGCCGCTCTGGCAATAAGCCCGCTGCTTCGCTCATATTCGACTTGTAATCTTGAGGATTTATTGGTTGAGCATCAATATAAGCCAGCGAAAATAAACCTGTGGTCATCACCGCTCCCGATCGGTCATTTTTCACCGCATACTCAAACTCGGCCACCATCTGCCCCTCATTAAAAGCGGATAGCTTCGTCTCTAAAAGGAGCGTATCCCCCACATAAATCGGCTTGAGAAAGCGAGCGGTCAGCTTTTTCATAGTCGCCGTGTACCCTTCAAGTTGGCAGTTCGGTAATGCGGCCAAAAACATCAAGGGCAGCATACCGTGAACCACGTTATCGCGATAGCCGGATCGTCTGCCAAAGGCTTTGTCTATATGCAACGAACTAAAATCACCGCTGAGCGTGGCGAATTGATCGACCATTGCTGCCGATACTTGAAACGGTACCCGTTGTGCTTCGTTTTGAGATGCGTCGATGACTGTTTGACTAGGAGAAGACCACGTCATGAGTCTAAGCCTCTTCGGTTTGGATAGTTACATGTTCGGGAACACAGTAGCAGTTTGCTGCGTTCCACATAAAGGTGTCGTTCTGTCCATTCTGCTCGAAGCCTGATCTTTGCCAAAATTCTAAGCAGGGTTTGTTTTTAGCTGTGGGAATATATTGGGCATAGACATGTTTCAACCCAATCGATTGAGCATAGTTGACCGCAGTTGCCAGCATCGTCTCTTCAACTTTGCGTCCCATGACCCGACAACTCAGGATGAAATCGATAATCTGCCCGGCTCCATCAACCACATCGAGACTGATAATGCCGGTCAAACCTGAGTCGCCAAATCTGTCCGCAACACGGAATGTCCAAAGCTGGCGATCACCTGATTCTAACCAGGCTTGCAATTCGGTCTCCGTCATTCGGCGTGTGCTTAGATTCATCTGGTTGGTCTTGTTCAAAAGCTGCGCTGTTCGGGGTAGATTGGTTGGGTTGAGCGGTTCAACTTTTACTGAAATTTCTAACGTTTTCAACCAATCGTCAAGCGATCCCATTTGCTGCCGCAGATCATTGCGCTTGCGCTCGGTGACGTACATCTCAGCTCTGGATTTATCCTCGTGGCTAATCGAGGCCGTATCGAAACAGGTAAGTTCCATCAACGTTTTGGTGTAAAGCGATTTGTCGGCAGGCCATTCTGGCACAAAAACTTCCGGCAGAGCTTCTCGGACGCGGGCGCGTTCCACCGGGTTGTCATCGATGAAAACAACGGATTGTAAGCCAAGATTAAGCTCGGTGACCAGATCAGCTACGTTCTGCGCTTTGTCCTGCCAGTTGATACGCCAACCGGCGAAGTCATCAATTTTAAGAACCATCTCGGGATGATTCTTGATAGCTGTTAGCGCCACTTCTTCACTGTTTTTACTGACAATGCCTAGCACTAAGCCGCGATTGGTTAACGATTTAAGAGCCGTTTGGAAATCGACAAAGGCTTCACCTGCAAGGTCGTGGCCGCCTAAGGAAATGTTTTCCCAACCTAAATCACCCACGATACCACCCCACAGCGTGTCATCAAGATCGACAATGACAAGCTTTTTGGTCTGGCCGCTAATTCCGGCCAGGGCGGCTTTGATGTCGTTAACCGCTTCTTTAAAAACGGGGTTGCCAAACGGCACCTTGGCCATATACCACAGTTTGGGGTTAAATGCTTGCCGGCCGGCCACCTCAATCCACCGCTGCGTATTGAGCATAAACACATTATTGGCCTGGCTCAGGCGTTCGGCCAGTCTAAGATTCATATGCATTAACATATGGTTTAGTCCTATACCCGGCTTGAGATCCAGCATCCCATAACCTCGGTTGTAGGACGGTATGACCCAACTGGGCACCAGCATAAAGTCAACCCGACCAGCAGCATTGAGTAAGACCGAGGCAAACGTATCGACCTCATCGAGCACTTTCTCTAAAGAGATATTCTCATAATTCAAAGCATGCTGAAAAGCTTTGATTACGTTATGCGGCTGTGTCCAGACCAAGGCCAAATTGAACTTTTCTTGCCAATATTCGGCCTGTTCATTCATCAGCGTTTGAATGACCTGCCCGTAGGGAGCCACGGTGGTTGATACCGAAGGCTGAACTTGGTTATTTAAGTAGCCAGCCAGGTTATCAATATTAAAATCGGAAATACAAAGACATTTATAGTGCGACATCTGCAGTTTCTTGTAAAAGTGAGGCAATGTACTCAGTTAAAGTACCCACGGTTCTAAAGGGGCTATTTTCTTGAGACATCGCTTTTTGATCGGCAATATTAATGAGTTGGTCAAATTCCTCTTCAATCATTTCTTCCGTAACAACAATTAAGTTGACCAGTCCGAGTGAGTCCAGGCTGGCAGCCGGGCCGGCTAAGACGGTGTCGGGCGATTGAGGTAGCCGTCGATCTTGGGGAAGTTGTTGATTGACTTCGTCGATGGCTTTATAAATAGCTTCGGCAACTTTTTGTTTATCTATCATGGGATATTTCTCCTAGATGCGTTTTGTTGTTATGTTATAACTTAACTGCGTGGAATCATGACCAGGCGTTGGTGGGGGGTAGCCACAGAATACGCCGGAACATCTTCTCTAACGATGGCTCCAGAACCTATCACGCTGCCCCGTCCAATTTTTACGCCGTCTTGAATGATGACGCTGGCCCCAATCCAAACATCGTCTTCAATAATAACCGGACCTTTTGAATAGAGGTCCTGTTCCATCATCGGCTTAGTTCGATCTTCGGTGCGATAGCGTCCACCGCCGATATAACACTGGCCGGCAATCATGACCGATTTGCCAAATTGAATTCCACCGGCCGAACTAAGTTGGCACTGACTGCCGATGCTGCAGTTGTCGCCAATTTTTATCGGGGCGCATTTTCCTTGGATAAGCGAGCCACGGGCGATGAGAACATCATTACCGATCTGGATGCCTTCTTCGCCCGCGCCCTTGGCATCGAGCAAGCAATCATCATCAATAGCGACCCGATCGCCAAGGCTGATTTTGCCCGGATGGCGCAGCGTAACGTTTTGTCCCCAATTTACACCTGAACCGACCTTTTTTAATAACCGGGGATAATACCATTTGCGTAGCAGATAACCGAGTGCGCCGGGAAAAGACTTAGCAATAACATTTCCTATTTCAAATTTAAGCAGCGATCCCAGATCGGTCGATCCTACAAAAAAGCTTTGATACTTTTTGATCGGAGACGATTTCTCGCTGTTTAAGTTTTTAAGAAGTGGCTCCTTATAAACAACTCGTTCTGAAGTAGAAACACGCATTTCAGCCATAATTTATAACCATCCTTCTGCTTCGTACCAGCGAATAGTTCGCCGGGTTGCTTCTCTGAGCGAAATCTCAGGTTTGTAGCCCAAAACTGTTTTTGCTTTGTCTATTGAAAAAGCTCGATTATTTTGGTAGAAACTCATCCGCCGTCTATGAATTGGCGGTTCTACGCCGAACGGAACACAAACTTGTTCACATACTGAAGCCATCCACAGCGCCGGCGTAAGGGGTAGTTTTATTTTTGGTGGTGGAACCTTAAGTTCTTCGGCAATCACTTGAACCAAGTTGCGGAGTGGCAAATACTCTTCGCTGCCAATAATAAAGGCCTCGCCTATTGCGGCTTCATCTGTTAGACACATATGAAAGCCGCGAACGACATCATCGATATAGGCTGGCTGAAAGTAGGCATCCCCGGCGCCAAACATAATAAATCGCCCTTTTTTTATCATACGAAACAATTTGAGCATGCGTTCATCGCCAGGGCCAAATAAAGAGATTGGACGAACCACGGCAATAGGCAAACCGGTTTTTTGATAAAAATCCCAAACTTTTTGTTCGGCAGTCAATTTTGTCTCTTGGTAAAGATCGCCTGGATTAAACGGTGTTTTCTCGGTAGCCGGAATTTCTTTGACATCCCCGTGGACGCCGATGGTGCTGCAATGAACAATGCGTTTCACGCCTTTTTTCAAGGAAGCATTGAGTACATTTTCCGTGCCAACCACATTGATGTCATAGGCTTCGTGTTTATCAGAACCGCCATGACGGAAGTTGGATACCAGATGCACGACACTATCGACGCCGTCAACAGCGCGTTCTACGGCATCATAATCTCTGATATCTCCCCAAACTACATTTTTTTCATTTGAATTGGAATGGCCGTTAGGTCGGGCAAAGATTCGTACATCTTCGCCATATTCGGTAAATTTTTTGACAATGTGTTGGCCTAAAAAACCTTTGCCACCTGTAACCAATACGGTGCCCATAAAACTAATTACTCCTTGCTCGATCTTGCTTTTAGAATAAGCATGTAACCACTTCGGAAGAAAAGTAGTCCATCCAGTTTTGATAACAGCCACACGAACGGGTAGATGAATGAGTAAATACGGAACATCTTTTTGTATTTTTTTAGATCCTGTTCTGTAACCAGTGCGCCTTTTTTAGAGTGCTCTTTTTTGTTTCGTTGCAGTAAATATACGGCATGCACAATAAGTGTATCGACCGTTTCGGAGAAAAACTTTGAGTAGGTCTTGTGAACTTCTATTGAAAATTGATCACCCAGCAGTTGGCGCAGCGACTCGATGGTATAGCCCGGCCGAAGATGCCCATGCTTTTCATCCGTCTGGCCAATTGCCAGCCGAAATTTACGCAAAAAGCTATTTTTTAGATGGGGGACATTGACAATAAGTATCCCGCCCGGTTTGATAATTCGGAATAGTTCGGCTACAAACGCTTTATCGTGTGGAATGTGCTCAAGAAAATCAATAATGATCACCCGATCAAATTCGTTGTCTTTAAACGGGGCCCGTTGCCCGTCGAGTTGATAAACGTCACTGCCCACCAAGCCTCTGATGGCGCTGACACTGTGCTCATCCAGGTCGGCGCTTTTCCAAGTGCCGCCCATCTGGCGGAAGAGATAGCTGATCACGCCATTATCGGAGCCAATGTCTAAACAATGTAGTCCTGTTGTCTCCCCCAAAAGGGCGGTCAGTTCTCTAAATTTCTGCTGTTTTAAGACCGATTTACTAAACAGCCGAAGAGGCCAGTTTTGTTTTGGAATAGTCTGTTCTATGGTTAAGACCTGTTGCATACGTCTCCTCGCTGCCGGTGGTTCTCAAGCACGTGTTAACTGCTTGAATTTCAAGCGTAATTTTTGATTGGCTCCAATTCAGTTCACGACCCATAACTGTGGCGCAAAACTCTACTACCTCTCGACCGGGATAGCCTGCCGTGCCTAGTTCCGTTCGTCTGAAGATAATATCCGTCAGTTTTTGGGCCATTTCGTGATGGATGCCGTGTAGAACTTCCGCTTCGATAACAGCTAAATCTGAATGGGATTTCGATTGGTGAGAGGGAAAATAGCGAAGTACTTCCGGATACGCGGAGCCATAATTATAAATAAGGCGTTGTAACGTTGCTTCTTTCAACTCAGCGCTTCTCTTTTTAATTTCAGTTTGTAAAAACGAGTCAAAAGCGTCGATTTGCCCATCATACAGTGGCGTAACGGCCGATTTAGAGGGCGACGGTTGTTGGCCCCAAAGTTGGTAGACATAATCAATGGTTTTGCGAGCCATATCTCTGGCGGTGGTATATTTGACCCCGACCACGGATATCAGCCCACTTAACCCCTTTTGGCGATAATCCTGAATTTGATAATGCTTCATCAACTGGATGGAGTTGGTCTTAGTTTCAACGCCGGATACAGGCACCAGCCCCCCGTGGACAAAGGTAATATCTTCGGGTTTTAATTTCGCGGGAGGATAAGCCTGGTTGACATCGTTAAGAAATTTCAGAACTTCTGCTTCGGTGATTTCAAAATCATCGGGATCGCCGTCATACAGGAGATAATCGGTTCCAATCATCGATTTATCACGCCAGGGGGCGATAAAGTAGAATCGGCTGCCGCGTTTTACAATCGCGTCCGCATCCTCATAAATTTCCTGACTGGAAAAGCCAACGGCATATTTATCGATGAGCGGCCGGGTTATCAGGTTGATCGCTTTGGCCAGGCGTAATGGTGGCTGCGAGGCCAGCTTTTGCGTCCGGGTTAGAACCTTATCGATCCAGGGGCCGGCGGTGTTGACCACCATTTTAGCCTGAACATCAAACGCATTGCCGCTTAATGTGTCTTTGACCTTGACGCCGGTTACAACTCCATGTGTCGTTAAAAAACCGGTAACTTCAACGTAGTTAGTTATCGTTGCGCCTGCTTGGGCGGCCGACTTGAGAAAAGAGATAATCAGTCGTTCTGAATTGTAAACTTGAGCATCATAGAATATGGCCCCACCGGTTAGACCCTCGGTTGGTAGACCGGGCATGATTCTAAGACTTTCATCTTTAGAAATAACTCGCCCTGAGGGAATATGTTTCTGCGGATCAGGTAAGCGATTACGATCGAACCCAATAATATCGTATAATTTCAGCCCCACCGCGAAAGCCTGTTTCCCTTTCATGCCGTAGCCGTAAGTGGGAATCATTACCGGTAGCGGGTGGATTAAATGAGGCGCAATCCGCATGAGCGTTTTACGTTCGCAAATCGACTCACGAGTGCGTTTGAAATCGGCATGCTGGAGATACCTCAGCCCGCCATGGATGACCTTCAGGCTGTTAGCGGAGGTGGCCGAGCCAAAATCGCTCTTTTCCACTAAGGCTACTGACAGCCCTCGCAGACTGGCCTCCCACGCTGTAGCTGCGCCATAAATACCGCCGCCGATGATTACGAGGTCATATGGTTGTTGGGTGAGTTGAGTTAAATTCCTACGCATTATTTAAGGCTTCTACTAAATTAGCGATAGCGACAAGGTGTCCGATTAAAAGGTTTCCATAGGGGTATAGGGTGCTCTTTTGGGAGGTGTACCTTCTTGATCTCTATCAATTTCTGATTTGAGCCAATCGAACAGTTGGTTTAGTTTTTTTCGAAAGGCATTATAAGAGTACTGTTCTTCGATTAATTCTTCGCCTGCAGCTCCTAGTTTTAGGCGCAGGCTTTGATCTTTGATTAGGCAGGTCATTTTGTCGGCAAAGGCTTGCGGTTCAGGGCTGGCCAGCATGGCTACTTTTTCGTCAAGAATTTGGGTATGGGTGGGCATATCGGTTGCCAAGAGTGGTTTGCCGCTGTGCAGGTAGGAATAGATTTTCATCGGGGTGTTGCGGCCTTTAGTTCTAGGCGAAACCAGAATGTCAGCCTGTGATAGGTAGACAGCCAAATGTTCAACCGGCTTGGGTCCCAGAAAGTGTACTTTGGAAGCGATACCCAATTTGTGGGACAGCTCTTTATATTTTTGGATATCCGTTTCCGCTCCACCGATAATGACCAGATCGGCCTGCTTGGTCTGGTTTAGGGTTAGTGCATAACTCTCCAGTAATAAGTCGATGCCTTGATAGGTTTGTAAATTCCCAACATACATGAGAATTAATCCGCTGATCCCTAGCTGTTCTTTGAGGTTTATTTGTACATTGGAAGGCGTTTCATTTAACAGTGAGATGTCCTGAAGAATGACGATTTTCCTGGGATGATATTTCTCAATATCCTTGGCCAGAGCGTCACAAACCGGCACCACCACCAGCGCGTTTTTTACAGCAAGCCCTTCAAAATAATTGAGAATGGGAGCAATAGGCGCCAACCAGGGTAGTTGCTCGACCATTTGCTGGGCCAAAGATGAGTCCATGTCATACACATAAGGAATTTTAAATAAAAATTTGATGAGCAAGGCAAAAAAGACCGCTTCTTCAACAGCGTGGACTAATTGATAACGTTTTCTTAATAATAAAGGAATGACCTTGAAAATCATTAAAAAATCGCAAACGATTTTTTTCCAAGAGAAGCCGGCTTGGATGTTGCGAATGAAGGGGACATTTAAGGTGCGGTGAATGCTAATATTTTCGTATTCGATATCTTTTCCTTCGTGGTAGGTGACCGCATCGACAAATTCTTGGCGTTCGGATAATGCTCTTAGTACCAGGTCAACTGCAATCGGTGAACCGCGATCTTGGTAAATTGGTTGTGGCGTCAAGAACAAAATTTTCATCAGGTTATCCCCTTTCCTCAAACTCGGCTACCAAAAGTTACTCTATAAAATCCCAATCTTATTTAGAACTCATTTATACAATGAATATTAGTTGATTTTGATGATAAAGCCGTGTGAATAGGCTTAGAAAAGAGTTAGATTTTGGCTCAGTGGTTTGAGATCATTGATTAGCTTGTATAACGTGATGGGGTGACAAACTGGCATGTATAGAAGATTTTGACAGAAAAAGTTCCAAACTGGCTGTCCGCAGTTTGGAACTTAAAAATTTACCATTATGGTAAGTTAGTGGAGGGGGATGGATTTGAACCACCGTAGGCATAGCCAGCTGATTTACAGTCAGCCCCCTTTGACCACTCGGGCACCCCTCCAAATATTATCAAAACCGCAACGTCGGCAAGTGTGGCAAAATCAGATTGGTCAACGACAACTATAATTACCCAGCGATGACAATTAGAAATGCCCACTAGCCAAGCGGAGGAAGGGGAGTAAACTGGCCGAACCAGAAAGGGGGAAGCCAGCCAATGACCTGCA
>ERZ795053.6033-NODE-6033-length-12259-cov-23.415847_pt1 | contig 12259 bp, 10 predicted proteins | sample MGYA00375137_ERZ795053 | MGnify/ENA primary metagenome ERZ795053 (study PRJEB30182, sample SAMN05720284) | activated sludge metagenome | isolation source: Anaerobic digester | place: Hong Kong | collected 2014-12-17 ... | reverse complement strand
CCGGCGCTCAACAACCAGACCTTCCTGAGCCAGACCGAGGACGCCGCCATCCAGCAGATCATCGCCGGCGGCGTGCCCGGCACCACCATGCCCTCCTGGGGCGGCTATCTGACGGAAGCGGACATTGCCGCCATCACCGCCTATCTGCGCAGCCTGGAGGCAACGGCGCCGGCCATGGCAGCGCCATAGGGATGTCGCCTTTCCGTGGCGACGAGACGGGGGCGTTCCTTCGGGGGCGCCCCCGTTCTGTTGGCGCGCTGCACCAAACCGGCAGGAACGTTTCGCGGCTGGGGCACGCCTGTGCTACGATAGCGGCAGTCAACGATGTGAGGGAACCGCATGAACTGCCCAAATTGCAACACCTGGAATCCGGAAGATAAAGAAGTCTGCTGGCGCTGCCAGACGCCGCTGCCCAAGCCCAAGCCGCCCAAGAAAAAGGGTGCAATGGGCGGCTTCTCGAACTGGATGTGGATTTTGATCATCGTGCTCTTTGCCATGACGATCCTGGCGCAGTGCTTCTTCATGCCCGTCGGAATGCCGCAGTAACGGTGCGTCTGCGCCGGCCACGACCCGCTGCGGCCGGCGCCCATCTCCTCGCCTTGCCACCATGTCATCACTCATCTTTGCTATCCTGGCCGAGCGCCTGGTCGACTGGCACACGCGCCATCAGCGCAACCTGCCGTGGCGTGACGCGCCCGCGGGCCGGCGCGATCCCTACCGCGTCTGGATCAGCGAGATCATGCTCCAGCAGACGCGCGTCGAAACCGTGGTCGACTACTTCGAGCGGTGGATGGCGCGCTTCCCCACAGTGGATGCGCTGGCCGCGGCCGATCTTCAGGATGTGCTCAAACAGTGGGAGGGGCTGGGGTACTACGCCCGCGCGCGCAACCTGCACAAGGCCGCGCAGCGCATCGTGGCCGAGCATGGCGGGCAGGTGCCCGACAGCCGTGCGGCGATCCTCGCCCTGCCGGGCATCGGCGCATACACGGCCGGCGCAATCCTGAGCCTGGCCTATGCCCGGCCCGAGCCGATCCTGGACGGCAACGTCAAGCGTGTGCTGGCGCGGCTCTTCGACATCGACCGCCCCATCGACGAGCCGGCCGTGCTGCGCGAGTTATGGTCGCTGGCGCGTGCGCTGGTCGAGGCGGCGCCGTCCGGCGCGGCGGGCGACTGCAATGAAGGTCTGATGGAACTGGGCGCCACGATCTGCACGCCGCAGAGCCCGCGCTGCCTGCTCTGCCCGCTGGCCGAGCACTGCCGGGCCGCGGCGGCCGGCACGCAGGCGGAGCGCCCGGTCATGCCGCCGCGCAAGCGCACGCCCCACTACGACGTGGCCGCCGGCATCATCTGGCAGGGGGAGCCGTACCGCTCGCGCCTGCTCATCGCGCAGCGGCCGGCCGACGGCATGTTGGGCGGGCTGTGGGAGTTTCCCGGCGGCAAGCGCGACCCCGAGGACGTCGATCTTCCTGCCTGCCTGCGCCGCGAGATCGACGAGGAACTGGCCATCGCCATCGAAGTCGGCGAGCTGCTGACGACGGTCAAGCACGCCTACACGCACCTCCGCATCACGCTGCACGCCTTTCACGCCCGCCATCGCGCCGGCGAACCCCAGGCCATCGGCTGCACCGACTGGCGCTGGGTCGAGCTGGGCGACCTCGAGCGCTTCCCCTTCCCGGTGACCGATCAGAAGATCATTGCGGCGTTGCGAGCCGCGCACGCGACTCCCCAATCGCCATCTCGATAGAGCGCGCGGAGGCCGGGTTTAGTGCGTCCCGTTGCGTTGGCGGCGTGCGTCGCACTGGTCAGAAGATGGTTCCCTGCGACGGATCGTTTGACCAGTGCGACGCACGCCGGCGTTGACTTCGCCAATTTCCTGGGATGCGTCCGTCCGGGTGTTACTCCCTGACCGGTTGCCGGGGGCTCCAGTCGATGCAGTGCGGCTGTGCGTTGTCGGGGATCAGGTCGAAGGCCTGGGTGAGCGGCAGGTTTGCGGCGCGGCAGATGAGCGTTGCCAGTGACAACCCGTGCGACACGAGAATCAGCGGTTCTGCCGGCGCGCGGGCAACCAATTCGTCGACGGCAGCCCAAAGCCGCGTGGCGACATCGTGTGCGCTCTCGCCGCCGCCGGGCGGGCGGAAATGCAGCCGGTCGCGCTGGCGCGCCGCCCATTCGCCGGCATAGTGCGTCTGGATTTCGGTGGAGAGCATGCCTTCCCACGCGCCCTGGTTGACCTCACGCAGGCGCGCATCGACGAGGACCTCCATGCCCAGGCGCCGGCCGATAATCTCGGCGGTGACGCGCGCGCGCTGGAGATCGCTCGTGTAGATTGCGCCGTATGCGCGTCCGGCCAGCGCTTCCGCCGCGCGTTCGGCCTGCGCCAGCCCGGTGGCGTTGAGCGGCGGGTCGGCCTGGCCCTGGTAGCGGCCCTGTACGTTCCAGTCAGTCTGTCCGTGGCGCACCAGCCAAAGCTCGGTCATGCGCGGCCTCCTGTCGCGTTGCGTTGTATTCGGGAAGTGTGATCATCGGCGGGCGCTCCAACTCGGCGACCTCCTCGACATCGAGGAAGTAGTTGCCGCGCGTGTAGCGTACCAGCTTCATGCTGCGGTTGACCTCGTCCAGGATGGGGCGCTCGAAGCGGCGTTCCAGCTTGCGCATGACCGTCTGCAAGATCACGAAGGACATCTTGCTCAGCGCCTCCAGCGGCTGGTTGTGGTGGATGCGCTCGAGCAGGTCGACCTGTGCGATAGCCGACAGCCCGAATTGCTCGAAGATGTCGATGACCATGCCCGTCTCCACGCCGTAGCCCGAGTAGAAGACGATCTGCTCCAGCGCCGATCGCCGCCCGGCATATTCGCCCGACAGCGGTTGGATGATGCCGGAAAGCTCCGGGAAGAAGAGGTTGATGAGCGGGCGCGCCATCAGTTCGGTGACGCGGCCGCCGCCGCCGGCCTGCGTCTTGCCCTCGACGCGCAGCGGGCGGCGATAGAAGCCCTTGACCAGTTGCACCTGGTCGTCCAGGATCAGCGGCCCGACGATGCCGTAGACGAAGCGCGGGTGAATGTTGACGATGTCGGTGTCGATCCAGGCTACGATATCGCCCGTAGTGACGTGCAGGCTCTTCCACAGCGCCTCGCCCTTGCCCCGGCGCGCGCCATACTCCGGCAGGATCTGCTGATGAATGTAGACCGGCACGCCCAGTTCTTCGGCAATCGCCCGGGTCCGGTCGGTGGAGTCCGAGTCGACGAGCACGATTTCGTCGAGCAGCGGCACGTCGTCCATGAGCGCCTGCTTGACCGTGGCGATGACCTTGCCGACGGTCTCCTCCTCGTTGAGCGCCGGCAGCGCCAGGCTCACCGTCAGCCCCTTGGCGCGTTTCACCGCCGCCAGTTCGTGCAGATCGGCAAACTCGTCGGCGTGGAAGGTCTTCTCTGCGAACCACTTGTCGACCAGGATGGAGATCGCCCCGGTGCCGATCATCTCGTCGTGCAAGGGGCGCAACAGGGGGCGCATGCTCTTGACGACGATGACCGGCGTGCGTGCGTTGTGGAGGACGTGATCGGCAACCGGGCCGAGCGAGCTTGGCTTCTCCAGCGGCATCACCGTTGCGCCCAGGATCACCAGGTCGTGATGCGCGGCCTCGGCCAGGATTGCCTGGGCCGGTTCGTCGGTGGTGATGACCGTTGTCTCGATCTCGGGCATGTTGCGCAACACCTGGCGCAGCCCGACAAAGGGCGCGTCGCTGGATGCGTCGGGGCGCGCCGGGCGCAGATGCAGCGCATGTAGCGACGGTGGCGCCAGCGCCAGCCCCACGTTGAGCACCAGCTCGGCATGCGGGCCGCCGCGCAATGGCATCAGCACGCGCCGTGCGTGCTGGGGGAAAGGCCCGCGCACCAGCGCCACGTCACACGGCGGCGAGGTGAGCAGCTCCCGCTGCGCCAGGTCCATGCACTCGAAGTGCGCGTCCCAGTCCATGACCAGCAGATCCGGCGTGTGGCTGGCGATATAGCGCACCAGGTCGATCCACGGCTCCACGCCAACCAGCACGTCGCTCCGCCGGACGCTCTCAGACTGCGCCGCCAGTTCGCGCATGCGCCGGCGCAGGGCGCGCGCCTCCTTGGTGTTGGCGCTCAGCCCGCGCTCCTGCGAAGCCGTTACCAGCCCGACCAGCATGACCTGCTCGGCGACGGCAGAGGCCGCGGCCAAGGCCGCCGTGACATCACAATCGTTCAATACCGGCACCAGTGCCGTCGAAAAGGGATGAAATTGGCCTGTCGAACCATTTCTCATTGCGGCATCTCTCCTTCGCTCGCAGTCGCATGCCGGCGCGTTATCGTCTGTTCCAACAGCGGCGCGATCGACAATCGAAAGACCTGTTCCCAGGTGTAGGCCGTGCGGGCGCGCACGCCGAAGCGATAGCGCGGTGATTGCTGCAAGTGTCCGGCGACGAGCGCCGCCACCGCGGCCGGGTCGCCGTGTGGGTCGAAATAATGGACGTCGTCGCCGCCCAGTTCGGGCAGCGGCTCGACTGCGCTGCAAAAGACAGGCATCCGACTGAGTGCGGCCTCCAGCAGCGGGATGCCGAAGCCTTCCTCAAAGGAGGGCAGGAAGAGCGCATCAGCCAGCCGGTAGAAGTCGGCGATGACGGCATCGGGGAGATAGGCGTCGCTCAGTTCGGCCAGGAAGACGGCGGCTTGCTCCAGCCCCAGTTCGGCGCGCAGCGTGCGCAGTTCGTCGAGATACGCGGCGTTGGCGGGGTTGTGCGCGCCGAGCGGCCCGGTCACCACGAGCATCGCTTCCGGCAGATGGCGGCGCAGCGCGGCGAGGGTGCGCAGGGCAAACTCAATGTTCTTGCGCCGTGTGACGCGCACCGGCAGCAACAGGATCGGCGCGGCAGCCGCCACACCGGTCGCATGGAGGAGGCGGGCCGTGGCCGGCTCGAATTTGTAGAAGGCCGGCAGATCGACGCCGTTGGGCACAACGGCGATCTCCTCGGCCGGGACGCCGGTCAGCGCGGCCAGCTCGCGCCGCCGCAACTGCGAGACGACCACGTGCGTGGCGCCGGGCCACGTCCAGCGCAAGAGATTCCACGGCTGGCCGTCGTGCAGTTCGGCGCGATAGCGCGGCGTCGTCCACGCCAGATCGTGATGCCAGAGCAGCAGACGGGGAAAGTCCGGTTCGGCGTAGAGTTCGGCCAGCGCGGCGGTGAGCGCCAGGTTCTTGGCCAGCGAGCAGACGTTGTGGGCGATGAGCACGTCGCTGTCGGCAACGAGCGGACGCAGTTGTTCTGCCGTGGCCGCACGCAGGGCGGCGAAGCGTTCCGTCACCAGCCCGTCGTCCAACTCGGCCTTGACGGCCAGCACCTCGGGGTGGCGCGAGTCGGCCAGCGGCGCGCGGCGCAGCGCAACGTGCTCCGACCACGGCTCGCCGCGTGCGGCCACGACGGCGACGGTGTGGCCTGCCGCAGCCATGAGATCGGCCTGATGTGCCAGGACGCTTTCAACGCCACCGACGACGGGCGGCACGGAATAGTGCAGGAGGGTGATGTTCAAATGTTGCTCCTTCTGTCGATTGGATAGCCCGCTCACCTCGCTGGAGGCGCAAGGGCAGGGGCGCGATAAACAAAAAAGAAGGCGGACACACGACTACGTGCTCGCCTCCTCTTATGCTCGATTTCGATTGATGACCGTTGTGTACCGGATGTTGCCAGCGTGCCAGGCGGGAGGCGTTGCGACGCGCATCCATTGCGCGCCGCTGACCGGCCTAGGCGGCTGTTTTGAACTCCCGGCTCAGAAAGGTGGGCTGGCCTTGAGCGGTGAACAATTTGGGCGGCACCCGTTTCGTGAAGACGTCGGCCGTCACGATGCAGCGGGCAATGTCCTCGCGGCTCGGAATCTCGAACATGACGTCGAGCAGCGCGTCTTCGACGATGCTGCGCAGGCCGCGCGCGCCGGTATTGCGCAGGAAGGCCTCGGTGGCGACCGATTCGAGCGCGCTTTCCTCGAATTCGAGCTGCACATTGTCCATGGCAAAGAGCCGCTGGAACTGGCGTACGACGCTGTTACGCGGCACAGTCAGGATCTGCACCAGCGTGCGGCGGTCGAGCGATTCCAGGCTCACGTTGACCGGCAGGCGGCCCACGAATTCCGGAATCAGGCCGTAGGAGAGCAGATCATCCGGTTGCACCTGGCCCAGGAGCACGCTCTCGTCACGGCTCTCTTTTTCCATGCGGCGCAGCTTGATTTCGCGCCGCCGCTCGGCCGGATCGTCGGGCAGGGGCTGCTCCGTCAGCTCTTCGACGCTGGCCGGCACCGGATTGGCGGCGGCCAGTTCATCTTCTGCTACGAAGCCCAGGGCGCCGCGGCGATTGATGCGCCGGCGCACGACTTCGGCCAGGTGCGCAAATGCGCCGCCGCAAATGAAGAGCACGTTGCGCGTGTCGAGCTGGATGAACTCCTGCTGCGGGTGTTTGCGTCCCGAGCCGGGCGGCACGTTGACGATGCTGCCCTCGATGATCTTGAGCAAGGCCTGCTGCACACCTTCGCCACTCACGTCGCGCGTGATGCTGGGATTGTCGCCGCTCTTGCGTGCGATCTTGTCGATCTCGTCGATGTAGACGATGCCGTAGGCGGCGCGTGCGGTGTCCCAGTTGGCATTCTGCAACAGGCCGACCAGGATCGTCTCTACATCCTCGCCGACATAGCCGGCCTCGGTGAGCGACGTCGCGTCGGCGATGGTGAAGGGTACGTCGAGCATCTTGGCCAGCGTCTGCGCCAGCAGCGTCTTGCCGCTGCCCGTCGGGCCGATGAGCAGGACATTGCTCTTGGTCAGTTCGACGTCGCCGTCCTCGGCGGGCGTGTGGCTGCCGGCGCCGTGCTCGCTGCTGCCGCTGCCAAAGACGCGCTTGTAGTGATTGTAGACGGCGACGGAGAGGACGCGCTTGGCCCGCTCCTGCCCGATCACGTACTGGTCAAGGTGCTCCACGATGGCGCGCGGGCTGGGGATGGCGCGCGGTGCATGTTCACCTGAGGCGACCGCCGGGCGAACACCACCCGTTATCACGCCTTCTTCGGCCAGGATCTCGGCGCCCAACAGGATGCAGGCGTCGCAAATATAAACGTTGTCTTCGCCTTCGATCAGGCGTTTGACTTCAGCACGATCCTTGCCGCAAAACGCGCACCGTGGCGCAGATAATTCGTTCATGGTCCTCGAAAAGTTTGGAGACAGAGAGGGGACGGCGCAACCGTCCCCCGTTCACATCCGTCAGTTGTTGCCGTTGCCGGTCAACGCAGGCGTCTCGCCGGCAATGCTCATTTGCCCATCTTTGTTGATGACGACGACGTCATCCGTGTTGCCAAGCACCTGGTCGACGAGGCCGTAGCTCTTGGCCTCGATGGCATTCATGTACTTGTCGCGGATGAACATCTCTTCGATCTCTTTCCAGCCATGGCCGGTGTGCTTGCCGACCAAATGGAAGAGCTGCGTCTGCACGCGCTCCTGCTCACGGAAGGCGATGCGGACGTCCTCGGTGTAGCCCTGGGCGCCGCTGCTGGCCGGGTGCATGTGGATGGTGGCATGAGGCAGGGCGTAGCGTTTGCCCTTGGCGCCGGATGCCAGCAGCACCGTGCCCATGCTGGCCGTCACACCCACCGCATAGGTGGCGACCGGCGCCGTGATCATCTGCATCGTGTCGTAGATCGCCAGACCGGCATAGATGCTGCCGCCCGGGCTGTTGATGTACATGTTGATGGGCTGGTTCGGGTCGTCGCCATTGAGATAGAGCAGTTGCGCCACGATCAGGTTGGCGACCTGGTCATTGATGGGCGTGCCCAGGAAGACGATGCGCTCCTTGAGCAACAGGCTGTAGATGTCGTAGGCGCGTTCGCCGCGGCTCGAACTGTCGATCACCATCGGGATAACGTTCATCGGATTCATCATACATCATTCTCCTGCGTCATACATGAGACTGCACGAGCCCGCCTTGGCGGCCAGGGGTGAAGTCTGAGATAGTCAACGGACGTGGGTATTCCACTCAAACGATACGCCCTGCATGCTACCGGCTATGTAATCGCTCTCCGATTGCGCATTTGCGTTCCATTAGAAACGCCCTGCCGGCCGGAGCGCGCCGTTCGCCCCTATTCGGCGTCCGCCGCTTCGCTCTCGCTCACACTCTCGTCCGCCGCGGTTTCGGCTTCTGCGTTCTCTGTCTCTGCGGCTGCCTCAACTTTGGCCTTGGGCGCCGGCACTTCCTCGCCGCGCGCGGCTGCCTGCAACAGGTTGACGGCTTTTTCCGTCAGCAACTGGCTCAGGATCATGTTGCGGCCCGCACCCTGGCGCAACAGGTCGGCCAATGCCGCGCTGGACTCATTGATGTTGCCGTCCTCGTCGACGCCGACCATCTGCTTGATGCGCTCTTCGATCTCGGCATCGTCGATCTCAAACGACTCCTGCTTGACGACTTCCGACATGACCAGGTTGCGCAGCGCGATCTTGGTGGCGTCGGGCCGCATCTGCTCGCGATATTCCTCTTCGTCCTGATTGGTCTGGCGCAGAAAAGCGCTCATGCCGTCAATGCCGATCTGGCGCAGGCGCTGATCCATGTCCTGCATCATGCCGTCGATCTGATCCTCGATGACGATGGGCGGGAAGTCGATCTCGCTCGCCTCGACCAGCGCGTCCAACACCTTGTCGATGTACTGGCTCTCGGCGCGACCGCGTTCGCCTTCTTCGATGCTCTCGCGGATCGACTTCTTCAGATCCTCGATCGTTTCGTAATCGGGGCCGACCAGCTTGGCGAAGTCGTCGTTCAGTTCGGGCTTCTCGTACGCCTGAACGCTCTTGACGGTGACGTTGAAGGTAGCCTGCTTGCCGGCATAGATGCTCTGGCTGTCCGCCGGCCAACCGAGGACGAACTCCTTGCTCTCACCCGCCTTCATGCCGAGCAACTCGCGGTCGAAACCGGCCGGCTCCATGGGATTCTCCTCGTCGAGCGTGATATCCCAGTCGGTCTCATCGAGCACGACGGTTTCCTCCGCGCCCTCATCGCCAAGGATGACGCTCTTCACGTCCACGGTCAGGAGGTCGCCAAAGTCTGTCGGGCGCTCCACATCCTGCCAGCCGGCGAACTCCTCGCGGTACTGTTCGAGGCGCTGCTCGACCTGCGACTCGTCGATTTCGGTTTCATCCGCTTCGACGCGCATGGCGCGGTAGTCGGCCAGCTTGATTTCCGGCTCCAGCGGCACGATGAGCTTGTAGGTCAGCGGCTCGAGCTGGATATCTTCCAGGCTCGACTGCGCGTACGGCTCGATCTTCTCCTGTTCGACGGCCTCGCGGAAAAGAACCTGGCCCAGGTCGTCGATGAACTCTCCGTAGAGATTGGCCAGCCCGAACTGCTGGACGATGATGTGATAGGGCGCCTTGCCCTTGCGGAAGCCGGGGACCTTGTACTGGTTGGCAACCTTGGCGGCCGCCTTGCGCAGTTCCTTCTCGACCCGCTCCTGGCCAACTTCGATCGTGACCGCCAACTGGCGATTCTCGCGTGGTTCAGTCGTAACAGTGAATGACATAGGTTCCTCTTTATTTGCCGCCGTCGAACTATCCATTTTTTCAAGAAACTGCCGGCCAAACAGCCGGCAGCCGCCGGTTCAGTAACTGCACAATAATAGCACAGACCCTGCCCATGACCAAAGCAGGCAGGCGCCATTTATGCCACAAAAGCGCCGGCCGCCCGTCAACGTTTGACCTGCCCCGGCCGGATCGTTGCATGGCTGAGCATCCCGGCCATGCCATCGTGACGGAAGACGACGCGTGCGCGCTGGGCCGGATTCATGCGCCGATCCAGTCGCCGCCATAGCGGGGCGATTAGCCGTTCCTCGCCGAAACCGCGGCGCGCCAGCGCAGCCTCTGCAAGCGTAAGGACGCTCGACAGCAGATCGGAGCCCGGCTGCGGCGCATAGAGTCCGAAACGGATGGCCTGGCGGTGATAAGTCTGCATCATCGTCCAGTACTCCTCGCCCAGTTTTGCGCGGATCAGCGCGCTGATCTCAGGCATCGCTTCGACCAGGCCTAGGTTGAGCGCCGCCACCGCCATGCTCTCGTCCCACGGCTGTTGGCACGCCGGGCGGATCTCCAGCGTGCCGTATGCGGCGCGCAGCCGTGCGCTGTTCCACACGTAGTGCTCGTGATAGAGGAAGGCAGGATAGTCGGCGCCGTGCTGGGCGAGGTACTGGCTGAAGGGTTGTGAGCTCGGCACAATCTGGCCGCCGGCATTGACGATGAGATAGGTCGACTGCGACAGCGTCTCAACGAAATCGACCAGGCTCGCCATGGGACGCGCCAGCATACCGTGGCGATGTTCGTTGGCGCGGATTGCGGCCATCACGCCCTCGCGCGCGCTGCAATAGGGGCTCTCCTTGCCGCCATAGATGGGCGAGTTGCCGCACAGCGCGATGATGATCGGCGTGACCAGGCTGCCGTAATTGAGCATCTCCACCATCTCGTCGCGGCCGATCGCCACGTGCAACTGGTCGGAGGCCGTCACCGTGTACCAGAGCCAGGGCGCGCCCATGGCACGGTATAGGCTGAGATAGCGCTGCTTGGGTGACATGATGCGCAGACTGGGCGGGCTCACCGGCTGGATGCCATAGCCGAGCACGCGCCAGCTTGCCCGCGCTGCCGCGCTCACCAGCCGCGCCACGGCCTCGCCCATCAATTCCTGGATCTCAAAAAGATGGCGGCAGGGACGGGTGTTGATCTCGACGGTGCCCAGCCCCACTTCCAGCGCGTAGGAGTAATCGGGGCCTTTGAGGCCGACGATGAAGTCGCGCTGGCCCATCGACCCGGCGCCATATTCAGGCTCCAGCGTGCCGTCGGCCAGCAAGCTCTGCCAGAGTCGCCGCGCGTCGATGGCCTGGCCGGAGGCCGAGACGATGGGAAACTCCGCCTCGCGCCCGACGGTGCGCAGGGCCGGTCGCTGCGCCGGGAAACCGGCCGCAAAGCGCGCAGCCAGCTCCGCAAAGATGGGCGCCAGGGTGGTATCGCTGGCGGTGACGGCATTCACGTTCTGTTCTCGATTTCCTGCCCGCGGCGCTACCGCATACGCTGCACCAGATAGGGCAGCTTGCGGAAGTCGGTGCAGACGGCGGTGGCCCGGCTTTGCTCGCTGCCGCGATCGATGATGCCGGTGAAAAGGACGGCGCGCATGCCGATCGACAGCGGGCCTGCCACGTCGTTGCTCTCGCGATCGCCCACGTGGGCGATCATGGTGGGCGGCAGCCCGATCTCCAGCGACGCCCGGCGAAAGATGCGCGGCGACGGCTTCGACTCGCCCACTTCATCCGAAAAGAGGAAGTAGCGGAAATACTGGAGCAGGTCCTGCTGGTAGAGCAGGTGGCGAATCCCGCGCCCGGTCGTGTGGATCGTGTCGGAGATGATGGCGAGTGTGTAGCGCTGCGCCAGTTCCGCCAGCGTCGCATGGACGTGCTGGGCAAAATCAGGCGGGATCCTCACCTCCATCGTCTCGATGGCGCGCGCGAGTTCATTCACCTCGCGCACCAGCGCCGCGTATTTGCCCGGCGCCGGCGAGAGGCCGAGGCAGTCGTACGCGTAGTTCAGACGCAGATAGACGCTGGGCGTGTGGTGGTTGTTGTGCCAATCGTAGCGAAAGCGAACGTTGGCCTCGCGGTACGCCTCGACCGCCTGTTGCGACGAAATCTCGGGGTGGTGGCGCAGGATATGCTCGACAAAGAGCTCGATGCGCGCATCGGCCTTGGACGGCAGCCCCATCTGCGCCCGCTTCAACTCGTCAGAGTCGTCGATGGCTATAGTGTCCCAGAAATCAAACGTCAGCGCCTCGATCATCACAGGCGATCATAGCACAGGCCCTCCTGCCGACCTAGCGCGGACGCAAGATTTGAGGTGACTCAGAATGTCGGCGGCGTGCGTCGCACTGGTCAAACTACCCATCGGCCGGGGCCGTATGCTGACCAGTGCGACGCACGCGAGGTTGCTCCGCCGATCCCCGATGCGCCCCTGCAAGATTCCGCCGGCCCGCTCAGATCGGCGCACGGGCAGAGGACGTGTACAATGGCAGTAGACCATCTCAAGCGAATCGACTAGCCCGGCATGCCGCCGCGCTGACAACTCGGATTTTGATCTATGCCTGAACTCTTCACCGTACAGACGCCGCCCGATGCCTGGGCGCGCTTTCTCGAACATTTCTCACCCCAGGTGCGCAGCGAGCGCATCGCCACGGCCGACGCCC
>ERZ795053.6031-NODE-6031-length-12264-cov-10.174380_pt1 | contig 12264 bp, 12 predicted proteins | sample MGYA00375137_ERZ795053 | MGnify/ENA primary metagenome ERZ795053 (study PRJEB30182, sample SAMN05720284) | activated sludge metagenome | isolation source: Anaerobic digester | place: Hong Kong | collected 2014-12-17 ... | reverse complement strand
GAGTACCGGCCTGTCACGCCGGGGGTCGCGGGTTCGAGCCCCGTCAACCGCGCCAGTTCTCCCTAGATGCCTTGCTTGTTGTCCGGGGCGCGATGTTTCGCCTCGTTGTTTGCGGCCGCGGCTTTGGGTAGGACACTGCTCAGCGAAAGGGGCCGGCAATGGAATTTCTCGACAGGATCCCGATGAACATTGCGGTTCTGGCCGCCCTGACTCTTGGGCTGGCGCCGTTCTTTCCGGAACCGCATATCTGGGAAAAGCTGAAGATGCTGGCGGCCGGCACGCTGACCCGCCCCATCGACATCTTCGACCTGCTGCTTCACGCCGCCCCCTGGCTGGTGGTGATCGCCAAGCTCGTGCGCATGGCGCTGGCGCGCGGCTAGCCCGCCAGATCGGCGCGATAGCGGATGTGGCCGTCGGGCGCGGCGAAACCGTCATATAGCCGCCGCGCCGCCGCGTTGGTCTCCTCGGTCATCCAGTAGATGCGCGCGCAGCCCCGCGCACGCCCGATCGCCACAAGGTCGGCGATCAGCGCCTGACCGATGCCTTGGCCACGCAGGTCCGGGCGGACAAACAGATCCTCAAGATACAGATCCGGCGCGGGAACCCAGCTCGAATCGTGCGTCTGCCAAAGGGTAAAGCCCGCCGCCACGCCCTCAAGTTCGGCGATGCGCAGCGACATCGGATGGGCCGGGTCGGCGATGAGCCGCCAGGTGCGCGCCGTCACCGCCTCTGGCAGGGTCATGTCGTAGAACGCGAGGAACCCGGCCCAAAGGCCGCGCCAGGCGGCTTCGTCCGCCGGCGTCGCATCGCGGATCGCCAGGCCCCTTGCTACGCCCGCGCTCATCACGCGATCCGGTCGAGGATGCGCGCCCAGCTGCGGATGCCATGGTGAAAGCTAGCCAGATCGTATTTCTCGTTCGGGGAATGGATCTGGTCGTCGTCCTTGCCGAAGCCCACAAGCATCGCGTCCATGCCGAGGATCGACTTGAAGTAGCCCGCGATCGGGATCGACCCGCCGGCGCCGACAAAGGCCGCCGGGCGCCCCCATTCGTCGCCAAGCGCGATGCGCGCGGCTTCGAAGGCGGGGTTGGCGATCTCCATCACCGAGGCGGGGCTGCCTTCGGGTTCGGTCCAGATCAACTCGCAATCCCCGGGCAGTTGCGCCTCGATCCAGCCGCGGAAGGCCGCCAGCACCTTGTCCGGATCCTGGCGCGATACAAGGCGGAAGGACACCTTGGCATGGGCCTCGGCGGGCAGAACGGTCTTGAACCCCGCGCCGGTATAACCGCCCCAGATGCCGTTGACCTCGGCGGTGGGGCGCGACCAGATCATCTCGAGCGGCGTGCGCCCTGCCTCGCCCGCGGGCAGTGAAAGGCCGACGTCGCCAAGAAAGCTCTGGTGGTCGAAGGCCAGCGACTGCCACTGCGCGCGGATTGCCTCGGGCAGTTCGTCGACATCGTCGTAGAAGCCGGGCACCTGCACCCGCCCCTCGTCGTCGTGAAGCCGCCCCAGGATGCGGGTCAGGACATGGATCGGGTTGCGCGCCAGACCGCCATACATGCCCGAATGCAGGTCGCGGCTGGCGGCACGCACGGTCAGTTCGACCTTGGCCAGGCCCCGCAACATCGTGGTGATGGCGGGGCGGGCGGAGTCGAAAAGCCCGGTGTCGCAGATCAGCGCAAGATCGGCCGAAAGTTCGCCCGCGTTGCCCTTCAGGAACGGCACAAGCGAGGGCGAGCCCGATTCCTCCTCTCCCTCCAGCAGCATTGTCAGACGGCAGGGCAGGGTGCCATGCACCGCCTTCCAGGCCCGGCAGGCCTCGATGAAGGTCATCAGCTGGCCCTTGTCGTCCGACGCGCCGCGCGCCCGGATCACCTTGCCCTTCGCCGTGTCCTCGATCACCGGATCGAACGGGTCACGGTGCCACAGGTTCAGGGGATCGACCGGCTGCACGTCATAGTGGCCGTAAAACAGCAGATGCGGCCCGCCTTCCCCGCCGTGAGCGACGACCATCGGATGCCCGGCGGTCGGACGCGCCGCCGCCTCGAAGCCAAGATCGCGCAGATCGGCGACCAGCCAGTCCGCCGCCCGGGCGCAATCGCCGCCAAAGGCCGGGTCGGTCGAGATCGAGGGGATGCGCAACAGCCCGAAAAGCCGGTCCAGCGCGTCAGGCAGGGTTTCGTCGATCCGGGCAAGGACGGCGTCAAGGCTCATGTCGGGCTCCTCAGGATGTGCATCGGGGGCAGGGTAGCAGGCGCAAGGCCGGTGTCCAGCGCCGCCATCGCGGCCACATCGGCCGTCAAATGACCGGCGCGGCAAATTGCGCACTCGCCTTCGCGGGCTTTGACCTTTATCAAGGTCCAACGCGAACAAACGCCGTAGAAGCGACACCAACAAAACGGCGCCGAGGAGACGGACATGGATTTCAACGCACAGCTCGACGCGGCGCTCAAGCGGCTGCACGACGAGGGCCGCTACCGGACCTTTATCGATATCGAGCGTCAGCGGGGCCATTTCCCCAAGGCGATGTGGAACCGTCCCGACGGCAGCCGCAAGGAAATCACCGTCTGGTGCGGCAACGACTATCTGGGCATGGGCCAGAACCCGGTCGTCCTGAACGCCATGCACGAGGCGATCGACGCCACCGGCGCAGGCTCGGGCGGAACGCGCAACATCTCCGGCACAACGGTCTATCACAAGCGGCTTGAGGCCGAGATCGCCGATCTGCACCAGAAGGAAGCGGCGCTTCTCTTCACCTCGGCCTATATCGCGAACGACGCCACGCTTTCGACGTTGCCCAAGCTCTTTCCCGGGCTGATCATCTATTCGGACGAACTCAACCACGCCTCGATGATCGAGGGGATCAAGCGCAACGGCGGTGCCAAGCGCATCTGGCGGCACAACGACCTTGCGCATCTGCGCGAACTCATGGCGGCCGACGATCCGGCGGCGCCGAAGCTGATCGCCTTCGAATCCGTCTATTCGATGGACGGCGACATCAGCCCGATGGAAGCCGTCTGCGACATCGCGCAGGAATTCGGCGCGCTGACCTACCTTGACGAGGTGCACGCGGTGGGCATGTACGGCCCGCGCGGTGCCGGCGTGGCCGAAAAGCTGGGCCTGATGGGGCGGATCGACATCATCAACGCAACCCTGGCGAAGGCCTATGGCGTGATGGGCGGCTACATCGCCGCGTCGGCGAAAATGGTCGATGCCATACGCTCTTACGCACCGGGATTCATCTTCACCACCTCGCTGCCGCCGGCGGTGGCGGCCGGTGCCGCGGCCTCGGTCCATCACCTGAAGACCGCGCAGGAACTGCGCGACCGGCAACAGGAAAACGCCCGCATCCTGAAGGCGCGGCTGAAGGGCCTTGGCCTGCCGATCATCGACCACGGCACCCACATCGTTCCGGTCCATGTCGGCGATCCGGTGCATTGCAAGAAGATCTCCGACATGCTGCTTGAGCACTACGGGATCTATGTCCAGCCGATCAACTTCCCGACGGTCCCGCGCGGTACCGAACGGCTGCGTTTCACGCCCTCTCCGGTGCATACGCCCGAGGATATCGACCGTCTGGTCAAGGCGATGGACGCCCTTTGGTCGCATTGCGCGCTTAACCGCCAACAATTGTCCGCGTAGGGGTTCGGCGGTCGCATTCCGCCTTGCTCTGTGTTATGGAATCCTGAATACGGCTGAGCGTAATGACCCGAATCATCGGGCATTTTGGGGATAACGGTCCAGGGGCAGTGGCATGATCGGGCGGAGGGTCCATCCTTCGACGCAAGGAACGGACAAACCCAAGGGGTTTGACGACTACGATCTGCGCCTTGGCGATGTCATGCGCGGCGAACGCGCGACGCTTGCCAAATCGCTTCTGGACGTTCAGCGCGAATTGAAGATCAAGGCCAGCTACATCGCCGCGATCGAAAATGCCGATGCCTCAGCCTTCGAGACACCCGGGTTCATCGCGGGCTATGTGCGGTCCTATGCGCGCTACCTGGGCCTTGACCCCGAATGGGCCTATGCCAAGTTCTGCGACGAGGCGGATTTTGCCGTCCATCACGGCATGTCGCCTGCCGCGTCCGGCCCCAAGACGCGGTCGCCGCGCGAAGGCACGGATGCGCTGGCCGCGCCCTCTGTTCCCTTCGTCCCGCGGGGCGAGGCGCTTTTGTCCAACATCCAGCCCGGCGCGCTCGGGTCCATCGCGGTGCTTCTGGCGCTGATCTCCGGGATCGGCTACGGCGGCTGGTCGCTTTTGCAGGAAGTGCAGCGCGTGCAGCTTGCGCCGGTCGATCAGGCCCCCGGCATCGTGGCCGAACTTGACCCGCTGGCGACGGCGGGCGCGGGCCTGTCGGGCCAGGCGGCGATGGCCGAGACCGACATGGCGGGCCTTTCCGGCGTCTCGACCCAGTCCTCGCCGGAGATCTACGACCGGCTCTATCGCCCCGAGGCGCTTGAAGTGCCGGTTCTGGTGGCGCGCGACGGCCCGATCGCGGCGATTGACCCGCGCACCGTCGGCGCGCTGGCCGATGCCGCGCTCACGGGCGAGACGAGCGCCGCGGCCGATGTCCCGGCGCTTGGTGAAACGCCGGTGCAGGTCGTCGCGGACGCCGCGCCGGGGGTAGAGATCCTGGCGGTGCGCCCGTCCTGGGTTCGCGTTTCCTCGGCCGATGGCACCGTCCTTTTCGAAAAGATCCTGGATGCCGGCGAACGCTATGCCGTGCCCCTGATGGACGAACCGCCGGTGCTGCGCGCGGGCAATTCCGGGTCGGTCTACTTCTCGGTCGCCGGGCAGACCTACGGACCCGCCGCCGAAGGGGCCCAGGTCGTCAAGAACCTGGACCTGTCGCCTGAATCCCTGACCGGGGTCTTTGCCGTCGCGGACCTGACCCAGGATGCCGATCTTGCGCGTTTCGTCGCGGTGGCCGAGGTCATGCTCTTCGACGGCAACGCGCCCGCGGATCAGTAAGCCCGATTGCCCTTGCCCGGACGAGGCACTATCTAGGCGCTGACCGCGACGGGAAGCGAGGCCGCCCATGTCATCCGATCACCTGAACCACGTCCGCCCCTGGCGCAACATCTACCGGCGCAAGTCGCGCCAGATCATGGTGGGCAAGGTCGCCGTCGGGGGCGATGCGCCGATCTCGGTCCAGACAATGACCAACACCATCACCTCCGATGTAAAGGCGACGCTCGAACAGGTGCAGCGCGCCGCCGTGGCCGGCGCCGACATCGTGCGCGTCTCCACCCCCGACGAGGCCTCGACCCGGGCCCTGCGGGAGATCGTCGCCGAAAGCCCGGTGCCCATCGTCGCCGACATCCATTTCCACTACCGCCGCGCGATCGAGGCGGCCGAGGCGGGTGCGGCCTGCCTGCGCATCAACCCCGGCAACATCGGATCTGCGAGCCGTGTGCGCGAGGTCGTGAAGGCCGCGCGCGACCATGGCTGTTCGATCCGCATCGGCGTGAATGCCGGATCGCTTGAACGTCACCTTCTGGAAAAGTACGGCGAACCCTGCCCCGAGGCGATGGTCGAAAGCGGGCTGGATCATATCAAGCTTCTGCAGGACAACGACTTTCACGAATTCAAGATCAGCGTGAAGGCCTCCGACGTGTTCCTGGCCGCCGCCGCCTACCAACAACTGGCCGAGGCGACCGACGCCCCCATCCATCTTGGCATCACCGAGGCGGGCGGCCTGATGTCGGGCACGGTGAAGTCCGCGATCGGGCTTGGCAACCTTCTGTGGATGGGGATCGGCGACACGATCCGCGTTTCGCTTTCCGCCGATCCGGTGGAAGAGGTGAAGGTCGGCTTCGAGATCCTGAAGTCGCTGGGCCTGCGCCATCGCGGGGTCACGATCATCTCCTGCCCGTCCTGCGCGCGCCAGGGGTTCGACGTCATCAAGACGGTTTCGGCGCTGGAGGAACGGCTGGCGCATGTGACGACCTCGATGAGCCTGTCGATCATCGGCTGCGTCGTCAACGGCCCCGGAGAGGCGCTGATGACCGATATCGGCTTCACCGGGGGCGGGGCCGGGACCGGCATGGTCTATCTGGCGGGCAGACAAAGCCACAAGATGAGCAATGACCAGATGGTCGACCACATCGTCGAGCTGGTGGAACGCCGCGCCGCCGAGATCGAGGCCGCGCGCGCCGAAGCCGCCGAATAAGGGGAAGGGGGCGCTGCCCCCTCTGCGGCTTCGCCGCATTCACCCCCGGAGTACTTTCGCCAGACTGAAGGGGCCGCCCAAAGCTCCGCCGTCAGTGTTCGCCGCTTCTGCGGGCGATCAGGAAGCTTGCGATGACGCAGCCGGTAAAGAGGTAAAGCCCCCAGGCTGTCTCAAGCCGCCCGACGCCGACGCCCTTGGCGACGACGATGTAGATGGCGATCAGGAAGACATCGGCCATCGCCAGCCGCCCCAGGACGTGAAGCGCCGGCATGAGGCGGGGAGAGGCTAGATCGAACTGCACCAGCGCAAGGCCCAGAACCTTGGCGTAGGGCGCGAAGAGCGCAAGGAAGGTCACGACCAGCGCCAGGGGAATGTCCTTTTGCCAGATCGCCTGAAGGCCGGTGACGACCGAGATTTCATCGAGCGAGAAGAAGGGCAGGAGCCCCGCGCGCAGCATCGGCGCGAACCAGGCGACGGGGAAGAGCACAAGGAGCGAGAGGTTGGCGAGGCGCAGCATCTTTCAGCGGACCGCCTCGATCGGGCCTTCGGCGCGGCCGTGGATGAACTGCTGGACGTAAGGGTCTGGTGTCGTGTCCATTTCCGTTATCGGACCCGTCCACTGGATGACCCCGCCGTGGAGCATCGCCACCCGGTCGGCGATGGCCCTGACCGAGGACATGTCATGGGTGATGGTCATCGCGGTCGCGCCCATTTCGGTCACGATCTCGCGGATCAGTTCGTTGATGACGCCGGCCATGATCGGGTCGAGGCCGGTCGTGGGTTCGTCGAAGAAGATGATCTCGGGCTCCGCCGCGATGGCGCGGGCAAGGCCCACGCGCTTTTGCATGCCACCCGAAAGCTCGGCGGGATAAAGATCGGCGGTTTCGGGCTTGAGGCCGACGCGGCGCAGCTTTTCGATGGCGATATCGCGCGCCTCGGCCTTGGGACGCCTGAGCGAGCCGCGCAGCAGGCGGAAGGCGACGTTTTGCCAGACCGGCAGGGAATCGAAGAGCGCGCCGCCCTGGAAGAGCATCCCGAAGCGGGCGAGAAAGGCGTCGCGCGCGGCGGTGGTGGCATCCTGTCCGTCCACCGTGATGGTGCCCGTGTCCGGTTGAACAAGTCCCAGGATGCATTTGAGAAGAACGGATTTTCCGGTCCCTGAGCCACCGATGATGACCATGCTCTGCCCCCGCGGGACGACAAGGTCGACGCCCCTGAGGACCCGGTTCGGGCCGAAGGCCTTGTGAATGCCCGCAAGCGTGATCATGCCGAGAAGAAGACCTCTGTCAGGATGTAGTTCGTGGCGAGGATCAGGACCGAGGCGGCGACGACCGCGGCCTTGGTCGCGCGGCCCACGCCTTGCGCGCCACGGCCCGAGTTCATCCCGTAATAGCAGCCCGTCACCGCGACGATGAAGCCGAAGGCCGCGCCCTTCCACAGGCCCGACACGATGTCCCAGACCTCTAGGAAGTCGCGGGTGTTCTTGAGGTAGGTCGCGGGATTGAAGCCCAGCCGGTTCACACCCACAAGATAGCCGCCGAAGATGCCGATGCTGTCGCCCACCGCGACAAGGACCGGCACCGCCAGCGTCGCGGCCAGGACGCGCGGCGCGGTCAGGTACTTCATCGGATGGGTGGACAGCGTCACCAGCGCGTCGATCTGTTCGGTGACCTTCATCGTGCCCACCTCTGCCGCGATGGAGGAGGCGACGCGCGCGGCGACCATCAGCCCGCCCAGAACCGGGCCAAGTTCGCGCACCATGCCGATGGCGACGATGGAAGGCACGACGGTTTCCGCCGAAAACCGCGCACCCCCGGAATAGATCTGCAAGGCCAGCGCGCCGCCGGTGAAAAGAGCCGTCATGCCGACGACCGGAAGACTGAAATAGCCAATGTGAAAAATGGCTTGCACGAATTCCTTCGGGTAGAAGGGCGGGCGCAGGATATGACTGACCGCCGAAGCCGCGAAGATCGCGATCCGGCCGATCGCGGCGAACGCGGCAAGCGTGGTGCGTCCGATGCCCCTGAGGGGGGCGAAGATCAGGGTCATGCGCCGTCTCCGCTGTAGTGGCGGACATAGCGCGCGCCGAGCGATGTGAGGATCTCGTAGCCGATGGTCCCGGCCGCCTCGGCGAGGCGGTCGACGCCCTGCGCGGGGCACAGGATGTCGAGCGTGTCGGGCACCTCGGGCAGGTCGGTGACATCGACGCCCATCAGATCCATCGACACGCGCCCGGCGAGAGGGCAAGGCCTGTCGCCCGCGAAAAGCTGGCCGCGCCCGGTCATCGCGCGCAAGAGCCCGTCGGCATAGCCGGCGGCGATGGTGGCGATGCGCGAGGGGCGGGCGGCCGTCCAGCTGTTGCCGTAGCCAACGGTTTCGCCGGCCGCGACGGCCCGGACCTGGATGACCGGCAGCGCCAGCCGGACGACCGGCCGCGCCGCGCCGAAGGGTTGGCCGCCATAGCTGCCGATGCCCGGCCGGGTCAGGTCGAAATGGTAGTCCGCGCCCAGAAGGATGCCCCCCGTCGCCGCGAGCGACCGGCGAGGGCCGGCGCCGTCGGTCATGCGGCGAAACTCGGCGAGCTGGCGGGCGTTCATCGGGTGGGCGGGCTCGTCGGCGCAAGCCAGGTGCGACATCAGGAGCCGGGGGGCGCGGGCCAGGAGGTCGGGCGCAAGCGCCTGCCAGTCGTCGGCTTCCATGCCAAGCCGGTTCATCCCGGTGTCGAGCTGCAGGCCGAAGGGATGGCCGGGCAGGGCGGCAAGATGGCGGTTCGCCTGTTCGGCGGAATTGACAAGCGGGATCAGCGCGGCGGCGGCGATCGCATCGGCATCGCCCGCCATATGGCCGGAAAAGACGTAGATGTCGGCCAGCGGGCCGACCGCCGGCCGCAGCGCGGCGCCCTCCTGCGCCTCGGCGACGAAGAAACTGTGCGCGCCCTCTTGCGCAAGCCGGGCAGCGACGCGCGCCGCCCCCAACCCGTAGGCGTCAGCCTTGACGACGGCCCCGGCCTCGGCCCCGCCCGAAAGGCGGGCCAGCGCGCGCCAGTTGGCAGCGAGGGCGTCAAGGTCGATGGTCAGGCTGGCGCGGGTCATGGCGGGTGTTTTCGCAGGCGCGCCCGCCCGTGGCAAGCGGTTTGCCCCCGCGATCTTGCGCTGCCCGTGTCGCCCGCCGTCAGGGCATGTCGTCGAAGCGCCGGTTGTCGCGCCACATCTTCTCGCCGATCTCGCAATCGTAGGGGGCCGGGGCCTGGGCGCGGTAGAACCGTTCGGCCGGAGTGCCGGCGATCTCCAGGACCAGCTTGCGGGTGATCGCGGCGGTGAAGTCGCGCCACTCCGTCACCGGCACGACAAAGGCCCCCGGGCCGCCGATGACGCAGCGGCTGTAGTAGACATCCAGATCCTCAAGCCGCCAGCGCGCGCCCTGCAGGTCATGGGTCATCAGCGGCAGGCCGTTGATGGTGATGCCCTCGGCCACAACCTCGTCGCGGGCAAGGGTGACAAGCCCGCCCTGGTTGTTCGGCCCATCGCCCGAGATGTCGATGACCCGTCTCAGCCCCTCGTAACCGTTCGCCCCGAGAAGGAAGGCGCCGAAGCGCAGGGCAGAGGAGATCGAGGTGCGGCTTTGGGTGACGGTGCGCGCCTGCAGGAGCCGCCAGGCAAAGGCCTCCAGATCCTCGCGCCCGGTGATCAGGGCCCAGTCGTGGCGGATCGTCTGCCGGTGTTCGCCCGCCCATTCGACGTAGGCAAGCGCGATCCGCCCGGTCAGCGACCGGCCAAGCGCCGCGGCCACCGGATCGCTGGTCAGCGCGCGGGCATAGCCCTGACGCTGGATCTCAAGCTCCTCCGCGGACATGGAGCGGGAGACATCGACCAGCAGCAGAAGCTCAAGATCGACTTCCTCCGCGCGCAGGGGCACGCAGGACATCAGCAGCAAGAACAGGGCAGCCAGGCGCATGACAAAGCGTCGCGCAGCGCGGGCGCGCCTGTCCAGTCACATTCGCGCGGGGTCTCAGAACCCGCCGTCGCCCTGCCAGGGCTTCACGAGGTTGCCGAACCGGGTGAAGCGGCCCTCGAACGACAGTTCCACCGTGCCGATCGGGCCGTGGCGCTGCTTGCCGATGATGACCTCGGCCTTGCCGTGGACCTGTTCCATCACCTCTTGCCACTTGGCCATGCCTTCCAGGTCGTGGTCGCCGGGTTTCTCGCGTTCCTTGTAATACTCCTCGCGGAAGACGAACATCACAACGTCGGCGTCCTGTTCGATCGAGCCGCTTTCGCGAAGGTCCGACAGTTGCGGGCGCTTGTCCTCGCGGCTTTCGACCTGGCGCGACAGCTGCGACAGGGCGATGACCGGGATGCTGAGTTCCTTGGCCAGGGCCTTGAGACCCATGGAAATCTCGGCAATCTCCTGCACGCGGTTGTCGCCACGTCCGGTGCCGCGCAGAAGCTGCAGATAGTCGACGATGACCACGTCAAGCCCGTGGGTGCGCTTGAGCCGCCGGCACCGCGCCGTCACCTGGCTGATCGGCAGGGCCGGGGTGTCGTCGATGTAAAGCGGGCAGGCCTCCAGCGCCTTGGCCGCCTCGACGAAGCGGCGGAATTCGGCCTCGGTCATGTCGCCGCGGCGGATCTGTTCGGAGGGCACTTCGGAGGCTTCCGACAGGATCCGCGCGGCCAGCTGTTCGGCCGACATCTCGAGCGAGAAGAAACCGACGACGCCGCCCTCGACCGCGCCTTCGCTGCCGTCGGGGCGCTGACCCTTGCGGTAGGCCCTGGCGACGTTGAAGGCGATGTTGGTGGCAAGCGAGGTCTTGCCCATCGACGGACGCCCGGCCAGGATCAGGAGGTCAGAGGGATGCAGGCCGCCCAGCTTCTTGTCGAGGTCGACCAGCCCGGTCGAGACGCCCGAAAGCGATCCTTCGCGCTGATACGCGGCCAGGGCGGATTGCACCGCCTCGGTCGTGGCCTTGAGGAAGGACACGAAACCGCGTTCGGCGGTGCCCTGTTCGGCCAGCGTGTAAAGCCGCTGCTCGGCCTCGGTGATCTGGTCCTTGGGGTCGTTCTCGACCTCGATGGTGCGGGCGCGGTCGGAGATGTCCTGGCCCAGCCGGATCAGTTCGCGCCGGACCGCCAGCTCATAGATCATCTGCGCATAGTCGCGCGCCGCGAAGGCCGAAATCGCCGCCCCGGCCAGCCGCGCCAGATAGGCCGGACCGCCAAGCTCCTTCAGCCCCTCGTCCTCTTCGAGAAACCCCTTGAGCGTGACCGGAGAGGCAAGCGCGTTCTTCTGGATGCGCGCCACCGCGATCTCGAACACGCGGCGGTGGACCGGCTCGAAGAAATGCTCGGCCTTCACCAGCGATGCGATGCGGTCATAGATGTCGTTGTTGGTCAGGATCGCGCCAAGCAGCTGCTGCTCGGCCTCGATGTTGTGCGGAAGCGTTTCAGGTTCGGGCGGCTGCTCCACGGCCCGAATCTTCGCTACGTCGTTCATTCTGTCCCCCGTCGTCGGCTAAGGGGTATGCGCCATCCGCGCAGGCCGCGCAAATTGTATATTCCTGTGGACGGCGCTGTGGATAAGCGGGCCATCCCATATCTTGCGGCCATCAGGCCGCGCAGGTCAACACCTGCGCCGTGCGTGCCGCCGGACGCCGGACCGGCGCGCGGGCGGGGTCAGCCTTTCTTGCGCGCTTCCTGCCAGGGGCGGGGATCGCGCAGGAAGGCTTCGACCTCCGCCAGCGTCTCGGCGTCGAAGGCGCCCGAATCGCGCGCCTCGGCCAGCACGTCCCACCAGGTGCACAGGTGATGGAGCGCGACGCCGTGGTCGGCGAGGGTCTTCACCGTTTCGGGGAAAATGCCGTAGTAGAAGATCACCGCGGTATGGCCGCAGCTTGCGCCGGTCTCGCGGATCGCATCCACGAACGAAAGCTTCGATCCGCCGTCGGTCGTCAGGTCCTCGACCAGGAGCACGCGCTGGCCCTCGCTCATCGCGCCCTCGATGCGGGCGTTGCGGCCATAGCCCTTGGGCTTCTTCCTGACATAGGTCATCGGCAGCGCCAGCCGTTCGGCCACCATCGCGGCGAAGGGGATGC
>ERZ795053.6030-NODE-6030-length-12269-cov-9.271574_pt1 | contig 12269 bp, 7 predicted proteins | sample MGYA00375137_ERZ795053 | MGnify/ENA primary metagenome ERZ795053 (study PRJEB30182, sample SAMN05720284) | activated sludge metagenome | isolation source: Anaerobic digester | place: Hong Kong | collected 2014-12-17 ... | reverse complement strand
ACGAAGTTGCCGCCCGCCTCGCCGCTCGCCTTGTGCTGCTTGAGCTCGAGGCGAACGATGTCGCCGCCCTGCGCCGAGACCTCGGCGCGCAGCAGATCGGTCTCGACCACCGTGCGCGGCGCGGCCGCAGCTTGCGAAGCCTGCTCACCCGGAACGACCGGCTGGCCGGGCGTCGCGCTCAGCGTGGGCGTGGGCACCGCGCCGTCGGCCGGCGCCGCGTTGCCCGCTGCGGCCTGCTGCTGGGCGGCTGGCGGCTGGTTATGCTTGATCCAGCCATCCCACAGCATGACCAGCGAGAAGGAGAAAATCAGAAAGAGGATGAGGCGGCGTTGATCCATCGGAATCGTTCTGTCTCAGGTCAGGGAACGGGATCATACCCGCCCGGATTGAAGGGATGACAGCGCCCCACCCGTTTCGCGGCCATCCAGCCGCCACGCAGCGCGCCGTGGCGCTGCACGGCCTCGATCGCGTACTCGGAACAGGTGGGGTGGAAGCGGCAATTGCGGCCAAGCATCGGGCTGATCGCGTAGCGGTAGAAACGCAGCAGGGCGATCAACACCGTCTTCATTGCCGGGGCAGCCTTTGCAGAAGGGAGAGCAGGTCGAGGTTGAGCTCGGCGCGCGTGGCCTTGGCCACCGGCGCGTTCAGGCGCACGACCAAATCCATCGCCGGGAGCTCGGTGCGCTGGCGCCGGAAGATCTCGCGCGCGATCCGCTTGACGAGGTTGCGCACGTTGGCGCGCTTGGCCAGCTTCTTCGCCACCACCACGCCGAGGCGGGCGGTATCGAGTTCGTTGGGCCGGTAATGCACCATGTAGAACCGCCCGCGCAGCGCCCGCCGAAAAGCAAAAACGGATGAATACTCATCCGTTTTGTGCAATCTGTGAGCGCTGCGGAAACCCTGGTCAGCGCCCGTGGGCGAAACCACCTCAGACGGCGAGGCGGTGACGACCCTTGGCACGGCGTGCGCGGATGACCGCACGGCCGCCACGGGTCTTCATGCGGACCAGGAAACCATGGGTGCGCTTGCGGCGGACAACGGAGGGCTGATAAGTGCGTTTCATGTTGGACTGCCAGTGTTAGGTCAAACGCGAGAGTTAAATGGATAATCCCATGTTTGTCAATAGGAATTTTTGACCACGCCTGTGGATAAGTCTCCCGTGGCGGTTTAGAATGCTGTCTTTTCGTGCCACGCTCTCCAGGTGCCCATGCCCCGGACGAGACGCGCACAGTGCGCCGCTCGAGCGCACCGCCGGCACACCTCCCCAACTCGTATCGCATCCCGGCGCGCGCCTGCGGGCGCCGGGCACCCTGAACATTGCCGCAGACCGAACCACCACACGTTTGCCCGCCATCCTGCCGCACGCCACTCCACGATCCCAAGCCCACGCCGTGACTCAAGATTTCTGGTCCTTCTGCCTGTCGCGCCTTGAGCAGGAGCTGCCCCAGCAGCAGTTCAACACCTGGATCAAGACCCTGCGGGCCGAACCCGGCGAAGGCGGCTGGGCGCTCGTCGCGCCCAACCGCTTCGTGCTGCAGTGGGTGCGCGAGCGCTACCTGCGCCGTGTCGAGGAACTCGGCGAGGAATTCACCGGCGCCCCGCTCGCCATCGAGCTGCAGCTTCCGCCCGCCGGCGCCGCCCGCCCGGCGCGCGCCGCGGCCCCCGCCGCAGCTGCGCAGCCCCGCCCCGCTGCCGCACCCGCCCGCAGCATCGCAGCCGAAGCTGCACGCGAGACCGCACCGCCCGGCGCCGTCAGCGCCGACGCCGAGACCACCACGGTCGAGGCCGAGCCCGTGGCCGAAGCACCGCAGGAGCCCGCGCGCGCGCGCCGTAGCCCGCCCTCCAGCAGCCGCGCCGAGCCCGCCACCGGCCTCGAGCTCGCCTACGAGAAGACCCGGCTCAACCCCGACTTCACCTTCGACACCCTGGTCACCGGCCGCGCCAACGACCTCGCCCGCGCCGCCGCCATGCAGGTGGCGCAGAACCCGGGCACGTCCTACAACCCGCTGTTCGTCTATGGCGGCGTCGGCCTCGGCAAGACCCACCTGGTGCACGCGATCGGCAACGCGGTGTTCCGCCACAACCCGCGCGCGGTCATCCGCTACGTGCACGTCGAGGACTACTACGCCGACGTGGTGCGCGCCTATCAGCAGAAGAGCTTCGACGCCTTCAAGCGCTACTACCGCTCGCTCGACATGCTGATCATCGACGACATCCAGTTCTTCAATAACAAGAACCGCACGCAGGAAGAGTTCTTCCACGCCTTCAACGCGCTCACCGAGGCGCGCAAGCAGATCGTCATCACCTGCGACACCTACCCGAAGGACATCCAGGGCCTGGAAGACCGCCTCATCTCGCGCTTCGACTGGGGCCTCACCGTGCAGATCGAGCCGCCCGAGCTCGAGATGCGCGTCGCCATCCTCAAGAAAAAGGCCGAGGCCCTGCGCGTGCTGGTCGACGACGACGTCGCCTTCCTGATCGCAAAGAACCTGCGCTCGAACGTACGCGAGCTCGAGGGCGCGCTCAACAAGGTCGTCGCCTACGCGCGCTTCCACGGCCGCCAGATCGGCCTCGAGGTCGCCAAGGAAGCGCTCAAGGACCTGCTGCACGCGCACAACCGCCAGCTCTCCATCGAGCACATCCAGAAGACCGTCGCCGACTACTACAAGATCAAGATCGCCGACATGCACTCCAAGAAGCGCACGCGCGTCATCGCGCGCCCGCGCCAGGTGGCGATGTGGCTGGCCAAGGAGCTCACGCCGATGTCGCTGCCCGCGATCGGCGAGGCCTTCGGCGGCCGCGACCACACCACCGTACTGCACGCCTGCCGCACCATCACCGAACTGCGCCTCGGCGACGCCCAGCTCAACCACGACGTCCACGTGCTCACCCAGGTCCTGCGCGGCTGAGCCGCCTGAACGCCAATCCACCGAACACTTCCGATCAACCCATCGACCCGATCTGACGCCATGCTCCTGCTCACCACCACCCGCGATGCGCTCCTGGCCCCGCTGCAGTCGGTCGCCGGCATCGTCGAGAAGCGCCACACCCTGCCCATCCTGTCGAACGTGCTGATCGAGAAGCACGCCGACCAGCTCACGATGCTCGCCACCGACATCGAGATCCAGATCCGCACCACCACCGGCGGCCACATCGGCGGCGAGGACGCCTCGATCACCGTGGGCGCGCGCAAGCTGCAGGACATCCTGCGCGCCCTGCCCGACTCCGCCGAGATCTCGCTGACGCTCGACGACAAGCGCCTCACCGTCAAGGCCGGGCGCAGCCGCTTCCAGCTCCAGACCCTGCCCGCCGCCGACTACCCGCGCCTGAACCCGCCCGAGGACGCTGGCGCCCGGCTCACCATCGGCCAGCGCGCCTTCAAGCGCCAGCTCGCCCAGGTGGCCTACGCGATGGCGCAGCAGGACATCCGCTACTACCTCAACGGCCTGCTGCTGATCGCCGAAGGCAGCGAGCTGCGCATGGTCGCCACCGACGGCCACCGCCTCGCCTACGCCGCCTCCGACCTCGACGCGCCGCTCGACGCCCAGCACGCACAGCGCACCGAGGCCATCCTGCCGCGCAAGACGGTGCTCGAGCTCGCCCGCCAGCTCGCCGACAGCGACGACCCGCTCGAGATCCTGCTCGCCGGCAACCAGGCCGTGTTCCGCTTCGGCCCGATCGAGCTCGTCACCAAGCTCATCGACGGCAAGTTCCCCGACTACGAGCGCGTGATCCCGACCGCGCATCCCAAGCTGGTCAGCTTCGCCCGCCAGCCGCTGCTGGCCGCCCTGCAGCGCGCCGCCATCCTCACCAACGAGAAGTTCCGCGGCGTGCGCATGGTGCTCGAAGACGGCGTCCTGCGCATCGTGTCGACCAACGCCGAGCAGGAAGAGGCCATGGACGAGCTCGAGATCGACTACCAGGGCGACAAGCTCGACATCGGCTTCAACGTCACCTACCTGCTCGACGTGCTCAACAACCTCAGTTCCGAGACGGTCGACTGGCGCTTCAACGACGGCAACTCCAGCGCCCTGATCACCCTGCCGGGCAACGAGAAGTTCAAGTACGTCGTGATGCCGATGCGCATCTGACCCCCTGTAGGAGCGGCGGCAGCCGCGAACCTTCATACGCCAGCGCCAGACCACCCGGCGCCGACGGCACAAGGCTCGCAGCATCCGCCGCCCCCACGGGCACCCGCACCGCCCGCACCACCGCAGCACCCGTTCTTTACGAATCACCGAGATGACCATGTCCGAACCGCAAAACACGCCGGCCCCGCAAGCGGGCAACGACTACGACGAATCCAGCATCCAGCAGCTCGAAGGGCTGGAAGCCGTGCGCAAGCGCCCCGGCATGTACATCGGCGACACCTCCGACGGCACCGGCCTGCACCACATGGTGTTCGAGGTCGTCGACAACTCCATCGACGAGGCCCTGGCCGGCCACTGCGACGACATCGTCATCACCATCCACGCCGACAACTCGATCTCGGTCACCGACAACGGCCGCGGCATCCCGGTCGGCGTCAAGATGGACGACAAGCACGAGCCCAAGCGCAGCGCCGCCGAGATCGTCATGTGCGTGCTGCACGCCGGCGGCAAGTTCAACCAGAACAGCTACAAGGTCTCCGGCGGCCTGCACGGCGTCGGCGTGTCCTGCGTCAACGCGCTGTCGAAGTGGATGAACGTCACCGTCGCCCGCGACGGCAAGCGCCACCTGCTCGAGTTCGAGCGCGGCAAGCCGCAGAACCGCGTCATCGAGCTCGTCGACGGCGTCGAGGTCAGCCCGGCGCGCGTCATCGGCGAGACCACCAAGCGCGGCACCAAGGTGCACTACCTCGCCGACGAGGAGATCTTCGGCACCGTCGAGTACCACTACGACATCCTCGCCAAGCGCCTGCGCGAGCTCTCCTTCCTCAACAACGGCGTCAAGATCCGCCTCATCGACCAGCGCACCGGCAAGGAAGAAGACTTCGCCTTCGCCGGCGGCGTCAAGGGCTTCGTCGAGTACATCAACCGCGCCAAGACGGTGCTGCACCCCAACGTCTTCTACGCCACCGGCACCACCCGCATCCCCACCGGCCACGGCCACGACGCCGAGCTCGCGGTCGAGGTCGCCATGCAGTGGAACGACAGCTACCAGGAACAGGTGCTGTGCTACACCAACAACATCCCGCAGGCCGACGGCGGCACCCACCTCACCGGCCTGCGCGCGGCGATGACGCGCGTCATCAACAAGTACATCGAAGAAAACGAGATCGCCAAGAAGGCCAAGGTCGACATCACCGGTGACGACATGCGCGAAGGCCTCGCCTGCGTGCTCTCGGTCAAGATGCCCGACCCCAAGTTCGCCAGCCAGACCAAGATGAAGCTGGTCTCGTCGGAAGCCCGCCCGGCGGTCGAAGAGGTCGTCGCCAGCAAGCTCGGCGACTTCCTGCTCGAGAACCCGATCGACGCCAAGACCATCTGCAACAAGATCGTCGAGGCCGCCCGTGCCCGCGACGCCGCCCGCAAGGCCCGCGAGATGACACGCCGCAAGGGCGTGCTCGACGGCGTCGGCCTGCCCGGCAAGCTCGCCGACTGCCAGGAGAAGGACCCCGCGCTGTGCGAGCTCTACCTCGTCGAGGGCGACTCCGCAGGCGGCTCGGCCAAGCAGGGCCGCGACCGCAAGTTCCAGGCGATCCTCCCGCTCAAGGGCAAGATCCTCAACGTCGAGAAGGCCCGCTTCGACAAGCTGCTGCAGAGCCAGGAGATCGCCACCCTGATCACCGCCCTCGGCACCAGCATCGGCAAGGACGACTACAAGCCCGAGAAGCTGCGCTACCACCGCATCATCCTGATGACCGACGCCGACGTCGACGGCGCCCACATCCGCACCCTGCTGCTCACCTTCTTCTACCGCCAGATGCCCGAGCTGGTCGAGCGCGGCCACATCTACATCGCCCAGCCGCCGCTGTACAAGATCAAGCACGGCAAGACCGAGATCTACATCAAGGACGACACCGAGCTCAACGGCCACCTGCTCAAGCTCGCCCTCGACGGCGCCATGCTGGTGCCGCGCGAAGGCGCCAGCCCGATCGCCGACGAGGCCCTCGGCGGCCTCGCGCGCAGCTACCTGCTCGCCGAAGCCGTCATCAAGCGCCTGGCCAGCTACATCGACCCCGAGGTGCTGCAGGTCATGCTCGCCCACGATCTCGAGGTCAGCCTGGAGGACGAGGCCGCCGCCCGTGCCTCGGCCGAGCGCATCCAGCCCCACCTGCCCGAAGGCCTGCAGATCTACGCCGAGTACCACGACGAGTCCGAAGGCTGGCGCCTCACCATCGAGCGCCTGCACCACGGCAACCGCAAGTTCGGCTGGGTCGAGCAGGACTTCCTCGTTTCCGGCGACTACCGCAGCATCCGCAACGCCGCCGAAGCCATCAGCGGCCTCATCGGCCCCGGCGCCGAGATCCGCCGCGGCGAGAAGCGCCAGTCCGTCACCCGCTTCGCCGACGCCATCGGCTGGCTGCTCGGCGAGGTCGAGCGCGGCCTCAGCAAGCAGCGCTACAAGGGCCTGGGCGAGATGAACCCCGAGCAGCTGTGGGAGACCACCATGGACCCCGCCGTGCGCCGCCTGCTGCGCGTGCAGATCGACGACGCGATCGCCGCCGACGAGATCTTCACCACGCTGATGGGGGATAACGTGGAGCCGAGAAGGGCGTTCATCGAAGGCAATGCGCTGTATGCGCAGAACATCGATGTGTGATTTTTGTAGCGGCTGTAGGTTCTCACTCGTTCTGAAATTTTTCTCACATCGGTGAAATAGATTTCTCAAGAACGGTGAAATTGACCTACTGCCACACGAGAGCCAGAGGGCGCCGGCGGAAACGTAGGCGCCCTTGTTCTTTCACCGCAGAGGCAGCCTTTTCAGAGGGACCTCCTCTGTGAGGCCAAGTGGCAGGCCGACCGAGCAGCTACGCAGGCGCGGTGTTCTGCAGCACCAGGAACTTCGCGCCCTCTCGTTCCCGGATCTCCTCGACCCTCTGGGCAAAGTACGAGAGCGATAGCTTCTTCTCGGCCAGGAACCCCATATGGGCGTTGAAGCCCTGCAGCACCTCGTTCTTGACCAGCAGTTTGTTCGCGTACTCGATGCAGGCGGGCTCGACGACTGACATCGCGCTGCGGACCAGTGTGGCCTTGTCAAGAGTTCGCCGTAACTCGTCAAACCACTGCACGCCGCGGTTGCTGTCGTTCGTGAAGTCGAGGAAGCGAATCAGGTTTGCGGCCGGCACCGACTGCACGTACCGGGCGTCAAACAGGCGTGCAGGGTCATCCTTGAGCAGCAGCTTGCCGCAGTGCTTGCGAGCGATCACACGCCAGTCGGCGTAGTGGCGAAGCATTTCATCCCGGGCGGCCTCACCCATGCCAAGGTCGCTCATCGCCATCACGCTGCCGAGGCAGGCGAGGACGTAGCAGTCCTCCGTCGCATTCAGTTCGGTGATGTCGTCGATCTCCCCGAGCTGGACCTTGTAGTGATGGGCCAGGGTCGTGAACAGCTGCTTGCTCTGAAGGAGCAAGTGTCGCCGCGTCTCGCCATCCGTGGCCTGCTGAGACAGACGCAGGTGATCGACCGCGGTCATGAGCTGGGCATGCTGCGAAGACTGCAGGAACTGCTTGATGGCTTTCGTCTGCTTCTCAAGAGTGCTCAGCCGCTTGTCGATGCGGTTCAGGCGAGAAGCAAGATAGGCGAAGCCAGTTACCGAGGTGACGATACCCAAGCCCGACAGCGCGGTGGTCGCGATCGAGTAGTTCAGGATCTGATCGGTCGCCGCCTTCACTGCAGCCACGTTCGCGCTCAAGGCTTGCATCTGGATTCCGGTCACGACCGACCCGATCGCGCCCAAGCCTGGAACCGCACCAAGCAGGCCAGCAGAAGCCGGCATTGCCAAGTGGGAGACGATTCGACCTGCAGCGTCCCGGATCACCCCACCGTGAAGGCTCAGGTTGCCCGTCGCCAAACCAATCACCTGCTCGACGGGGATGGAACGGGCCACGCTCAAACCAAGTTCAGAAAGCATTTTCTTGTCTCGTTATGAAGTCAGTGCCGCGACGCTGACGTTCGTCCCGGTGCGAACCGGAGCAGGACGCAGCTGTCGCCGAACTGAGCTCGACAGCGCGCTCCCGGGCGTCGATCGGTTCAGGGATCGGGCTCAATCGAATTCCGCGTTCTTGAACCTCAACACGTTGCAGTTCTCCCTTACGGCGCGCTGCAGCCCATCCTCGAAGCCCGCTTCGCTCTCGGCGTCGATCTCGATCGAGATCCGCACTTTCACGCCCGGCTTCGCGGTGAAGTTCAGCACCACCTCGTCGATGATGTCGGCGAACTGCCGCTTCGCCATGACGGGATCGAGGTCGATTGTCCCGAAGAAGTGTGTCCGTGGCGCAGTGGTTGCCGCGACTGGAGTAGCGACAACGCGCGTGGTGGCGCCGGAGTCGGCGGCCTGTTGCGCACTGGGCGGTGTGCCAAGCGGATAGGTCACCGCTGCAGCGCCCGCCGCCTCCTGCGCGCGTTCGGCCGCGATGCGCTCGGCCTCGGCGTGTGCAAGTGATGGTTCGATCAGGATCAGCGCGGTGTCCAGAATGGGCGTTGTCCGCTTCGCGAAGCTGAAGCCCAGGTAGCGACCGTCCTCCTTGCCTTGCGCGAAACCAAAGAAATCCCGGCTCTCGGCACCCGCAGCAAGCGTGTGGTGGAACACAGCGTCGTCCTTCAGGCGCGGCAGGTACAGCTGGTGGCAGGTCTGCTGCCAGACGTTGAGCGCATTGGCCTCGCCAGTACCGTCCTTCCAGAACCACGTCTTCAGCACGTTGTGCAGGTGGATCGGCGCCCACTCCGTGATCAGCAGCTCGTTCTCGCGCAGCACGCGCTCGATCTCCTGCGTCAGGTTCTGCGCGCCGGAGTTGATCTGGAAGGCTTCCCACTGCAGTTCCGAGAGCCCCTTGCCGCGCTCAGCGAACTGGGCCGGTGCCAGCATCCAGCGGTAGCTCTCCTTCACCATTCCGCGCAGAGCCTCGTTAGCGTCGTCCAGGCTGCGGCTGGCCTGCCGGGCTTGGTACTGGTCGAGGTTGAGCTTGAGGTCCTTGATGTCGGCGACGATCGACTGCCAAGCCAGCACCGAGCGCACCTGATCCTTCAGGCGGCTCACGCTATCGGCATCGGGGGCCAGGAAGATGAGGCGGTTCTGCTTGAAGCGCGGCTGCTCGCCGCGGTGCTTGAGGATCTCCGTGGCGTAACGAATCGCCGATTGATCGCCGCTGCGGCTGTAGCCGGCCGTCGGCGGCAGCACGATCAGGCGCAGCGCCCAGTCGTCGGGAATGTCGGCGCTGGCGGTGAACACATGCACGCCGCCGAACACCCCCGGCGCCAGGGTGCGCTGCACGCGGTCGCGGACGGCAGGGATCACGTCGTCCTTGTCATGGAAGCGCCGCTTGCGGTCTTCCATCTCGCGGCGCAGGTTGGGCCGGGTGTCGAACCAGAAGCGGTTGTTGCCCGAGTTCAGATAGTGCAGGCGGTCGTTCAGGCGGCGCAGCGCGTCCTTGAACACGCCGATCTGCTGCCCCGGCTGCACGCACCCCAGCAATACCCGCTCGAGCTCGATGCCGCGCACCATCTGGCTGGATGTCGTTGGCGCACTACCCAGGAAGATCGTCCGCGCTGTGCGCCGGCACGCCTGGACGCTGCCCAGGCGGGTATCCACGCTCTCCAGCTCGGTCGTCTCCGCGCGCTCGCCGTCGACGTCGCTTTCCAGCACCGGGTCCCAGCCCTGCGGCAGGTAGTAGATCGATTCGTTGCGGGTGTCGGCGTCGTACAGCGGCAGGCTGCCCGGCATGATCAGCAGATCGGAATTGTTGTCCTTCCACAGCCGGTGGATGATCTTCGCCATCAGCTTCAGCACGCCGCGGGTGCGCTGGAAGTTGTCGAGCGAGGACCAGTCCTCGTACAGGCGCACGAACACCTCAGGATGGATCGGGTAGGCGTGCATCAGGCGCTCGAAGTAACGCGCCTCCTGGGTCTCGTGCGGCAGGTCGGCAGCGTTGGCGATGTAGTAGTCGGCAAAGGCCCGGCATACCGTCTCGGCGCCCAGCTTGTCGCCGATGCTCGAGAAAAGCCGACGACGCACGATCTCGAAGGCTTCTTCGGACGACACCGGCTTCCACAGCGCCTGGACCCGCCCGAAGTAGTGCGACAGGGCAGCCAACGCCTTCACGCCGCGCTGGCTGCCGGCTTCCTTGTCGGACTCGGGCAGCGAGGCCAGCAACACCGCCGTCGGCACCGCCTTGAGCGCCTCGGTCAGCGCCTGCAAGAAGCTCAGGTTCGAGTCGAAGGAGCCGCCCGACAGCGTCTTGCCTTCCTCGAACTGGCGGATATAGGCCACCAGCTCGTCGATCAGGATCACGCAGGGTGCGTAGCGGCCAAGTAGATCCGCCAGCACGCCCTTGCCGGGCGAGGTGCCGGACTCGTCCGCCTCGCGCACCATGGCGTAGCCCTCGGCACCACCGAGTTGCCAAGCCAGCTCGCCCCAGAGCGTGTTCACCGCCAGCCCATCGCGCTTCATCGGCTGGTTGGGCGACAGGCGGATGCCGTCGAGCACCGCGATGCGCGCCCGCGGCATCTCCACCACGCCGGCCGCGTTCAGGATCGACGGAATGCCAGGCATGTCGGAAGCCGACACCTCGCCTTTGGCCAAGTGATACACAGCCAGCATCGTGTGCGTCTTGCCGCCACCGAAGGCGGTCTGCAACTGGATCACCGGATCGCCACCGCGCCCGGTCAGGCGATGCACCACCGAATCCAGCAGCAGGCGCATGCCTTCGGTGATGAAGGTGCGCTGGAAGAACAGCGACGGGTCCTGGTACTCGGCGGTCGCCGTGCCCAGATGCACACGCGACAGGTCGGCCGCGAACTCGGCCTGCTGGAAGGTGCCCTTGAGCACGTCCTCGTGTGGAACGGCGATTTCGCGCCACGGCTTCAAACTCATCCCCATCATCTCCCATGAAGCTGCAGCAGCACGTCGCGTCGGCAACTTCGATACCGCCAATATTCTTGACTCAACTTGGTCTAGGCCCCACTCACCTGCAGGTTCCCTACCGCATACGCTGTTCTGCCCCCACCACCGGCAAAGGCTTCGGGGCCATCCACAGTCTCCGGAAGTTCATGTGCCGCGCCGCCAATCGCCACTGCCAGCTGCGGATAGACAGGCTCCAACTCCGGGCTCTCGCCCAAAATCCAGCTCGGTAACGGATTCACGAGCTTGCGTGCGATCCGCTTGCCGCGCACTTCTACCCACCCCTCGGCCAGCGCGCGCATCATCGGCAGACTTGCGCCGCCACCCGTCAGAATCACCGTGAGATCGGTCTTGGTGAGATAGCTCAGCCACGTGTCGTGTAGCCCTTCGAGCACATCCCTGAAGCCCTGCTCGACACGCTCGGAAAACTCCCTGACCGGCCGCGAAGCCATGAAGTCGCCCAGTTCGATCTTTCCGAGCGTACCGTCGCTAAGCACGTACTGGACCCTGGTGTCCGCAAACAAACGCTCCTTCAATCCACGTATGCGACGGCTCAGATCGGCTGCAACCAGCCGACCGTGCGGCTCGGTCAGGTCGACACCCTGGGCATCCAGGATGAACTTCTTCAGCATCATGTCGATCCGATCGCCGGCCTGCATTAGGGCCTTGATCGAGCCCGGCACCTGAAACACCCGTGTGATCTCTCGCTGCTCATCCTCGCGGAGGAGGAAGAGGCCGAAGTCGGTCGTGCCTGCTCCTACATCGATCACCATGAAAGGAAGACGCTTGTCTTCACCGTCGACCAGCGCTCCAGCCGCCACGGCCACAGGCTCGGGGACACCGTCGGCGATCAAATACTCGGGGCGCCGCTCCAAGGCGCGCACTAGATCGACAGCCGCCTTAACCTCTGCCACATCCAGGCCGCCCTGCCACCGATCGTGAAAGGTATCCGCAAGAATTTGCGCTTCGGCCATCCAGTGGCGCATCAACCGGTCCGCCCAAGACTTCTGCGCCGAAGACGGCCAGCACGGATGCGCAAATCGCCGCCTCACATAGCGGCAGAGCGGACCTTTCGTGTCTTCCGCCGACCAAGTCTGAACCTGAGAAACGGCCAGATCAGTCAAATAGGCCAAGTAAATCCGAATCAGATCGCCTTCGGTCAGCTTGACCCGCGTCGGATTCATTTCGGCCCGCAAAGGGTAGGCATCAAGATTCCCGTCCGAGCGCT
>ERZ795053.6025-NODE-6025-length-12278-cov-4.611634_pt1 | contig 12278 bp, 7 predicted proteins | sample MGYA00375137_ERZ795053 | MGnify/ENA primary metagenome ERZ795053 (study PRJEB30182, sample SAMN05720284) | activated sludge metagenome | isolation source: Anaerobic digester | place: Hong Kong | collected 2014-12-17 ... | reverse complement strand
ACGCCGAAGCGCCCACCTACCGCCGCTACTTCGGCGACACGCACTTTCACACTGGAACGGGCTCGGGCAACCGCTGGAACGATACCAATGGTGATCATTCCGGCGGATACAACTATGGCGAGCAGGCCTGGACCTACGCGCGTGACGTTTCCCGACTGGACTTCGGTTCCCTCTCGGAACACGACTCCAGTATGACAGCGACGGGGTGGACCGCCGCCCAGCAGCTTGCGGATGAAATGAACACGAGCGGTTTTACCGCGTTTGTCGCATACGAATGGACCAAAAACGACAATCACCAAATAGTCATCTTCAATGCGGATACGGCTGCGTACATTCCGCGCAGTTCCGGCAACTTTGCACATCTGGTCAGCGCGCTCGAAGACCAAGGCGCCGGTTTTGTCATTATTCCCCACCCGATGTCTCAAATTCCAACGGGCCGCCTGATGTACCAGCCTGGCGAGATCGATGAGCGCTACTCGCGGCTCGCTGAATTCCACTCGGACCATGCGATTGCGCCGCAAGATTTTGAGCTGGGCAGCAAGGAGGATCTGGGCACGGCTGGCGTGATTCAGGTTGACGGGACCGAGTTGATCAACAGCCTGCAGTACGCTTGGGGCAACAGCGACGGGGCCAAGCATCACCTGCATGTCGGGGTCATTGGCTCCAGCGATAACCACACGCAGACGCCGGGCCTCTTCGCCCACACGGTCGAGGCGAATCAGGGCAGTCTGGCAGCGGCACTGGCCTACGGCAACGATCGCGACGGAATCTGGGATTCGCTGATCATGCGACGAACATATGGAACGACCGGCGCGCGCATCTATCTGGACTTCTCAGTGGATGGTCTTGATCTCGGTGGCGGCTATGTATCCACGTCTCCGCGGTCGTTTCACCTCAAGGCCGCGGGCACCGAGCCGCTGGCGCGCGTCGAGATCGTGCGCTTCGAACCGGACGGCATCGACGGCGGGACCTACCGCGAAATCCACGTCGCCACCAGCGGGTTCGCCAACGGCGGGTACACCTACGAGCGCGACGACCTCATCGATGCCGACAACCTTGCGACCCTCGCGCCGCTTGGAGAAGTGTTCTACTACCTGCGCGTCTACGAACATCCGCAGGCTGCCGCCGGCTGCCAGGGCGCGCCGGCTGAGACTTGTGTGCCCTACGGGTACGCCATGAGCACACCCATCTGGGTTTCTGTGAACGACTGCAACACGAACGGCATCTCCGATCTCCTTGAAGTATCGAACGGCTGGCTGGCTGATTGCGATAACAACCTCCACCCGGATGAGTGTGAGCTGGCTGCGGGCTCAGCTTTCGACCTCGATTCCAACGGCGTGCTCGACCGGTGTGAGGACTGCAACACAAATGGCATTCCCGACCGGTGCGACCTGACCTGTGCCGGCCCTTGCAACATCAGCAGTTGCGGGCTCAGCGTTGACTGCCAGACGAACGGTATCCCCGACGAGTGTGAACCGGACTGCAACCACAACGGTTCCCCCGACGACTGCGACATCGGCATTGGGACCAGCCTGGACTGCGGCACGAACGGTATTCCGGACGAATGTGATATCGAGACTGATCCGACGCTCGACTGCGACCTGGACGGAAAGATCGACGGATGTCCGCCCATGCGCGGGGACGACGATTGCAATGCCAACAGCGTCCGGGATGCCTGCGACATTGCTGCCGGCACCAGCGCGGACTGCAACGGCAACGTCATTCCCGACGAGTGCGAGACGCCCGACTGCAACGTGAACCTCATCCCCGACGAGTGCGAATTGGCCGCCGGCTCCGCTGCCGACTGCAATGTGAACGACGTGCCGGACACGTGTGACATCGCTGCCGGCACGTCGCCCGACGTCGATATGGACGACGTGCCCGACGAGTGCCAGGACTGCAATACGAACGACATCACCGACCTGTGCGATGTCACCTGCGCGGGCGGGTGCGACGACGTCGAAAGTTGCGGGCTGAGTGATGACTGCGACGCCAATGACGTGCCCGACGAGTGCCAGCCCGACTGCAACACGAACGCGACAGCCGACGCCTGCGAGTGCTTCCCCAACGACTTTGACCGCGACGGCGACGCCGATCTGCGCGACTATGCCTACTTCCAGCTCTGCCAGTCAGCCGGGGGCCCGGTTTCGTTCGATTGCTCGAGCTTTGCCGGCTGTGATACGAATGGCGCGCTCGATTTCAGGGCCTTCTTCGATGCCACCACCAATGGCGATACGGGCCCGCACAGCTTCGAGATCGTGGGCGGCGCGCATGTGCCGTGCTATGCGCCCGGCTCCGGCACCGGGGGTGGCTACTTCGCCAAAATCCTTGCTCCGGCTGAGCCGCAGTGGACGTACGTTGAGGGCAACATTGCGCTGCAGGTTCAGCGGCTTGACGGGAGCGGCCCCCGAACGACGCTCCGGGCGGATACGATCTACGCACTGCACGTGACGGGCGACATCGCGAACGCCAACTTCTACCTTGCGACGGTCGTGGCGGGCTCGGCATCGGAGTCGATTGCGCTGGCTGCGGCTCCCACGGATGGCGACTGGGCCAACACCGGCAACTTCGTCTGCGCGCCAACCGCTGATGCGCAGGGTGAGGGGCTGCCTGCGGACGATTACGGCGCGGATCTCCAGCGAACCCACTTCGTCATTGACAACACGTTGGGCGATCCCGCCCGCACGGTTGCGGTATCCAGCCGCCTGTTCAACTTCCGGACTGCTGGTCCCGGCGAATTCACGATGACGGTTTACCTGGAGGCGACGGACGTGGCCGCCCAGACCACCCTCTGGGGTGAGGCGGATCTGGCGTTGACCGTGGGTGACTGATCGTGAAGGGCTGCCGAGCTGGGCGATATCGGCCGCAACACGGCAGAGGATGTATATCGGGGGTACGGCGCGTTTGGACCCCGGGGGTCCGGGGCGATGTGAAGTCGCCGGGGCGGCTGGTTTGCGGCGTGATTACCCGCCGATCTGGACCATGTCGCGCTGGCGCGTGCTGATGCCGCGGGAGAGGGAATGGCCGACCGGCTTCTGCTCGACGGCCTGACGCAGGAGGTCTTCGAGTACGGACTGGCTGGCGCCGCTGCGTAACGCTTGTCGCAGGTCGATCTCGTCGTCGTGCAGCAGGCACAGGTGCAGGCGGCCGTCCGCGGTCAGGCGCATGCGGTTGCAGTCGCCGCAGTACGGCTCGCTCACCGGCGAGATAAAGCCCACCACGCCGCGCGCCCCCGGCAGCCGATAGTTCACCGACTCCTCTGATGCCGTGACCTTCTCCAGCGGCTCGAGCCGGCCCAGCGCCGCCTCGATCCGCGTCATGCTCTCCGCCGTCGTGACCAGCGCCGTGCGGGCCATCTGGGCGCACTCGCCCACGCCGAACGGCATCAACTCGATGAACCGCACGTGCCAGTCGTGCTCCAGCGTGAGCGCCGCGAGATCCACGACGTCCGCGTCGTTGAAGCCCCGCGTCACCACGGCGTTAATCTTCACCGGCGTCAGCCCGGCCCGCTCCACGGCTGCAACGCTGGCCCAGGCATCCGCCAGAGTACCGAGGCGCATGGTGCGGCTGAAACGCTCGGGATCCAGGGAATCGATGTGCAGGTTGACCCGCGCGAGCCCGGCTGCCTTGAGTTCGTCGATCACCCGCGGCAGCAGCACGCCGTTGGTTGTCATCGAGACCTCGCGGATGCCCGGCACAGCCGACGTCTGGCGCACGATGTCAGCCAGATCGGCGCGGAGCGTGGGTTCGCCGCCGGTCAGGCGGATCTTGCGAAAGCCCAGGGCGGCGGCTGCACGCACGACGCGTTCGATCTCGTCCGGGCGCAGCAGGTCTGCGCTGGGCGTCAGCGGCACGCCGCTGAGGGGCATGCAGTAGACGCAGCGCAGGTTGCAGTGATCGATCACCGAGATACGAAGGTAGTCGATCGTCCGGTTGAAACGGTCCTGCACCACCAAGTGGCTCCGCAAAAAACACCCACCGCTCCGACGGGCACGCTGCGCCCGCGGGCGGAAAAACTCTGGCCCACGCACACTGTCATAGATGATCGGGCGGGCCCGGACAAGGCTTCGGCCCGATGGGCCGGCGGGGAACCGCGATCAGGCGGGTTTTTCAACCGTGAAGCCGGCAGCCCCCTTGTCCGCGATGGGGCGCAGGGCCGGCGTGCGTTCGACGCGCTGGCGGTACACGCTGAGGACGCGTTCGACGGTTGCGCTGGCGGCTGGCTCGTCGCGGAGCAGCACCACGACGGTGCCGCCGCACCCGGTGCCGGAGACGCGGGCGCCGAAGATGCCCTGCTGAGGGCCCTCGTTGCGGAGCAGGGTGACGAGCAGGTCGGTCTCGATGCTGCCGAGGCCGCAGCGCTGGCCGTAGCTCCAGTGGGACGCGTACATGTACTCGCCCGCCTCGCGCACAGGTTGGTCGTCGTCCATGCGCCGCGCCCGGCTCATGCGTTCAGCGAACTGGCGGACGCGATCCTCCTCGTAGATGTGGTGCTCGGCCCGCGAGCGGACCTTGTAAATGACGCCCGGTTCGACCGGCGCCGGCGATCCGGCGGGCGTGTCGAAGCGTTCGAGGAACTGGATGCCCTTGAGCTTGGTGGGGATGCGGTCGCGCAGCTCGTCGACGAAATCGGTCACGGAGACGCGGGCGAGCTTGCCGTCCCAGCGGGCCTGGGGGCAGACCTTGGGCAGCAGGCGGGCGATGATCTCGCGGCCCATGAGGGCGGCGGTGTACGCCGCCCCGTACTTGTCGTCGGCCTGCGGATGCAGCGCCCCGCAGTCGATGCCCAGCAGCGTGACGCCGGCGGGCAGGGGCAGTGGCGCAGCCACGTCGAAAGAGCCGCAGCAGACCTGGAGCAGCTCCCCCGGGTTTCCCAAGAGGGGTCCGGCCTGGGTCATGAGCCCGGTGGGCAGTTCGGGCGTGAGCGCGCTGCGCGCCGTGTGGCACGCCTTGGCGACGGCGCGGCGATCGCAAGCCCCGGTCAGGGCCTCCCCCAGCGCCGCGCAGGTCGCGGCCTGCACGCTGGCCAGGTGATGGGCCGCACACAGCGCGGGGGCTTCGCGTTCGGTTTCGACGAGGATGGTGAATCCGCCCGACAGGTGCGGTGCGAGGTGGGCCGCCAGCAGCGCGTACGCCCCGGTCAGCACCGCCCGCTCCACCGGGCAGTCGCGTTCGCTCATCCGCGTGTGGAGCAATTCCGGGGCCGCCAGCGCTGCGCCGTCGTAGAACGAGGCGAGCGGCCAGGTGTGCTCGTGGTCGTGGCCGTTGTGCCGGGCGCGGTCGCCGTCCGCGACGCGGGCGATGCGCAGGTTCTGATCGTTGCGTGGCGCGACCGCGACGCGCACGGTCTCGCACGTCGGCGTCGCCAGCGCCAGTGAGCCGGTGAGTTCCGCGATCCCGCCCATCACGTCGAGCATGACCGGCACGCGCACGGCGCATGCGATCGGCGCGCCGGCAGCCGCCGACAGGCGGCCCAGCGCCTGCCGCGTCCCGGTTTCAGCGTGCGTGTCGGACTGTACACGGGTATCGCTCATGATCGATGATTGCAGGCCGGGCCCGCGCGTTGCGGTCGTGTCCATCATGCCGTCTTCGATGCTTCCTCGAGAACGCGGTTTTCCACAAAGATCGGCGTGCTCGCCGCGACCCCCAGCGCAATCGCATCCGACGGACGTGAATCCACCTCGATGAGTTCGCCGTCGCGACGGATGACCAGCGTGGCGTAGAACGTGTGATCCCGCAAGTCGGAGACGATGATCTTTTCCAACTCGCCGCCCATCTCCTCCACGACTTTGGCCAGCAGATCGTGCGTCATGGGCCGCGGGGTCTGCAGGCCCTTGAGTCGGCGATCGATGGCCAGCGCCTCGTGAATCCCAATGAGGATCGGCAGGTGGCGCTCGCCCTCGCGTTCCTTCAAGATGATGACCTGCGAGTCGCTCGTTTCGACGATGATCGTGCGAGCGAGATCCATCCTGACCAGCATCACCACGCCCTCGATTGGGTCGGCGCCAAAGTAGCCCGCGCGCCAGACGGTGTCAAGCGAGCGGCTGACGTGCCGCGGTATCCGTGCGCCGTGCGCGCGCCCCGGGTTCGCCGGGCGCGCGCGCCGCCAGTGCGTCGTGCAGCGCCTCCAGCTCCTCCGCGGGCATGGCCACGCCGTGCGCGCGCGTCGGAAATTTCTCCCCGACGATGTCGTTCACGTATTCGCGGAACGCGCCGGTGAGGACCTCGTGCAGGTTCGCGTAACGCTTGACGCTCCGCGGGGGATGTCCGGCGCTGTACCCCAACATGTCGTGCAGCACAACCACCGTACCATCGCAATGCGGACCTGCCACGCAACCGATCACCGGCAGCGTCGTGCGCTGCGCGATCAGTTCCGCGACCTCGATGGGCACGGCCTCGAGCAGCAGCGCGACCGCGCCGGCGGACTCCATCAGCGCGGCATCGTCGACGAGGTCGAGCGCGCCGGGCGCGTCCTTGCCCTGCGCGCGGTACCCGCCGTGGGCGTGAATCGATTGCGGCTTGAGCCCCAGGTGCGCGATCACCGGAATCGACGCCGTCGCCAGCGCCTCGACGGTGCCCGCGAGGCGGCGGTCCACCTCCAGCTTGACCGCGTCGCAACCGGCCTCGGCCATGAAGCGTCCGGCGTTGCGGATCGCCTCCGTCGCGGAGACCTGGTACGTGAGGTAGGGCATATCGCCGATCACGAAGGCGTGGGGCGCTCCGCGCCGCACGGCCTCCGTCACGGTGAGCAGATGATCGATCTTGACCGGCAGCGTGGTGGTGTGGCCGAGGCACACCTCTCCGTAGGTGTCGCCGACCAGTATCACGTCCACGCCGGCTTCCGCCATCAACCGGCTGGTGGTGTAGTCGTAGCACGTCAGCACCGGGAACTTGCGGCGCTCGCGTTTCCACGACTGCAGCGTAGCCAGGGTGACCTTCGTCTTGGGTTGCATCGGGCGCAGCATAATACCTTCCCCATCTTTCGACAAGCAAAGAGCTTGCATCAGCGCGGGAGCCTCGAAATTTGACGGTTCAACGGGTGCTATTAAGATACGAATTCCCGTTGGTGATCCGGTCGGCTGGAGCACCCGGCACCCTCTCGGAACCCGCTGCACACATGGGCACACTGGAAGACAGCTTTCGCGAACTGGCCCGCACCATGGACGCCATGATCGACGGCGTCATGGGGCCCGACTACTTCTGCTCGTCCGCCCGCGACACGTGGGATCCCCCGCTCAACGTCTACGAGATGGACGACAAGCTGGTGGTGTGCGTGGAACTCGCCGGCATCCAGCCGGGCGATCTCGACATCCAGGTGGATCGCAACGTGCTGCACATCCGCGGGCACCGCAACAAGCCGGCGGTGCCGGACGTCTCCGGCGAGTTGAGCGTCCACCTGATGGAGATCAACTCGGGAAAATTCCATCGCAAGATCCCGGTGTCGTCCGACCTCGACGTGGACGCCTGCTCGGCCAGCTACAAGAACGGCTACGTCTGGATCGTGATGCCGCGCCGCAGCGCCGAGGAGCGACCATGAATCACCGTCCCGACGCCGACAGCCTCGAAGCCCGCAACGCCGAAGTCCGCGCGGAGGAATCCGACGGCGGCGACGACATCCAGGAGGTGGAGCTGGGCGCCCCGGGCAGCGACGAACTGCCCGAGATTCCCCCCACCCTGCCGATGCTGCCGGTGCGCGATCGCGTGGCGTTTCCCGGTACGGTGATGCCGCTCAACGTCGCGCGGGAAAAATCCAAGAAGGTTCTCGACCTCGCGCTGGCCGCGGACAAGCTCATCGCGGTGGTCGCCCAGCGCGTCGCCGACACCGAGGACCCCCACCTGGACGATCTCTACCGCATCGGCACGGCCTGCCGCATCCTCAAGATGCTGAAGCTGCCCGACGGCTCGGAGACGATCATCGTCCACGGCCTCGCCCGGGTCGGCGTCGAGGAACTCGTGCGCGAAGCGCCCTACCTCGAGGCCAAGGTGCATCACCAGGTGGACGAGCCGGAGACGTCGGTCGAACTCGAGGCCCTGGTGCACAACGTGCGCCACGCCGCCGACCGCGTCATGGAGCTTTCTCCCAACGTGCCGGAGGAAGCCAAGCTGGTCATCGACAACATCTCGACGGCGGGCGGCTTGGCGGATTTCCTCGCCGCCAACCTGTCGCTGTCGCTGGTGTACCGGCAGGAACTGCTCGAAACGTTCGACGTCAAGGATCGCCTGCGCAAGGTGTACGCGGCGCTCTCCAGCCAGCTCGAGGTGCTCGAACTCTCCCAGCAGCTCCGCGACCGCGTCCGCGACCAGATGGACAAGTCCCAGCGCGAGTACTACCTGCGCGAGCAGCTCAAGGCCATCCAGTCGGAGCTGGGCCAGTCGGATGCGCGCAGCGAGGTCGTCGACCGCCTGGGTAAGGAGATCGCCGAAGCCAAGCTGCCGCCGGAGGCGCAGGCCGCCGCCGACCGCGAGCTGGAGCGGCTCGCCATGCTGCCGCAGGCGTCGCCCGAGTACTCCGTCGCGGTGGACTACGTCGAGTGGCTCAGCTCGCTGCCCTGGGCGAAGGCCACCGCGGACAACCTCGACCTCACCCGCGCCGAGCACGTGCTCGAGGCCGACCACTACGGATTGAAGAAAATCAAGCGGCGCATTCTCGAGTCGCTCGCGGTGCGCAAGCTCAACCCCTCCGGGCGCGGCACGATCCTGTGCTTCGCGGGGCCGCCGGGCACGGGCAAGACGTCGCTGGGCCGCAGCATTGCGCGGGCGCTGGGCCGCAACTTCATCCGCATGTCGCTGGGCGGCGTGCGCGACGAGGCGGAGATCCGCGGCCATCGCCGCACGTACGTGGGGGCGATGCCGGGTCGCGTGATCCAGGAAATCCGCAAGTGCGGCTCGAACAACCCGGTCTTCATGCTCGACGAGGTGGATAAGGTCGGCACCGACTTCCGCGGCGATCCCGCGTCGGCGCTGCTCGAGGTGCTCGACCCGCAGCAGAACGACACCTTCACCGATCACTACCTCGACGTGCCCTTCGACCTGTCGCACGTGTTCTTCATCGCGACCGCCAATTACATGGATATGGTCCCGTCGGCGCTGCGCGACCGCATGGAAGTGATCATGCTCTCGAGCTACACCCACCGGGAAAAACTCGAGATCGCCCGGCAGTACCTCGTCCCGCGCCAGCTCGTCGACACGGGCCTGCGCGCTGACTGCGTCACCTTCACCGACGAGGCCCTCACCGAGATCATCACCGGCTACACGCGCGAGGCGGGCGTCCGCGAACTCGAGCGGCGCATCGGCGCGGTCTGCCGGGCGTTGGCGGCGGCCACGGTGCGCGGCGAGTCCGCGTGCCGGCGGGTCACGCCAGAACTCGTCGCGGAGCTGCTCGGCCCGGTGGAGTACATCTCGGAGATCGCCGCGCGCGTCGGACTGCCCGGCGTGGTCACGGGGCTGGCCTACACCATCGCGGGCGGCGAGATCCTCTTCATCGAGGCGTCGCGCATGCCCGGTTCCGGCCAGCTCGCGTTCACCGGCCAGATCGGCGACGTCATGCGCGAGAGCGGTCACGCGGCTTTTTCCCTCATCCGCAGCCGGGCGCGCAAATTACGGATTTCACAGGACGAGATCGTGCGCTCCGACATCCACGTGCACATTCCCGCCGGGGCGGTGCCCAAGGACGGCCCGTCGGCGGGCCTGGCCCTCGTCACGGCGCTGATCTCCGCCTACAAGGACAAGGCGATCGATCCGCGTACGGCCATGACGGGCGAGATCACGCTGCGCGGTGCGGTGCTTCCGGTGGGCGGGATCAAGGAGAAGGTGCTGGCGGCCCATCGCGCCGGCATCCGCCGCGTGTACCTGCCGGCGCCCAACATCAAGGATCTCGAGGAGGTCCCGGCTGAGGTGCGCGACGAGATCAACTTCATCCCGGTCAAGACGATCGATGACGTGGTGCCCGGCGTGTTCCAGCCGGCGCGCAAGCCGCGCAAGTCGGCCCGCAACACGCGCGCTCGCGACGAGGAGTCGCAGAGTCCGGCCAAAAGCAAGAGGACGTCGCCGCGTCGGAAAAGGACCACGAAGAAAACCGCAAAGAAGAGCACGACCCGCAAGAAGAAAACGAAGCGCGCGAAGAAGACGACGCGCAAGAAGGCCACGCGACCGGCGGCGCGCCGGAAGTCGCCCGCCAGAAAGAAGGGCCGCAGGGCCAAGGCCGCCGCGCGCAAGTCCGCCCGCTCCGCGTGACCCACGAACCGCATCCACCCATGCACGTGCCCATCGCCCAATCCGGCCTCGCCACCACCGGTGTGCTCGGCGTACCCGAGCCCGAGCTCGCGGTCGCGATCACGGCCCTGGGTGAAAAGCCCTACCGCGCCCGGCAGGTGCTGGACTGGATCTACCGCCACAACGCCGTCGACTTCGCGGCGATGAACAACCTGCCCAAGGCCCTGCGCACCCGGCTCGCGGAATCGTGGCACGTCTACGAATCCACAGTCGTCGCCGATCGCGTCGCGTCCGACGGCACGCGCAAGCTGCTGCTCCGCTGGGCGGACGGCACGACCAGCGAGTGCGTGCTGATTCCCGACGAGGAGCGCCGCACCGCCTGCATCTCGACCCAGGTGGGCTGCCCGGTCGGCTGCCGCTTCTGCGCCAGCGGGATCGACGGCCTGCAGCGGCAGCTCACCGCAGCCCAGATCGTCGAGCAGGCCATGCGCGTGCGGGCGCTGTGCGGCGACGGCCCGCGCCTGTCCAACGTGGTCTTCATGGGGCTCGGCGAGCCGCTGGCGAACTACCGCAACACCGTCACCGCGCTGCGGATTCTCAACGACGCGCACGGCATGCACATCGGGGCGCGGAAGATGACGGTGAGCACCGTCGGGCTGCCCGACGCGATGCACCGCCTCGCGGAGGAAGGCCTGCAGATCACGCTGGCCCTCTCGCTGCACGCCCCCACCGACGAGCTGCGCCGCGAACTGATTCCGTGGGCCGAGCGCGTGACGATCGCCGCGCTCATCGAGGCCTGCGGCTACTATTTCGCCAAGACAGGACGCGAGGTGACGCTCGAATACGTGCTGCTCGGCGGCGTGAACGACTCGGCCGACCACGCGCGCCAGGTGGCGGTGCTCTGCCGCGACATGCGCGCCAACGTCAACCTCATCCGCTACAACCCGGTCGCCGGCCTGCCCTACACCCGCCCGACGAGCGAATCCGCCCAGACCTTCCTGGAGATACTCCGCGAACGCGGCGTCACGACGCACCTGCGCCGCAGCCGGGGGCTCGATATTGAGGGGGCCTGCGGTCAGCTCCGCCGCCGCTTCGGCGAACAGGGCGCTGACGCCGCGCAGTGACCGCTCCGGCGTCGACCGGCGTCGCCCTATTCGCTCGAACCGTATTCCGCGGTGATCACCTGCAGGCGGTCGAGGATGCGCGCCCGGTCGGGATGCTCCGGATCCAGTTGCAGTACGATCCGCCAGGCCCGCGCGGCCTTCAGCGGTTCGCCCGCCTCCCAGTAGCGGTTGCCGAGCTGATAACGCAGCGGCACGTCGCGCGGCGCCTCGGCCAGGGCCTGCTCCAGGTGCGCGATGCACTGCGGCAGGTCGCCCCGATCGGCGTAGCGCTCGGCGACGCGGCGGTGGGCCTCCGCCATCGCCGCAGCCAGGGCGTCCCGATCCTGCGTGCGATGCGCTTCGCGCCAGCGCGCGATGAAGCCTACCAGATCGTCGGCGTGATAGGAGGCCTCGGCTGCATCGGTCCACGCCTGCCGACGCTCCTCATCGGTCAGCTCGAGATTGGGAAGATCCTCGACGAGCGCGTCGAAGCACCGCCCCGCCAGCGCGTACTGGCGGCCCGCGAGCCAGGTGCGTGCCTCGAGCAGGCGCACCTCCGGACCGTCCGCCCCCAGCGACCGCGCCCGCGTCACCTGGAAGGCGGCGGAGTCCGTGGCCGCCGCCCAGTACATTCCCGGCTCGCCGGGGATTTCCTCGATCAGCACGGTGTCGCCCACGCGCTGCCCGGGTGACCCGCTGGGCAGCGACACGCGCTGCACGTCCCCGTAGATCCGTCCGAGCCCGAAGTAGGCCAGGGCCAACCGGTAGTGTAAATCCCCATCGAGCACGCCCATTCGCCGCGCGTTGCGGAACTGGGCCAGGGCCAGCGCGTACTTGTGCTCGGCGATGTACACCTCGCCGAGCCGCAGGTGGTCGTCCGCGATCTCGTCCATCCGGACCGCTGCGCGCAGCTCCTCGCGGGCCTCGTCCCACTGGCGCTGGCGGCAGTACACGTCCCCCAGC
>ERZ795053.6022-NODE-6022-length-12284-cov-4.332897_pt1 | contig 12284 bp, 11 predicted proteins | sample MGYA00375137_ERZ795053 | MGnify/ENA primary metagenome ERZ795053 (study PRJEB30182, sample SAMN05720284) | activated sludge metagenome | isolation source: Anaerobic digester | place: Hong Kong | collected 2014-12-17 ... | reverse complement strand
TATTGGCGATACCCTTTTGCTTCACAGCGCACCTCTGGCGGGAGAACCTGCCCGTTACGATTCGCAGGGGAATCTGGTTAATCCGGCACACATTTCCTGCACACTTCCCAAAATATTTCAATTTGTAAAAACGGGTGAACCTGTTTTTCTGAACGATGGAAAAATTGAGGCATTGGTCGAGAAAGTGAGATGCGATGAGATGGAAATCACCATCACTTATGCCTTGGCATCCGGCAGCAAGCTGAAGGCCGACAAAGGCATCAATTTTCCGGAAACGGATTTGGCACTAAGCGGATTAACCGATAAAGACAGGGACGACCTTCTCTTTGTCGCCCGAAATGCCGATGTCGTCAACCTCTCGTTTGTAAATCAGGCATCTGATGTAAAAGCCCTGCAGCAGGAATTGGAAAAATATAAAGCCTCTGCAGGAATTGTATTGAAGATTGAAACCCGGAATGGATTTAAAAATCTGCCCGAAATTTTACTGCAGGCAATGCAAACCTATCCGGTGGGTATAATGGTGGCGCGGGGCGATTTGGCCATTGAAACCGGCTGGGAAAATTTCGCTACCATTCAGGAAGAAATAATGCGCCTGGGCGAAGCTGCACATATTCCGGTGATTTGGGCTACACAGGTACTTGAATCGCTGGCAAAAAAAGGAGTGCCCACCCGTTCCGAAATTACCGATGCCGCGCTGTCACAACGGGCCGAATGTGTCATGCTCAATAAAGGTCCATACATTGAAAAAGCGTTAATAACACTGAATGAAATACTGGTAAAAATGCAGAACCACCAGAAAAAACGACAAACTATGCTGCCCCGGTTAAAGCACAGTGAAGGATTGAGGCTGTTGTACGCAGAACCGGAAGAATTAACAGAAAAAAGTTGATATAAAAATGCAAACGTTTTTAAAATATCTGCTGATTGGGGCTTTTAGTTTGTGCATCAATTTACTGAATGCTCAGGAAGAATCAACGTATAGTATTTTTATTTCAGGGAACACATTTGGTAAAAATACGGACAATGAGCTTTTAAACTCGTGGAAACAACAAGCCGGTAAATTGGAAAATTTTGCCATTTTGCTGGCAGGCAATTCCGTAGATGCACAAACCGGCAAATTTCCCGGTGAATTGTTGCTGAACGAAAAACACCCGTTGCTGATTGCTCCGGGAAAAACCGAATGGGCCGGCGGTACCCGTAAAGGGAAAGATTTTATTAAAGAATTGACAGACGCATTGCCTGATAAATACAACAACCCGGTAATATTACCCGATGAGGCTTGTCCGGGGCCAACTGAAGTAGTCCTCTCCGAACACCTTGCAGTAATTCTGATTGACACTTGGTGGTGGGTGTATAAATACGACCGGCGGTTCAATAAATGCGGCATCGAAAACCGTGGAGATGTGCTCATTCAGATTGAAGATGCCATCCGCCGCCATTATGCCGATAAACATGTGGTGGTAGCCGGTCATCATTCTTTGAAAAGTTATGGAAACTCCTGCGGTTATTTTTCTGCTGAACAATGGCTGTTGCAACTGCCTTACACATTTTTCCGCAAACTGCCCGGCACCCGGTACGACAATCAGCACCCCGATTTTAAAAGCTTCCGGAGTGGTTTGCTTTTAATCTTAAAGAAATACCCGGATGTCGTGTACCTTTCTGCCGGAGAAGCTAATTTGCAGTATTTTCAGCACGACAATAATCATTTTGTTATTTCCGGTTCGTGGCAAAACCGGGAGTATGTGCGGAAAAATTTGCCGGAATTTAGTTCGGACGAAAAAGGCTTTGCACAACTCACATTTTCACCCGAAGGAAAATGTGGCCTCTCTTTTTATAATGCAGATGATGTTCTTTTCAAAAAAATCCTATACGAAAAAAAGTTTCCGGCAGATAAGCACAAAACTATTGTTGTCGGACATTTCCCCGACAGTGTGGTAGCAATTGCGAGCACAAAATACAACATTTCCCCATCGGGCTACACCTGGATGGGACAAAATTACAGGGAGGTTTGGGCTACTCCGGTGAAAGCGCAAGTATTTGATATTGGCACAAAAAAGGGAGGACTGAAAATTTTAAAACGGGGCGGAGGTCAGCAAACTTTTTCCCTGCGTTTGGAGGACAATGATGGCAGACAGTATGTGCTTCGTACCATCGACAAATATGTGGAAGGGGCTGTACCGGAGGAGTTACACAAAACATTTGCTGTGGATTTGGTGCAGGACCAGATTTCAGCCTCCAATCCGTACGCTGCGCCCGTAGTGGCAACACTGGCAGGGTATGTAGGTGTTTTTCATACCAATCCGGAAGTAGTATATATTCCCGACGACTCGCGATTCGGAATTTACCGCAGCGATGTAGCAGGAAAACTGTTTCTTTTTGAGGAACGACCTGATGGTAACCGCAGCGATGTGGACAGCTTCGGACATTCGGAAAACATTATTTCCACCGCAAAAGTGATAGAAAAAACTACTGCTTCTTCCAGTCATGTTGTGGATGAAAACGCTGTACTGCGTGCCCGGTTATTCGACATTGTAGTAAACGATTGGGACCGGCACGATGACCAGTGGCGCTGGGCCGGTTTTGAGCAAAACGGACAAACGGTTTATAAACCCATCCCGCGCGATCGCGACCAGGCATTTTTTGTGAACGAAGGCGTTATTCCCTGTATTGCCGCCCGCAAATGGCTCCTGCCTAAAATTCAGGGATTTACAGAAAATACTGAAAATATGGAAGGGCAGTCGTTTAACGCCCGCTATTTCGACCGCTCCTTTCTTACCCAAAGCAGTTGGGACGAATGGCAACGTCAAATCGATTCTCTGCAAATTTTGCTGTCTCCTGAAAAAATAGATTCGGCCATGTATGCTTTTCCCAAAGAGGTTTATCCACTCTGTGCCCCTGAAACTGCCCGCATTTTGAAGACCCGCCTCGAAAACCTGGAATCCATGGCGCGGAATCTTTATCTGTCGCTGACAAAAGAGGTGAGCATTACCGGAACAAACAAATCCAATTATTTTGAAATTCTGACTCTGGGTGATTCCTTGCTGCAGATTTCGGGATATGAACTGATAAAAAACGGACAAAAAGGGCGGAGGTTTTATCATCGCACTCTTTCCGCTTCCGAAACCCGGAAAATACACCTTTACGGGTTGGCTGGAAATGATCAGTTCGAAATAGAGGGAAATCATACTTCAAAAATTGAGTTGAACATTATCGTTGGAAAAAACAACGTTGAAATCGTTTCAGACCAAGGATTAAAGCGCGAAAATATTTTTGTTTTTGGTGGCGGGAACACAGAGATTTCACCAGACCGTTCTGTAAGTTTAAAAAAACGGTTTGACCCGAAAGCGCTGGAATACGACAGGGAGCACTTTGAATACGATGTAGTTTATCCGGGTTTTTTTTCCGGCTACAACCCCGATGATGGTATTTTTGTTGGAGGAGGTCCGGTTTTTACAAAATATTCGAGGTACCGTCAACAGCTTTACGAAATTATGGGGAATTACGCGTTGGCGACCAACGCAGTTAATCTGCGTTTTGGTACGCAGCAAAGTTTTCCGTTACGGAATGTGGAAATCAACTTCAATGTACAATATAATTCTCCTGAATACGCCGGAAATTATTTTGGCATGGGAAACGAAACGGCATGGGAGGTTCCGCGTTCTGAAAAAGAATTCTATCGGCTGCGCATGAGCCGGTTTTATACAGAGCTCGATTTTGTCAAGTGGCTGGATGCTGCCAGGATTCACAAAGCCGGCCCGGGACTTTTTTACAGTTATTCCGATGCCGAAAAAACTGCCGGACGTTTCATTTCCCGGACTGACAATGACTTGACTGTAAATGATTTGGCTTCTCATGCATATGCCGGCGCGTATTTTAAGTATGAGTGGAATACTTTGACCGACGTGGAGCTGAAAATAGAAGAAGAGTTTGCAGGCAGCAAAACTCTTCCCACCCGCGGTATGAATTTGAATGCGAGGCTCAGTTACTTTACCCGACTCAATGAGGAAACAGACCATTTTCTGAAACTTTCGGGTGACTGGGTGAATTACTTCAGTTTTTCACAACGTCCGCGTGTGGTGTATGCTCTGCGGGTAGGTGGTGAAAAGCTGTTTGGCAATTATGCTTTTCACGAAGCTGCGACTCTTGGGCGTACCGAAAACCTGCGGGGATACCGGGAAAGCCGTTTTTATGGCGATGCTTCGTTTTATTTGAATGCTGAAGTGCGCATCAGGATGAAGCAGTTTCGAACTTATTTGCTTAACGGTACGGCTGGGGTACTGCTGTTTAACGATACGGGCCGAGTGTGGCTCGATGGTGAAAACTCGAAAAAATGGCACAACGGAACTGGTTTGGGCCTGTGGTTTTCACCTTTCGATATGGCTGTCATGAGTGTTTCGTATGCCGCCAGTGCCGACGACCGGTTGTTTAATTTTACGGTTAATTATCAGTTTTAGTATGAATGATTTAACATGCAAAATCACAAAGACGCGAAGGTTTTATCTGGCTTTTCAGCATATTGTTTTGCTGGCACTTATTATTTTGCCAGAGATGACAACGTTTGCCAATCCAAAAATATATCTGATTCGTCATGCTGCTGTTGATTTGGGAAAGCCGGGATGGGGAACTTCGAAAAATTCAGCAGAATACAAAAAAGCCTACAATTTTGCGGAAATTAAAACTTTCAATCCGGAAGAGGTTTTGCAAATGATTAGAAATTATGAAAGTTTAGACACCGTGTTTTGCAGTCCGCAGCCCAGGACAAAGGAAACGGCACTGATACTGTTCAATAAAAATGTTGTGCTTCAAACCGACAGCGTTCTGGCCGAACTTGACTACCCGGTGTTAAAGGTGCCTGTTATACAGCTTCCTGTTAAAGGATGGCTTTTTGTTTCTCGAATTACCTGGATGACTGGAATAAACAGCGGAGAACAGACCGGTTACAGAAACCGTCAGGAAGAACTGAATACCTTTTCGGATGCCCTGATAAAATTTGCACGTCGTAATGACCTGGCTATTGTGGTAGCACACGGTATGTTAAACCGTGAGCTGGTGAAAATTTTAAAAAAACGGGGCTGGGAATTTTGCAAAAACGGAAAGGGCGGATATAGAAACCTTTCAGTAAATTGTTTGGAATATTTTTAAAATCATTGCAGGTTAGTAATTATTAACTAATTTTGAAGTTTAAATTTAAAATATGCATACGGAACGTCAACAGGAAATAATTTCAACTGCCCTTGATCTAATTAATGAAAAGGGAATACAGGGATTAACCATTAAAAATCTTTCTAAGAGATTGAGTATTACAGAACCTGCCATTTACAGGCACTTCGAGAATAAAATACAGATTCTGTTAGCTCTTCTTGATTTACTAAAAAAAAATACCAGCCAAATATTTGAAACTGAACTGAATTCGGATGAAACATCTATCCGCAAAATTGAGCATCTCTTTGAAAAACATTTTCATTCGTTTGCCCAAATGCCTTCTTTGGCTTCCGTAGTTTTCTCCGAAGAAATATTTAGAAACGAGGAGAAACTGATTGGAAAGATTTCAGAAGTTATCGAATATAATAACCAAACGTTGATAACTATTCTAAAGGACGGACAAAACACAAATGAAATTAGATCCGATGTAGATGTCGACCATTTGGTTATTATCATTATGGGAGCACTTAGGCTGTTTGTAAAGAAATGGCAGCTTTCAGGTTTTGCGTTCGACCTCGAAAAAGAGGGAAAGAAATTAATACAGTCTCTAAGACATTTAATCTCAACAAAATGAAAATAGTCAACGTAAATGAACAACAAATTGAGGAAACACCTCACAGAGTGAATGTTAAAAATTTATATGATAAGGACAGTGCCCAGGCAATGCATATTACCTTATACCCAGGCGAATCATTAAAGCCACACATTACTCCGGTGGATGTGTTTTTTTATATTCTTGAAGGAACAACGGAAGTAAGAGTTGGGGACGAAACGGATTCTGTTGGAAAAGACTGCCTGATTGAAAGTCCGAAAGGTATTGTACATTGTCTCTCGAACAATTCCGATTCTGCAACCCGTATATTGGTGGTTAAAGCACCCAAGCCAACATCAAAATCAAGGCTGTTATAGAATTTAGCCCGGAAATGTTTAGCTTTATGCCCTTATAACAAATCATTATTAAGGTGAAGTATTTTTTTTTAATTGCGGCATTTAATGCAGCATTTTTTACAGCGCTCTTGTTTCAGAAAAAAACAAAGGCTTTACATGATAAAATACTGATTTGCTGGCTAATCTATTTAGGAATATACACAGGCATTTATGTTTTATTTTCAAATACATTATTTACAAATTTTCACCTTCTTTCAGCGAGCTTTATTTCACTTCTCATGCTGCATGGCCCATTCCTGTATTTATATATTTCTGCATTGATTGACCAAAAGTTTCAATTCAACAGAAATAAATTGTTACATTTTAGTCCTTTTATCCTATTCAACTTATTTGTAGTTATTGCTTACTTTTTCCCGGAAATATCCGAAAGAATAAGATTAGACCATGTGGAAAGTGAACCGGGGCCTTCTTTGTTGTTTAATTTTTTCCTGGTTCTTACTGTTTTATCAGGGCCATTCTATTTTATTTTATCGATGCTGCTCTTTAAAAAATTGGACATTAATATTTTTAATTATTTTTCATCGCATGAGAATGTGAATCTAAACTGGTTAAGAAAGCTGGTCAATATTTTTGGGGGCATATGGACAATATTAATGATTTTCACCACCGTTCATCATGTTTTCAATTTATTCTCATGGATTTTTTGTACGGATGGTTTATTTCTTTCTTTATCTGTTTTTATCATCTTAATCGGATTTTTTGGCCTAAAGCAAAAGGAAATATTCATTCATTATCCCGACCAAAACAGAGATAACATAACAGAACTAAAGGTGAAGTATGCCGGTGTGTTGTTAAATGAGACTGATGCAAAACAATATGTAATTAGAATTAAGCATTTTATGCGTTCAGAAAAGCCATACTTGGATGCAAACCTTACACTTGCTCAACTGGCAACTAAACTTCAAATCCCTTCACACATATTATCACGTGTAATAAATGAAAAGGTTGGACTTAATTTTTTTGATTTTATTAATAAGTACAGAGTAGAGGAAGTAAAATCGAAAATAAAAGAACCTGAATACGATAATTTATCGTTGTTAGGAATAGCCTTCGAGTGTGGATTCAATACCAAATCGGCATTTAACAGGGTTTTTAAAAAGATGACTGGAGTGACCCCAAGCGAATATAAAAACCAACTCTAAATAGTGTTATTTCAACACGTTGAAAGTTTATTCTCAAAGTCCTTTTTTATAAAAAAGGCCCTCTTCCGGTTAGTAAACAGGTACTACATTACAAAGTAGGTCGCATAAGGATATTGTTGAATGTACTTTTGTCTCATGATAAATTAGTAATAACAATTTAAAAATTTTGTATTATGAAAACAACAGAAATGAATTTGAGAACAGAAGTCCCAACAACTCGTCAAAGAGCCCCCAAAAGAGGCTTGCAATCTGTTCTATCGATTGTATTCGTATCATTCTTAATGATATTCGGTTCACTTTCGGCATCTGCTCATTGCGACTCCTACGATGGTCCGGTAATTAAAGATGCCACAAAAGCACTTGAAACGAACAATGTTAATTTGGTGCTGAAATGGATTACTCCGGAACAAGAAAAGGAAATTATCCCTTTGTTCAAAAAAACCTATTTGTTAAAATCCGGTGACAAAGAATTGTATGCTATTGTTGAAAAGCATTTTTTTGAAACCCTTGTACGACTACACCGCGAAACCGAAGGCGCTCCTTATACCGGATTAAAACCTGCCGGGACTACTAAGCAGATTATTCAAATGACTGACAAGGCGCTCAACGATGGAAATGTGGATAATTTTTTGGTAAAATTTAATACACACATTGATAAGGTAATTACTGAAAAATATCAAAAAGTTGCTGAACTTAATAAAGTAAAAAACAATTCAACAGAGCAAGGCAGGGCTTATGTAGCAGCTTATGTCGATTACACACATACAATAGAAGCCATTCACGATGTGTTAGAGCATGGAGGTGTTTCACATGCCGGGCATTAAAACAAAAATATACTGAACTCAAATATCCCTGCTCCTTAATTGGGCAGGGTTGTTTTGTATGCAGCTATTGGAACAAAAAAACAGAATTTGTTATCAAAAATTTGCAAGTTAGTTAATATTAACTAACTTTGTTTTGTGTTTTATACACTAATTTGAAAAGTAATAATTAAAAATAGTGGAAGTAAATATTTTTCTAAAGCGTAATGTATTCGAAATCAAAAAGAAAAACTTTATGTATATGCGGAATATAAAAATAGCGCCAGGATAATTTAATCCTTTTTCATCAATCAGGATGCATTTACTGTCCTTGAGATAGAAGAATTTACTGACAATAATGAAAAGCTCTTTTTTTATTGTCGTAAAATGGTTGAAATAGAAAAATATAATGCATCTCACTTGAAAACTTGGATTTCTGTACACTGGAGCAAAGCAGATTAATTACGTTGAAATAGATTTCTGTATGGAACAATTAATAATAACAGTTCAGGGGACAAGCAGGGATGAAGCCTTTGCCGGTTAACTCGGGGAATCTCAGGATTTCCCATTTTTAACCGGTAAGGCTAATCCAATACAACTCTGAAATATAAGAAAGCTTAAAGTCATGATTAAATCACAAATTAGGGACAACGCCAGTAAAATCTTGCAGTTTTTAGATGAAAGACAGCTAAGTTCTGTCTTTGAAATTGAGAAGCAACTGTCGATGCAAAGGCAGGATGTGCTAATGGCGCTTGGTTGGCTGGCACGTGAAGACAGAATCTATTTTATTGGGAACAATAACGATTGTAAAATAATGATACTAGAAGACATGCACTATGAATAGTTTGAAGTCACTCGGAAAATGGTTATTATCTGTAGCCTGGTTGAAATCGGATTACAAGTTAGGTCAAACGGAGTACTTTATAAAAAGTTCCCGGACACTTAGATTCCTTTTAATCTGGGGAATTGGCATGCACTTTACCATTACTGTTATTGCTAGTCCAGATCAACTGGTGTCCAGGTACAGCATACACCTTTCAGGGGCAAGCATTGGTGAATTTTATGTAAAACAAACCGATGAAAAAGGCAATTTAACCATTGAAGCAATTACAGATGTAAATATAAACCTGCTTTTTTCCTACCGGATAAAATATGTTCAGAACACGGTATATAACAATGGTATTCTACAAAGTTCACATGTTGTAACCTATAAAAACGGAAAGCTGAATTCAAATGTGTGGCTGAAACTTCAAAATAATTCATATCTGCTTACTGCTGATGGCGATACAACTATCATCAACGATTTAATAACCTACAGCGGGAGCCTGATTTATTTTAACGAACCTGCAGGAATTAATAAAATATATAAGGAAAGGAGTGCTGAAACAATGTGCATAAGCCCTGCTTGCGGGAACGAGTATATAGTTAAAGACAAAAAAGGCAGGGAAATCAACAGGTATTATTACGAAAATGGGACCTTGCTAAGTGCAAGGACGAAACATCCACTTGGAACCATTGAATTTAAACAGATTGACACTAACTAAACTAATGATTGAATTTTCCGAAATACAGAATATCTATTTCATATTGCCTATATTGGGTTTTATAGTAGGCCTATTTGGGACCATGGCAGGCGGAGGAGGTGGATTTTTTTTTCTACCCGCTCTGACCTTGGTTTTAAAGGTACCGGCTCAAACTGCAGTAATAACGTCGCTGGTGGCTGCTTTGCCCATTTGCGTTGTTGGTTCCTGGGGGCATAATCATAAAAATAATATCAATTTTAAGGTAGCATTTATTCTAATTGCCGGAGGAATAATTGGCGCATTTGTCGGTGCCGGAATCACAGAGTGGATCACAGGGTGGCAACTAAAGGTGGCTTTTGGAATTTATTCCATACTCATAGCCCTTAATATGGTGTTGGACGCCCGTAAAAAGCAGAAAAACTCAAATGAAACCAAGATACAGAATAAGGAGAATGGATTTTTAAGAATTACAAAAGGTTCATTATTCGGATTGGTTGCCGGGCTCATAACTGGAACATTCGGCACAAGCGGAAGCGCCCCGGTAATTGCAGGTTTGTTTTCATTAAAAATACCATTCAAAAAAGTAATTGGGACATCACTGATAGTTGTCCTTCTCAATACCGTTTTTGCAGTAAGTGCACATTTTTTAATCGGTAAAATAGACCTCACTTTAGTTTCCTTCCTGACAGCAGGCTCGGTCCTTGGCGCTGTTGCAGGACCAAAATTATTCTCAAAAATGAAGCTTGACAAAGCTGAAAAATCAGCCGGGTACTGGTATGCGGCAGTTATGGTAATCATCGGGGTGCTGATGATTATAAGTAAAAATTAGAAAAAGAAATTTATGATTCGGATTATATACCTTATTATACTTGGTTATTTTTCATTGGGTGGACTGGGGTTTTACCTGATAAACAGGAACAAAGCCCCTGAAATTGCACGCAAAAGTTATATAAAATTCGGGGTTTATTTCATTATAATCAATGTCCTGTTTTTTAGTATTGTCATTAACAGTTCGGCATTCAAGTACGTTTCAATGCTTATTATTATTGCCGGCTTTTTAGAGTTATTAAAACTTTTCAGGGCAAACGGGTTTAAACAGCGCATTTTTTTTGGATTTTCCCTTTTAGCTTATGCAATCTTATCAACCGGATTTTACTTTTTCAGTGGCTTCGGAAAAGAATTAGTACTGTTCTCATTCCTGATACTTTCCATTTTCGACAGTTTCAGTCAGATTACAGGCCAGCTTTTTGGCAGGACAAAAATACTCCCTGACATCAGTCCAAATAAAACGCTTGGCGGTGTAATTGGTGGTGTTGTAATCGCTATTGCAAGTGCGCTTTTGCTTCAGAAACTTTATCACGGCACTATTCTCCAAGCATTGCTGACTGCAACCGGGGTAGTAATTTTTGCTTTTACCGGTGATGTACTTGCCTCACTCTACAAACGGAAATTCAATGTAAAAGATTACAGCACCATTATTCCCGGACACGGGGGTTTTCTCGACCGCTTCGACAGCCTTATTGCCGGGGGGGCATGGATAACATTCAGCATTTATATTTTGGGATTTTAGTAAAAGATTCAGCGATGGAAAATATTATATTATTATCATTCATTTATTTAATCGGAATTAGTTTGTTACTGATTTTCAACGAGCTGATTTATCGAAGGTTTAGTCCCACAGGCGAAATAACACGCAAGTTTGCTCATTTTTCGGCGGTGCTGGCTACGGTGCCGTTTCCCTACATTTTTCTTTCGCACTGGTATATTTTAGTACTTGCATTTTTGTTTGCCGTTGTATTGTTCGTCACACAAAAAGGGAAACTGCTAAAATCCATTCACGGTATTGAAAGGAAATCAATAGGCAGTTATTTATTGCCATTTGCCATTTACATTACGTTTCTTTTTGCCGACTTATTGGGGAATAAATTTCTTTATATACTTCCTATGCTTATTCTGGCTGTTTCCGATCCGATGGCCGCTATCCTGGGAATCAATGTTAAAACGTACAACGGGCGAATAAAAATATTCGGAAAGAAACTAAATAAAACCTGGCTTGGAACAGGGGCATTCCTAGCTTCTAGCTTTGTAATCAGCATAATAGCACTTTATTTTCATCGTACGATTTTCGATTTAAAAACATTCTGGCTGGCTTTGCTTGTAGCTGTTGTCACCATGTTTGCAGAGCTTATAAGCTGGCGGGGTTCCGATAATCTGAGTATTCCATTGAGTGCGGTACTGGTGCTGGTATTATTTCTCTAAAACAAACAGATAAGTAAAAAAAACAATTAATAAGAAAACAAAAAGCAAGGTTATGAAAACAATAATTATTAATGGGGCAAACGGATATGTGGCGTCGAATTTTATCAGCAGTTTGCTGAAACAGAAATGCAGGATAATTGTATTAGTCCGGTCAAACAAAAAGCTTTCTTCAAAGGAAAGAATGATGAAAATTCTGGCCGATATTGATGATAACCTGATTGATACTACTAATCTGGAAGTGTACGATTATTCATTGTTAGACAATAATTTTTCGATGGCAGAAAAAGATTTAAAAAGTATTTTCCGAAACAAGGTTGATTATTTTCATTTTGCTGCCAGCTTGAAATACGACGAAAAATCAGTCGATGAAATTTTTTCTACCAACGTTGAAGGTGTAGAAAATTCAGTTA
>ERZ795053.6021-NODE-6021-length-12285-cov-20.547588_pt1 | contig 12285 bp, 6 predicted proteins | sample MGYA00375137_ERZ795053 | MGnify/ENA primary metagenome ERZ795053 (study PRJEB30182, sample SAMN05720284) | activated sludge metagenome | isolation source: Anaerobic digester | place: Hong Kong | collected 2014-12-17 ... | reverse complement strand
AACTTCCACGCCTTCCGCATCCACGCCAACCGGGAAGACTACCGCGCGGGCATCGAAACGATGTCCGTGGATGACCTGTCGCCCGGCGAGGTCGTCATCAAGTCGGCGTTTTCATCAGTCAACTACAAAGACGCGCTGGCTGGCACCGGTCAGGGCAGCATCCTCCGCCGGTCGCCACTGGTCGGTGGCATCGATGTCGCGGGCCATGTTGTGGCTTCGACCGATCCGGCCTTCAGGGAAGGCGACGCCGTGCTCTGCACCGGCTGTGGGCTTTCCGAAACGCGGGATGGCGGCTACGCGGAATACGCGCGACTGGAGGCGAAGTGGGTCATTCCATTGCCAGACGGACTCGATCTGCGCGAAGCCATGATCCTCGGCACCGCCGGCTTCACCGCCGCGCTGTCGCTGTACCGCATGGAGCAGAACGGGCAGACGCCGGACATGGGACCGGTGGTGGTGACCGGCGCCACCGGCGGCGTCGGCATGCTGGCCATCGACATCCTCACCCGCGCCGGCTACGAGGCACATGCGATCACCGGCAAGATGGACCGGCTGGACTTCCTCAAGCTGCTCGGCGCCAGGCAGGTGATCTCGCGCCGCGAACTGCACTGGGGCCAGCGTCCGCTGGAAGCCGCCAGCTGGGCCGGCGCCATCGACAACGTCGGTGACGAGATGCTGGCCGGGCTGACCCGCGTCATCAAGCCGTACGGCAACATCGCCAGCTGCGGGCTTGCTGGCGGCCATTCGCTGGCTACAACGGTCATGCCCTTCATCATCCGAGGCGTATCCCTGCTGGGGATCGCTTCGGCCGGCACGGCTCGCGACATCCGCAACGCCGTGTGGGAGCGGCTCGGCGACGCCTGGAAGCCAGCCAACCTCGACGGAATCTGCACGAAAACCGTCACGTTGGACGAACTTTCCAGCGTGTTCGACACCATGCTGGTCGGTGATTCCTTTGGCCGGACCCTGGTCAGGATCGACGGCTGATCGTCCCTCGATCCACTGGCTCGACGCGCGCGATCAGAGCGCGATAAGCTGCTAGACTGAAGCTTCCGTCGCCCTGCCCGCTTGTCGGGTCTGGCGCCGTCCACCCGCCATCGGGATGGACCAGTATTTGTAAATCCGGGTGTGATGGTCAGGCCAAGCCTGACCATCACATCGCAAACCATGAGGTGACTATGGCCCGAGTGCTGATTGTTGACGACTCTCCTTCTCAGTTGATGGGCATGAAGCGCATCATCGAGAAACTGGGACACGAGACCCTGACCGCCGAAGACGGCGCGCTGGGCGTGGAAGTCGCCAAGAAGGAATTGCCCGACCTGATCCTGATGGACGTGGTCATGCCAAACCTCAATGGTTTCCAGGCCACCCGCGCCATTTCCAAGGAAGCCACGACGGCGCATATTCCGATCGTGCTGGTCACCACCAAGGATCAGGAAACCGACCGCGTCTGGGGCATGCGCCAGGGTGCGAAGGCCTACCTGACCAAGCCGGTCAACGAGTCGCAGCTCATCAAGACGGTGAAGGAACTGCTGCCGGCTGCCTGATTCCTTTCAGCAGGCCGACTACAAAAAAAACGCCGCGGTTTCGCGGCGTTTTTTGTGGGCAACTGCCCAGCGATTGTCGCGTTCAGGCCGTCCGCGGATCAAAGTCCGGGAATGCCTGCTCGAACGCCCGGTACGCCTCGATTTCCTTGTCGCTGGCGGCCGGTGGTGTCTCCACCTGCAGCTCGACGTACTGATTGCCCGGCGGGGTTCCCGGCAGGCCACGACCACGAAGCCGCAGCCGGCGACCGCTGTTTGAACCGGGCGGCACCTTGACGTTCACCTCACCGCCAAGCGTCGGCACCGACACACTGGCGCCGAGCGCCGCCTCCCAGGGCGCCAGTGGCAGCTCGAACACCACATCGCGGCCTTCCACGCTGAAATCCGGATGTGCGGCATAGGCCACCTCCAGCAGCAGGTCCGCGCCCTGCCCACCCTGGCCTGCGAGGCGGATGGATTGGCCCTCGCGCACGCCGGCCGGAATCTTCACTTCCAGCGTGCGGCCATCGATCTGCAGGCGTTGCGGGCCACCCTCGTAGACCGCTTCCAGCGGCAGCTGGACGCGAGCCCGGCGCGCCTGCGGCGGACGACCGTGCGCCTGGCCACGCGCCTGCTGTGCTCGACGCGCATGCGCCGCACCAAACAAGGACTCGAAGAAGTCGCTGAAGCCGGCGCCACCGCCGCCCTGGCCGCGCGCAAACACATCCCCCAGATCAAACTCGTAGCCGTGACCATGGCCGCCCTGACCAAAATCCGGCGGCACGTCGAATTCATCACCCGGCCGGTAACCACGCGCCCGCAGCTGATCGTAGGCGGCACGTTTTTCCTTGTCGCGCAGCACTTCGTAGGCCTCGTTGACCGCCTTGAAACGGTCCTCGGCATTCGGCTCCTTGCTGACATCCGGGTGGTACTTGCGCGCCAGCTTGCGATAGGCGGACTTGATCTCCGCCTCGCTGCTGTCCGCAGCCACGCCAAGCTCGGCGTAATAGTCCTTGAACTCCATGCACTCACTCCCGAAGCATGGCGATCATCATCGGCGATGATCGCCGGCATTCTCAAGCACGACGGCCCGACCGGTCGCCCGGCCGGGCCGCCATCATCCATGCGTCAAAACCTGCCGCCATCTGCTGGCGGCAGAAGAAGGCGACAGCTTCAGGCGTTGACCTGGATCCGTCGCGGCTTGGTTTCGGCCCGCTTGGGAATCACGATTTCCAGAACGCCGTGCTTGCCGGTGGCGACGATGCCTTCCGGATCGGCGCTATCGGGCAAGGCGAAGCGACGATAGAAGGCGCCATGACTGCGCTCAACGCGCGAGAAACGCTCGCCCTCTTCGGTGGTGGAAGCGCTGCGCTCACCACGAATGCTCAGGATGCCGTTGTCCATGTCGATCTCGATCGCATTGGGATCGACGCCCGGCACGTCGGCGAGGATCAGGAAGCGGTCATTCTCTTCCTTGATGTCCACGCGCGGCGTCCAGTTGCTGGTAACGACCTTCGACGCGTCGCTGTCGGCGTCGCCGAAGAAGCGCTCGAACACCTGCCGCATCTCGTCGCCGAGATGGGCATTGCCGGACAACGGGCTGTAGCGGTTGACGTTCATTGCTATCTCCGAAAACAGGTTGACGGACTGGCCGCCGTTACACAGGAATTGCGGGCTTGCCAGCAGATTTCAATATCCGGGAGGCTGGCATTCGTGCGCTTTCGTTCAGCCACGATATGATTTGCCCGGGCTGCGAGGCAGCCACGAAAGCAATGGAGATCAAGGCATGAGCATCAAGGTCGGTGAACGGATTCCCGAGGCCACCCTCAATATTCTCAAGGACGGCGTGCAGGCCATCGAAAGCAGTGAGTTCTTCGCGGACCGCAGGGTGCTGCTGTTCGCGGTGCCTGGCGCCTTTACGCCGACCTGCTCGGCCAAGCACCTGCCTGGCTATGTCGACGCGATGGACGAGTTCCGCCGTCGTGAAATCACCGTGGCTTGCCTGGCAGTGAATGACGCTTTCGTCATGGGTGCCTGGGGCAAGTCGCAGGATGCGCCCGAGGATCTGGTGATGCTGGCCGATGGCAACGGCACCTTCACCCGCGCCCTTGGCCTTGAGCTGGACGCCACCGGATTCGGCATGGGCCTGCGCTCGCAGCGTTTCGCGATGTATGTCGACAACGGCGTGGTCCGCAAGCTCCAGGTCGAAGCACCCGGCGAGTTCAAGGTCTCCAGCGCCGAGGCGATGCTGAAGGCCATCAGCTGACACCTGGCTTCAACCGCTGGCGATTACTGCATCGCCAGCGTCCACTCCAGTTCGCTCCGCGATCCCGCCGGGACGAAACCGAAGGCGCGGTTGTCGAAACGCAGGCGGTCCGGCTGCCGTGTGTCGCGGCCACGTCCCTCGCCCAGCACGAAAGCCACCCAGCCCTCGCGACAGTCGCCGGCGGCAAGCTCTTCGCCGGCGAGTCGTGTCGACAGCGCGGGTTCGAGCACCGTCATTGACGACGCGGCGCTGCGATACTCCACATCGCCATCCGGCAGGACGTAGCCCAACGCGAAGGCGGACGGCAGCGCGCCGCCACGAAGCGCCTGCTGGCCGGCACAGACCTCAACGCGCAGCAGGTCGGCACGCCAGTCGCCACCGGGCACGGCCTGGTTGGCGCGGTATTCGCGAAGACTGATGCGATGGCCGGAACCGAAACTCTTCGGTTCCGGTGCCAGCCGTGCCAGATCTGGCGCAGGGTGCCGGGCAGCGGTTTCGGGGTGGTCACTTCCGGCCGATGCCGTCGTGGACGCCTGTCCACCACCGGTTTCGACAGCGCGGTTGCCACCGGATTGACGTGCCGTCCACCACAGCAGTGCGGCGGCCAGCACCACGCCGACGATCACCGCCCCCAGCAGCCAGCGGATCACGAGTGGCACTCCGGCGTACGCATCGCCTGTCGCTGCGTCATGGCTTGGACTCCTCCAGGTTGATGGTCACGGCCTGCTCGCCGGGCACTTCCACACGGACGAATTCCCGCGCCGGCTCGCTCTGTACCTGCACGCGATAGATGCCTTGCGGCAGCGTCACCGGATCGCCATCCAGTTCACCCTCGGCGACCACGTTGCCATCCTGGTCGAGCACCAAGTACGGCACGCGCAACGCCTGTCGCATGGCGTCATCCAGCGCTTCGCCGTCGTTGGCCGCGAAATAGCGCCCGCCGCCCTGCTCGGCCCAGTCGGCAAACTGCTCGGATAGCGCCTCGTCCCCGATGGCGAAACCGACGATGTTGACGCGCACATCGATGCCCTTGGCCTGCAATGCAGCGATGGCCGCGGCCGGGTCGCCTTCGCAGGTCTCCTCGCCATCGGTCAGCAGTACCACGACCTTGCGACCCTTGGCCTTGGCAAGGTCGGAAGCCACCGCAGCCAGCGAATCGGCGATGGGCGTCTTCGCCAGGTTCTTCGCGTTGATGCCGGCAATGGTCCGCTGCATCGCCGCCGGATCGAGTGGCGCCAGTGGCGATTCCAGATCGGTGCGACAGCTGTTGGCCTGGCGATGGCCGAACACGCGCAGTGCCACCGGTGTCCCTGGCGCCAACTGCTGTGACACCACGCGGGTGAGGGTGCGACGTGCCAGTTCGATCCGCCGCACGCCATCGATACGTTGCAGCATCGACCCGGAAGCATCGAGGATCAGTTCGACTGCTCCCGACGCAGTGGCTGCAGAACCACCCTTGCTGCCCGAAACCACCTGCAGGGAGCCCGGTCCCGGCGCCTTCTCGAAGCGGCTGTCGACGCGCAGGCCATAGTCGGCCGGTCGCCGCAGCAGGGTCGCCGCTCGATCAAAGCCACGCTCGGTGCTGCCCACCGTGACCAGTCGCGCATAGTGGCCGCCATCAACCCGCGCCCAGTCCTCCAGCAGGTCTTCTTCCTGCGAGGGGTTGCGCCCGAAGGCACCGCTGGATGGCACGCCGAGGCTGAAGATGCGCGGCCGCGCTTCACGCAGGACGGGCCAGAGGTCGGTGTTCTGGGTGGTGGCCGCATCGGTTATCAGCACGATGGCGCGCGTCCCGCTGCGGCCAGCCAGCGCCTCGCCGGCGCGCTTGATCGCGGTCTCGGAGTCACTGCTGTTGTCACTGCGCTGGTAGTCGTTGAGCACCGTACGCAGCGCGTAGGGCTGCCCGCTCCACTCATCGAGCAACAGGTTGCCACCGTAGGGAAGCAGGTTGACGACTTCACGCCCCGGCTTCACGTCACCGGCAAAGGCCGACAGGGCGGCGTAGATGCGCGGCAGGTAGGGACCGACACTGCCACTGGTATCCCAGCTGAAAATCACTGAGCGCGGCGGCTCGCTCACCACGAGATAGTAGGTTCCGCCACTTTGCACGCTGGCCAGCAACTGCTGGGCGTTGGGTGATCGTCGACGCTCCAGCAGCGGCACCTCGTTACCCTGCTCGTCTTCCATGCGTGCGACCACACGAAGGGTTGGATCGCCATCCAGGGTGATCTCCAGCGTGTTCTGCCCATCCGGTACCACCACGCCGAACCACTGCTCGGTGCCGCCCAGCCGCACCTGGCCCGCTATCGGCGTTGCCAGCGGCAGCAGCTGCGCGGTGTCACGGCTCAGGTTGGTGGGCGGCACGCGTAGCAGCGATTTTGGCTGCACCGGTTGGGTGGTCTCATAGAACGACGCGAAACTCTGCTCACCCCATTCGGCAAGGATCGAGCGGTAGCCATCGCCCGTGGGCTGTTCGAACACGCGGATGCGGTCGGCGAGATGCACGCGCTCGGTCAGCGGCGCCGAGAAGCGCAGGAATCGCGCCCAGGCCGGCTTCGGCAGATCCAGTCGATGCGCTCCAGCCCCGCGGGCATTGTCGATGCTGCCCAACGGTATCCACGGGCCGAATGGACTGTCCATCGAAGCGCTGACTTCGACGCTGTCGAAGCCCTTGCGGCGCGGCGCCGGCCCCATATCCCATTCCACGGCGGTGATCAGCGCGGCGCGATCATGGTGGAAGCCGATCACCGATTCGCTCTGCTGCTGGCCGCGCGGGCGGATGTCGGGATGCTCTTCCTTGTCGCTCAGCAGATTGCGGTTCCACGAACCACTGGATCCCGGGTTTGGCTCGGCCCACACCACGTGGCCGCCCAGAGCCGGCGTCGCAATGTCCCGCACTGCACCCTTCTCGGGATCAAAACCGGGACTGGCGATGACCTTCCATTCGCCCAGATTGACGCCGCCCTGTCCACTCTGCGTGTCATAGAGGGTCAGGCGGGCCTGCGTCGCCGGCACGGCCTGCGGCAGCACGAATACCTGCTCGGCCGGCACCGGCTGCAGGCGATCCTCGACGACCGTCTCGAAATGCTGGCCGTCACGGCTCAATTCGATGCGGAAGCGGGCCAGCATGTTGTAGGCCGCACCGCGCCCCTTCGGACTGAGGGTAAATCCGGCGACCGGAGATGGCCCATCACCGGCAAGATCGACGGTCAACGACGGCGGCGACTTGAAGCCACGACAGCCCATGCCCTGGCCGATCGGCGTCAAGCCATCGAACAACTGATCGGCATCGCGGCAGATCTTCCCGCTTTGCAGGTCGTCACCACCCAATCGCTTTCCCCCGACAACCGTCGACGCCACGTTGATGCCGCCCAGCAAGGTCACCGGCAATGACCAAAGTCGCGCCGGATTCAGCAGAGCCTGTTCGCGCCAGGCGCGCATGGGCGTTTCGGTGCTGGCCACGCCACCATCTGCTGCCGTCGCACCAAGCCTCAGCATCACATCAAGATCCGGCCAGGCGTCGGGAAGCACCTCGACGCGTAGCGGCCGTTCCAGCGTGGCTCCCGCTGCGACATTCACCGTCTCGCCATCCATGGCAGCGCCATCCGCCCAGCTCGCCCGCCAACCCGGGTGAGACGTGCTGAGCGCCAGGCGCAAGGATTGCGGCGCGCTGCCGGTGTTGCGCAGTCGAAGCCGTCCATCCAGCACCTGACCAACCGGTGCGTAGGCGGCCACCGAATCACTATCCAGCTGCAGGCCAAGCTCGACGGGCGGCGCTGCCGGCAATGCTGTGGCCGCCGGCTGCCCGTCGAAATCGAGCTGCCAGTCGTACCTGCCCCTGCCATTGGCGATCAGAAAGGTGGACTGATCGGCCGGCAGCTCGGCCCTCCACTCGATGCGCTTGGCCGCATCCGGTGCGTCGCTGACCGGCACCACCTCGCGCTGCATGCGAACCGTCTTGCCATCCGACGTCTGCACCCCCGGACGCACGCCATCGTCATTGACGATCACCCGCAATGGCCGGCTACGACTCGCATCCGGCAAGGCATAGACATCATTGTCCCGCCACTCGCCGGCCGCGCCGACGATATGGAAGTCCCGCGGTATCGGATTGAAGAAGGCGTTGCCATCGTTGGGCTCGCAGTCCACACCGCAGTCATCCAGCGGCAGGCGTTCCAGCAACACGTGGTACTCGGCCTCGGACGGCACGACGGCATTGATGTTGAAGCGATAGTCGCCCGGCGGGAATCGCCCCTGCAGCACCAGCGGTGTTCCCGGCGGCGTATGCGGCGGCGAGTGGCTGCCGCGGAAGCTCCAGTCGTCCCAGTAGAGATGGCCCTTGATCACGCCATCCGAGGCCGGCGTGACGGTCAGACGGATATGCTCCTGGACCGGAAGATGGAAGCGGAAGGCATCCATGTCGTGCGAGTCTTCCAGCAGCCCGCGACGCTCCTTCCCCCAGTCCAGTCGCTGCGAAGTCGAAAGGTCGTCATTGGGCTCGCGTTCGAAGTCCGGATCGGGCGGACCCAGCGGAATCGCACGAAGCACGTAGTCGCCCTCGAAGCCGGTGACACGGATCATGTGGCGCCCCGGCAGCAGGAGCAGGTTCGACAGCCGCGCTCGGCGCTCGTTGCCTTCGACGCGGACGCGCTGCACCTGGTTGCCCTTGGCATTGAGGTAGTCGAGTGACTGGATGCGATCACCCACCGCCTGGAAGCGCCACAGCTGCGGTTCGCCGGTGATCATCAGCTGGTAGACATCGCTGTCCGTACCGCTGCCGCCCGCCGTGAAGCGGCCCTTCACCGTGCGCGATCCGGCCATGCCGCTGGCGGTGGCGGGATCGTCATTGGGTTCGGCCTCCTGGCCATCCTCGTCCGGACCCAGCTCGACCAGGCTGATCTGGTAGTCCATCGGCGCGCCGGGGCGCGACACCAGCAGGCGGTATTCGCCCGGTGCCAGGCGCAGGTCATCGAGGTTGACCTCGCCCGTATCCTCGCGGCACTGCAATTGGCGATCGGCCTCGTCGTTCAGGCACAGGCGCAAGCCGCCCTCACCGCTGCTCAGCACGTGCGCCTGCAGCCGCTGAGCCGCCTTGGCTTCATCGATGGTGAAACGGAAACGGTCAACGTCGCGGCGCTCGCTCAGCCGCGCCGACACCGGCCGCGACAGGTCCGCCCAGTTGCCCAGCCCGCGCTCATCGTTGGGCTCGGACTCGCTGCCGGCAACAGGCTCGCCACTGCGCTGCGTCTCGATGGCGAACAACAGTCCATCGGGGTTTTCTCCGGCTTTCAGCCGCAGCTGGTAGCGTCCGGGCTGCAAGCCGAGATCGGGCAGGCTCAGGCGACCCAGACTTTCCACACGGCGGCTCAGCAGGGATTTGCCGGCAGGGTCGATCAGCTCCAGCTCTGGCTGCCGCCCCAGCGGCGCATACAGGTCGAGCTGCCAGCGCGACTGGGCGGCATCATCCGGCAGGTTCCAGTCGATCAGCGCTTCGCGCCCGGCGAGAAACCAGGCACGACGGAAATTCTTGCCACGCGTATCACCCGGCGACTTCTCGCCGACGTCGGCAAGGTCGTATGGCCCGAAATAGTTTTCGCCATGCGCCATCGATACCCGATAGCCGCCTTCACCACCGCCCTTGGACACGCCAATCAGGTATTCGCCCGGTTCGAACAACAGTCCGCTGGTGGTGGTCGGTCGTTGCCCGTCCGGCGTCTGCAGCGTGACCAGCCGCGTCCTTCCGGCCACCGCCTGCCCGTCGTCCGTCCAGTCGAGCTTCAGGACATCCATGCGGGTCAGCGTGCCGGGAAGTCCCTCCAGCGTCAGCGTCCATGGGGTGGTCGCCTCCTCATCCGAGACCGACCAGCGGAAACCGTCCTGGTCCTTGCCGAGCAATTCACCGGATATCACCGCCTCGCCAGAGACGGACTGCGCCTGCGCCGGCTGGTCGTTGGGTTCGGCTTCGACGAGGAAGGTCGGATCAGCCAGCGCCACCGTGGCCGGCAATGCCAGGGCCAACAGGCCAAACAGGTTGAACAGCGGAATCCGCAGTTGAAAATTCACGTCATGGCCCCCGGCTTCACTGGTCCTGGAAGGCGCCGCAGCCCATCGCCGTGGTGTTGACGATGCCGCCAGGGCCAATCATGTTCTCGGGGTTGTCGAAGACCGTGCAGGACCATTCGTTCCGAGTGCCCATCGCACCTTCGATCTCGGCCCGCGCCATGCCGCCGACATCGCACATCAGCGCGACGCCGCCGCCGAAGGTCGAACCGATGACACCGCCCAGCGCCATGCCGCCGATGTTGCGCATGTGCGCCTCCATCAGGCAGCAGGCCTTGGTCGCCGTGTCGGTGTATTTCTCGCAGTCGGCGTAGTTCTTCAGCGAATTGATCAGCGTCAGCGCATTGCCGGTCAGGTCGATCAGGTATTCGGCCATTTCCTGGCCTCGCCCATCGCCGGTCATTCCCAGCGTGGTGCCACTGGCCGGATCAACCCGCCACCAGCCACCGAAGCGGCGCGAGCCGATGCTCTTCTCCGGCACGACAACAGCGAAGCCACGTGCCAGGTCGTCCGCGACAAGCCGCTTCTCATTGTCGGAAATAGCCAGCGCATCCGGCTGCCCGTCCGGCTTCAGGACGCTGATAGCGACGCCCTGCTTCTTCGCCGCGGCGAAGGTCTCAAAGGTGTTGTTGTGCGCATCGCCACCCGGCAGGTTGGCATGGGCCAGCGCTTCACTGACCGTTTCCCAGACGCCAATCGCCAGTGCCTTGTCAGGTGCGCTCTTCACCCCTTGGGAACTTTTCGACAACACGCGGCGTTCGTTGCTGACGATATCCACGCTGCGGAAACCGACGCCATCCGAGACCAGGCCCTCGCGCAGGACGACCAGCGTCGGCTCGGCGCGGTAAGCGATGTCGGCACCGAACAGCGCCGGTCCGCGATCAAACAGACGGAACAGCGCCAGGTGTGGCAGTGGCGAAACGGCAACGTCGTCGCGCTGACGCGGATTCACCGGCGTCCCGTGCAGGTAGTCGATCATCAGCCCCCATGCCTTGGCATTGCCGAGCAGGTGCTGGATCGCGCGATCAACGACATAGCTTTCGGAGTAGCGGCCGGTGGCCAGCATGATCCGCTGCTCCACAGTCAGCTCACGACGCTGCTCGTCCTCGCCCAGGGCGGTCAGCGTCGCGCCCTTGCGCGCACGCCAGGGGTCGGTGCCAAGTCGGCTCATGACCGGGCGACGGAAATGCTTTTCGCTACCGTCGGGCGAGATCAGCGTGTACTCGATCCACTGTGCCGCCAGCGCGCGGAGGTCTTCCGCGGGCTCCGCCGGCTTGTTGCTGCCGAGCGCGGACAACGCGCTGGTGGCGCGTTCGGTCTTGTCACCGACCGTCTTGAAGATGCCGGCCGCACCGAAGGTGTCCATGCCGAGCGCAGCCGTGTCGATGGTGGTGCCATTCAGGTCGAACGCCAAACCCGGCTTGCCGTTCAGCACCGGCACAAACAGCTGGGCACGCTTCACCGCCTGACCGACGCCATCGTTGATGGCCTTGCGATCCAGCGTGTTCGGCTGGTTGCTGAAGCGGAGCAGCTCGCCATCAAGGTTGGCCGTAGGGCGCTCCCACGGACCGGCTACGCGAACCGTCTTCAGACTGTCGCCCAGCTTCTGCGCGATGAACACCTCAATGCGCAGGCGCTGCTGCACATCCGCCGGCAACTCGCCGTCAAAACGCTTGCTGGCCGTCGGCGTGTCCACGGCCTGGCCCGCGAATGCCGGATGCAGGTTGCTCCAGCCGCCAGAAGCACCTTTGCGGGCTTCCACCCAGTAGTAGTCGGCGGCTTCAGCGCGCAGCCCGGACGGCTCGCCGACCGGCAGCGTCACACCTGCCGAGCGCAGCTCGCTGAGCAGCTCGTCGCGGGTACGGGTCGCCGTGGCATAGAAGGGCTGCTGCCGTATCGGATCGAAGCGCACTGGCTCGGCCGCGCCAGCGATGGCCTGCAATTCCGTCAGGGATTTTTGCCAGTCGGCCGGGCTTCGAGCCAGCTCTCGGTCACCTTTCGATACCGCGATGCCGTCGACCAGCCGCGTCGCGTCAGCAGCATCCAGCTGGCCGCGTGCGATGCGGGCGTCATAGCCCGCATCACGAAGCAGCTTGGCGAGCAGTAACGACTGGTCCAGCGCATTACCAGCGCCACTGACCAGTGTGCCGCGTGCGCCACGCAGCGAGCCCGGATACTGCTCGAAGCCGATGTCGTCGCTGACGAAGGCAACGATGCGGTCGTAGTCGTAGTCCAGCGACTCCAGCAGGACGTCGGTGTCGATGTGGCTGCGATCCACCAGCTTGCCGAGCTCACCCAGCTTCGCGATGAAGCGGGCAAGCCGATCCAGCGAACGCTCACGCGCCGCGTCATCCGTATTCACCGCCTTGAACACACGATTGACGATGGGCTGGTCTTCGCCGGCAGCCCCGGCTACCGCCGGTGCAGCCGTGCCTT
>ERZ795053.6020-NODE-6020-length-12286-cov-4.167934_pt1 | contig 12286 bp, 7 predicted proteins | sample MGYA00375137_ERZ795053 | MGnify/ENA primary metagenome ERZ795053 (study PRJEB30182, sample SAMN05720284) | activated sludge metagenome | isolation source: Anaerobic digester | place: Hong Kong | collected 2014-12-17 ... | reverse complement strand
CAAAAGTGTTGCAGTTATCCGAATATGACGTAAACCCGCTTCTATACCAACTGTATTTACTGAATGCCAGAACGGGATCATCCACTTCAACACAATAGAGGTTTTCATTTGACATTACATTTAAATTGCCCAGAATTGAGTTGTTTCCATTTTTAATATTCAGGCTGGTTAATTGATTGTTTGAAACATCCAGATAAGTCAATTTCTTGTTAAGTGACAAGTCGAGTTGACTTAGAGAATTGGCAAAGCAATCAAGTCTTTGCAGGTTTAATGCACCCGATACATCAAGCTGTTCAAGTTTATTGTTATTACAACTCAATGTATTTAGGTCCAATTTTAAACCTAATTTGATGTCTGTGAGTAAATTATTGTGACAGACAAGGTTTTTTAGACTGAAATTCTGGGTTAAATCTAAATTTGTTAAAAGGTTGTTGTTGCAATAAAGTGTTGCTAGTTTTTCAAAATACTCAATGCCACTTAAATCCTTAATTTCTTTATAGCTTACATTCAATGAGGTCAAATTCATAATCATTGACAATTGAACAGAATCGTCCAGTGCTCCCGAATCAAACCCCAGATCAATTAATGCTTGTTCAAAATTATCATCAGGAACAAATACATTTTGGGCATTTAGCATGTTTGAGAATAAGAAAACAATGATTAGATTAGTTAGGAAGTAGTTGATTTTCATAGTCTTTGTTTTAATAGTTGTGTGAATTTTTGATAATACGGTTTGAGAATAAAAATATTAAAAAAAATGATAATCAATTAAACTCAATAGAATTTAAAAAAGAAATTTGTTGTTGTTTTCGAGTCTTGGATTTTAACATATTTTCCATAAAAAAATCCTGTTGAGTTCTCAACAGGATTTTTTTAAACATGGCAATATTTTTTATTTGACCCAATTAAATTTTGCTTTTTTTACATCCCGTGAATTTCCTCCAACTTGAACTTCAAATTCGCCCGGTTCCCAGTTATATTCAAGCTTGCTGTTGTAAAACTTCAACAAATCAGGAGAAACTGTGAATTTTACTTCTTTTGTTTCACCCGGTGCAATTTCCACTTTCTGAAATCCTTTCAACTCTTTTACAGCCCTTGAAACTGAAGCTACGGGATCGGAAATATACATTTGAACCACTTCCTCACCTTTGTATTTTCCTGTATTCTTTACCGAAACTGTTACTGTGAGTGTTTCATCACCTTTCAAACTTGATTTATTCAGCGAAATATTTCCGTATTCAAAAGTTGTGTAACTCAAACCGTAACCAAAGGGGTAAAGTGGTTCATTTGGCGAATCGATGTATTTTGATGAGAATTTATTACCGGGACTTGCCGGGCGGCCCGTGTTTTTGTGGTTGTAGTAAATTGGTATTTGTCCAACGCTTCGGGGGAAAGTCGCGGTCAGTTTTCCTGATGGATTTGTATCTCCAAAAAGAATGTCGGCAACAGCATTTCCCGCCTGGGTTCCACCGTGCCAGGCTTCAATAATTGCATCGAAACTGGAATCTTCCCAAACCAAAGTAAGCGGCCGGCCGCTGAAAATAACAACCACAACTGGTTTTCCTGTTGCTTTTAAAGCTTTTAATAAGTTTTTCTGTGTTTCAGGAATGCTGATATCAGTCCGGCTTGAAGCTTCGCCCGACCAGGCCGCGGGTTCGCCAATTGCTGCAACAACCACATCAGACTGATTTGCTAATTTCACTGCTTCCTTTATCAGTTCATCATTTGATTTTTTTTCGGTTGACACATTATTACCTGTGGAAGGAGAAAGTGGCGACTGCATATTTTTTAAAAGATAAGGATCATCGGTAAATTCAGCACCTTTTGCATGAAGAATTTTAACTGAATTGCCTCCCACATTTTTCAAACCATCCAACAGGCTAATCACTTTTTCTGCATCGCCACCCATTGCCCAGGTTCCCAGCATATCAGCTTTACTGTCTGCCAAAGGTCCAACAAGAGCTATTGTCCCGGTTTTTTTAAGTGGAAGTATTTGTTTGTCGTTTTTAAGTAAAATAACCGAATTTGCTGCTATTTTTCTGGCTGCACCTTGGTTGGCTTCTGAAAGGATTTCTTTTTCCATCCGTGCAGTGTTGATATATTTGTATGGATCGTTAAAAAGCCCAAGTTTATATTTTGCTTCCAAAACACGACGGCAAGCCAGATTTATTTCTTCATTGCTAATTTTTCCTTCAGCAAGAGATTTTTTGAATGTATTCAGAAATCCTTCGCCAACCATATCCATATCAACTCCGGCTTTAAGTGCAAGTGCCGAAACTGTTTGTAAATCGCCCATTCCATGTGCTGTCATTTCATTTATTGCAGTATAATCTGTAACTACAAAACCATTGAATTTCCATTGGTCGCGCAACAAATCGGTAAGCAACCAGTGGTTTCCTGTTGCAGGAATGCCATCAACCACGTTAAATGAAGTCATAGCGCTGCCAACTCCGGCTTCAATCGCAGCTTTGTAGGGTGGAAAAAAATCCTGGTACATTGAAATCCGGCTCATATCCACGGTGTTGTAATCACGTCCGGCTTCGGCTGCTCCATATAAAGCAAAGTGTTTCACACAAGCCATAATTGTATTTTCGTTTTGAAGATTATCCCCCTGATAACCTTTTATCATTGCTTTGGCAATTTGCGAACCTAAAAACGGATCTTCTCCCGCACCTTCGGCAATTCGTCCCCAGCGCGCATCACGGGCAATATCAACCATAGGAGAAAATGTCCAGGCAATTCCCGCAGAACTGGCTTCAGCAGCAGCAATCCGGGCGCTTTCTTCAACCAGGCTTACATCCCATGTACACGACAAAGCAAGCGGAATAGGGAAAATGGTTTTGAATCCGTGAATAACGTCCATCCCGAAAATAATAGGAATTTTGTTCGGACTTTTTGTAACCGCCATTTCCTGTGCTTTTCGGGTAACCTCAGGATTCAGGCTATTTAGAATACTACCAACATTTCCCGCAATAATCTTAGCTTCAACATCAGTACTCACTGTTGCCCCGGTTACAAAAGAATTTGGAATTGCCAATTGATTCAATTGTCCGATTTTTTCTTCCAAAGTCATTTTTTTCATGAGGTTGTCAACAAACGAGTCCATTTCCTGATTTTGTGCATGAATTTGAAAGACAATGGTTAACAAGAGTATCACTGCATTTAGTTTTTTCATTTTATATGTTTTTAATTTTTTTTGGTTTGGCGAAGTTGCATTTTTTTTTACAAATAAGGTTTCTGTAAATCTTATTTTTGAAAGCATGTATTAGATAATCAATACATGGTCTGATATCATCGGATTCACGTGCTATCTTTAATGGATTATCCTCTTTATCTTTTTACTGAAAAATTTAATTGACCCAATTCTATCCTTTCTGGAAATTCACAACTTATTTATCCTGACGTCCGGCATTCTATTGTTTTTTATACTTTTGATTAATTGGAAAACAATTATTTTCATTTTTTTAATGGTCTAAACGATTTCAATGATTTAAATATGTACGATATAATTGGCGATGTTCATGGTTATGCTTCCTTATTAAAGAAACTTTTACTCCAATTGGGATATGAAAAAACTGAAAACGGTTATTCGCATAATTCACGAAAAGCAATATTTGTAGGTGATTTTGTGAATCGAGGTCCGGAAATCCGAAAAACAATCCGCATTATCCGCAAAATGGTTGAGAATGGAAATGCCTATGCAATTCTTGGAAATCACGAGATTAATGCAATTATATATTATTTGAAGGACAAAGACGGTTCGCCTTTAATAAAATCGCCCGGTAAGAATTTTTTATCTCTGTATAAAACAATAAATCAGTTTTCAGCTTATGCTGAAGAATGGAAAAACCACCGTGAATGGATGCAGGAATTACCGCTCTTTCTTGATTTAAATGAAATAAGGATTGTGCATGCCTGCTGGTCGGAAACGGCAATTGAAGTTTTAAAAATGGCAGAAGCTGAAGGTCATTCCCGTAAAAGTATTTTCAGGAAAGCATATAAAAAGGCAAAATCGCCGATTAGTAAAAGTGTTTCGATTTTAACAAAAGGGATTGATTTCAAAATGCCGGGTGATTTAAAAATTATCAATAATAAAGGTGTTTCACCACGGTCGTTTCGGATGCGCTGGTGGGAAGAAACAATAGGTAAAACCTTTGAGGAGATTTCATTTGAAAGCAAATTTGTATTGCCACAGTATGAAATACCAAAACAAATTGTGTCACAAAATGATCAATACGCTGAGGATGCGCCAATTGTATTTTTTGGGCACTATTGTCGTCATAACGGGCCTCATATTGTTAAGCCCAATATTTGTTGTGTTGATTCGTGTGTTGCGGGCACAAAAATTTTAACTGCTTACCAATGGAACGGTGAAAAGGTGCTGGATGCCAACAATTTAGTTCATGTAAAAAAATAAAATTGCAGTGCAACGTGCTGTTAATTAGAGTTCTATGAAATATTTGAAAAAAAATTATTTTTGTATTGCGGGAAAAAAAAGAAAGTATATATTTGCATCACTTTTCCGAAAGGAAATTCTTTGAATTAATGATAAAAATGTTGCGGTAGTTCAGTTTGGTTAGAATATCGGCCTGTCATCTCGCCCAAGGCGAGGCAGGTTCAACACCCATTAACTTCGCATTTTTTATTTTATTTCATGACAAAAATGGTGCGGTAGTTCAGTTTGGTTAGAATATCGGCCTGTCACGCCGAGGGTCGCGGGTTCGAGTCCCGTCCGCACCGCAAAAAGGGAGATTTTTTCTCCCTTTTTTCATTTATGGAATATTTCGTTTACATTATTCAATCAGAACAGTCGGGTGTCTTTTATAAAGGCTACACTTCATATCCTTCATTAAGACTTGAAGAACACAACAACGGGAAAAGTCGTTACACAGCCAATAAAGGTCCCTGGAAAATGATCTATCTCGAAAAAATGCCGGATAAAAGAACAGCTCTGATAAGAGAAAGGCAATTAAAGAGAGTGAATCCCACGTATATTAACTGGCTTATTCAACAGGAGTTCAATATTGCCAATCGCTGAGCAGTTTGGTTAGAATATCGGCCTGTCATCTCGCCCGGGGCGAGACGGGTTCGGGGCCTCTCTTCACAAACGAGACAAAAAGGGAGATTTTTTCTCCCTTTTTTCATTTATGGAATATTTCGTTTACATTATTCAATCAGGAGAAGTTGAGTTTTTTTTATTCAACAATAATTGACTGTGTATTTGAATTAATCCCATCCTGAATTTTTATAAAATAAACGCCCTTGGAAACTACCGATAAATCCATTTCTTTTTTTAGCTCGCCATTAATAGAAACAAGTTTAACCTGAGTAATTCTTTCGCCAATACCGTTATAAATTGATATAGTAACGTCTTTATTTTTTATCCCTTCAGCCTCGAAAACGAACTTTCCATTGGTTGGATTTGGAAAAATCTTAACTTTGAAATTGCTATTCCATTTATTGTCAAATGATTGTGTTGTATTTTTAATATTTATTTTTTGAATGCATAAATTTTGATTTCCACACAAATCAGTTAAAAAATAGGTGCGTTCAACTAAGTTAGGCGACTGGATTGAATCTTTATATTCCGATAATGAATACAATAAGTCATAATCCGTTCCACACATATTTGAGAAAATTCCGCCTGCTGAAACGAATTCATTTAATGAATTGTATCCAGCAGGTATATTTTCATTTCCATTTATTGAAATATCCGGGGGACAACTTATTGCTGACACGGATGGATTAATTATTACTATTTGTTGTTCGCAGATGGCAGTATCTCCATTTTCGTTCATAATTAAATATTTCCGTGTAATGTATTCTTTACAGTTTTCAAAATCATTGTTTTCAACCGTTTCCACCTGAAAGGAAGATTCGATAAGTGGAAAATCAGGCAAGCTACCGGCGCCTCCATCATCAGCAATAAAATCAGCATAATTCAATGGTGCATCAGGTTTATCCTCTGAGCAAAGAATTGTCATGTCCGGCGGACAGTTAATAAAAATTCCTGAATTATCGAAGACTTTAATTATTTGTTCGCAATTGGATAAGTTTCCGCAAAAATCGGCAATTTGATATGTTCTGATTATGGTTTCAGGATTGATTTTTCCGTCCGACGAATCATTTATCCATTCAAATGATGATTCATTAATTTCGCAATTATCTTCTGCAGATCCTCCTGCTGCAACAAATGCTGAATAATTTTCATAATGTTCTGGTTGAATTTCCCCAACAACAGCAACTTCTGACGGGCAGTTTAATACAGGTGACTCTTGGTCTATCACTGAAATCGACTGGATGCAAAAAGCAGTTGTTCCGCATGAATCATTTACTGTGTATGTCCGGTCGATATTTCTGCAATCTGAGCCATCTGTAACCTCATCGCCGGCCCAGGCAAAAGTACCGGTGTCAATACCACAGTCACCGAACGCACTTCCACCGGCTGCAATAAATTCAGAATATTCGGAATAAACCGACTGATCGATATCTTTTTTACAAGAGATTGTTAATGATGAAGGACATACAATGTTAACTGATGCTGTATCAGATTCAATATTAACTGCAAGAGAATCAGTACATCCGTTTGAATCTTCGACTTCAACCTTGTACGAACCTGAAGGCAGATTTTCAATATCTTCTGTTGTTTCTCCATTACTCCATTGAAACTGATAAGGAGGAGCACCTCCGGAAACTTCAAGGTTTATTTTGCCGGTGTTGAGATTATCGGCCCCATCATTTTCGTGTGTTTCCGAAAGTGTAATTCCCCGCGTAAATTCAATTTTTTGAGTGCAGGTGCTGAAGTTGCCACAAACGTCGAAAGCAAAAAAAGTACGTGAAATTTCTACCGGGCAAAAACTGTTTTGAATATCCTTGTAGGTAGCTTTTTCCAGCAAACAGTTGTCGCTTACCAAAATGTCAAGTTTGGAATAATCTGAGGAAGGAATTTGTTTTTCGGTTTCAGAAAATGCCAGTCCGGTTAAGTCCTTCAAATTGTCAATGCCGTCATCGAATGAAGCATCTGCGGGACATTTTATTGTTGGTGGAATCATATCTTCAACAACAATGTATTCTGAGGCTTCCAACCTGTTCCCGCACATGTCTTTAATCTCATAGGACCGCACACTGATTTCGGAGCAATAATTACCGTCTGTTACCTGGCTATTAAATTTGAATGTCGTCCAATCCAACCCGCAATTATCACTGGCAAAGTTTCCTAATTCAGCTTCAAATTGTAATTTATTTGCATAAATCACTGGTTTATCATCCGGGCATGATACTATTTTATTTCCCATTACCAATTTTGGATATTCAGTATCACTTACATAAATAATTTGTTCGCATTTTAGAATATCTCCATTTTCATTTTGTATTGAGTAGGTTCGGGTAATTTTTTCGGGGCAGGATTTATTGTCGGAAACATCGCTTTCCCAGGCAAATGTCGATTCGTCAACAGGCGACGGCGTGCTGGTTGCAATTCCTCCGGCTGACACGAAATTTGCGAGATTAGTAAATGGTTGGGGAAAATTATCCGCACAGTCAATCGTTAAATTTGAAGGGCAAATGAATGTAAAAACTGTGTCGTTGGAACCCGGATCGGACTTTACGACATTTACACTTTCTGATATTAACCAGCAATTGTTTGCATCAGTTACTTCCAATGCATATTCGCCTGAAGCCGAAATCACATATTTTCTTTGATTGGCGTTATTGATTTTTGATCCGTTTAGCAACCACTGATATGTGTTGTATTCCTTTGTTGAATACAGAGTGTCTTTTTTCACGCTAAAAACAGGTGGCGTTGAACTGATTGGTTTTATGGTTTGAAAGTAGTTGCTTTTAAAGGCAAGGCTTTTATTTACAATATATTCACCGCACAAAACATTATTTTGTCCAATGTCTCTTGTTTTGCCATTTGCGAGGCTAAAATGCATCAAATCATTAATTTCATTAACATGTCCGATTAAATGGGCATGGCCAAGTTCGTGCAACACAACCGAGGCAAAATCAATTTGTTGCTGACTGAGGTTGCTGTTGTCGAAACACCAGTTTTCAGCATTTGAAAAAACAATATCAACTTCTGAAAGCACATATTCATTTGGGTCTGAAGATCCTGCTGATTCAAGAAAATAAGAAGCTTGTCCCAAAGTTTCTCCGCCCGTGCCGCTTAGATCTCCAAACTGAATTGAGCAAATATCATCGGAACCCGGCTCAATATTTAATGTGTTACCGATTTCCCATGGAACAGAAGTTGCACAAATCCAGTTTTTTATTGAATTTTCGATTATTTCTTTCGCCCCGCTGTATGAATTTACATTGCCGTGAAGATGAAAAGTATAACCACCTTTGCTATTTTTATTTGTTAAATAAACCGGCTTATAATTTTGCTGAATAACATTGTATTTAACTGTCAGTTTTTCAGTGCTTTCTGTCTTTGTTCCATCAACTTCAACAATTATTTTACCGGTTGCTGCTTCCGGTGGAACAATCATTTGAATTTGAGTGTCGCTCCATGAAAGAATCTTAAAATCAGAATTTGAAAAAATCTGGTACGGATTGTCAGCATTTGTAAACCAAACTAAACTTCCTCCCTGTGAATTACCAAAACCTTCGCCATTAATTGTTAAGGTTGAGCCAGTGCCTGCCGTTACCGTTTTAGGCAAAAATCCTGAGATATTTTGTGAGCTTTTTGCTGATTTCAATACAGGTGCAGAAATCTTATTTTTTATTTTTTTGCCCGAAATTTTTTCAATTTCGGTTAGTACCTCATCCTCATTAACGCTTTCAATTTTTTGAGTTTCATTGCCTAAAGAGATGAAACTGAACTCAGAATTGAATAGAAAATATAAATCATTGGAATTGCTGCTGATTTTATTCTGAGCTGCTAATTTTTGCAACATAAATATTGCCTTGTCACCAATTTCCAATTTGGGTGAAGTGCTTACAATTTGCAAAATGTCATCAACTTTTCCGCCTTTCAATAAAAGTTTCGGATTATTATCAGCATGACCAGCCAAAGGTGTGATTATTTTTAATTCAAATGCCGTGTAAATATTCTTGTGCTGTAAATTCCAGAATGATTGAATTCCAGTTATTTCAGCCTCAACTACTATATCCGAATTCAAAAGGCAATCTTGAATTGAAATCTTTTTATCGTTTTGTGAAAAACCAAAAAAAACTTGAAAAACAAAAACAGAGATTAGAATATATTCTCTCATTGAAAATAGAATTAGGTTTTATAAATCAATAGATTAAGCGTCAAGGGTTTAAAATTATAAAAATTACTGAAATTTTGGTTTTTTTAATTTGAAATATAAAAAAGAGCAGGGAGGTTTTGTTTATGAATCCCTTTTAATCTTTATTTTTATATATTTGTTAATATTACTTTTTTAAAATTGGTGTTACCATGGCAGTATCAAGAATTGGTGTTTCATTGGAAAAAGAACTTTTAGACTCGCTTGATGAATATGTAAAAGTGAATCATTTTGCCAACCGTTCGCAGGCAATCAGGCATTTGGTGAATAAAAACACTGTTGAGCAAAAATGGCAATGCAATAACTTTGTGGCCGGTTCGGTAACTTTGATTTATGATCCGCATCGTCGTGAAATACAAAACCAAATATCAGATATACAGGTTGATTATCATGAGGAAATTTTATCTACTCAGCGAGTTATTCTTGAAAAAGCCAAACATATGGAAGTTATCGCAATTAAAGGGGTTGCCAGCCGCCTGACTGAACTTGCAGATAAACTGATAACTATTAAGGGAATGCAAAACGGAAAGCTCACGATGAGCAGAGCCGATTAATTTTTTTAAGTCAGTGGTGTTAAGTTTTTCTGTTAATACTACTGTTTAAATAATAAAATAGAGGATATGAATAGTTTAAATACTCATCTCAAAAACAAAATTGAGCTTTTGGAAGATTGGTTTTCAAAAAGAAAAGGATCGATTGTGGCGTTTTCAGGTGGAATTGATTCAACGCTTGTGCTTTTTTTAGCACGCAAATTCCAGGGAAAAGAAAATGTTGTTGGAGTGATTTCAAATTCTGAGAGTTTAAAAAGCAAGGATTTTGAACTGGCAAAGGATTTCTGTAATACCTTCGATATCAATCTTGAAATTATTAAAACACTTGAACTTGCTGATGAACGTTACAGCAAAAACCCTGAAAACAGGTGTTATTTTTGTAAAGAGCATCTTTTTCATGATCTGCAATCCATCAAAGAAAAATATCCCGATTTTGATGTGTTAAGCGGCACAAATTATGACGATTTAGGTGATTATCGTCCGGGGTTGCAGGCTGCCGCGAAATATAAAGTTTTGTCGCCAATGGTTGATTGTAACTTATCGAAAGATGAATTGCGGCAAATTGCCAAACATTTTGATCTGCCAAACTGGGACAAACCAGCCAGTCCGTGTCTAAGTTCCAGGGTGCCTTATAATCATCAGATTACAAGAGAAAAGTTAAAACAGATTGAAGACGCCGAGAATATTCTTAATGAATTTGGTTTTAAGGATGTTCGGGTTCGGCATTATGGAACTTACGGGCAAATCGAAGTCAAAAAAGATGAGCTGGAGAAACTTTTGCTGGTTGAAGATGAAGTATTGTATAAAATTAAAAATGTTGGTTTTAAAGAGTTGCGAATCGATAAGGAAGGATTGGTTTCGGGGAAGCTGAACCGGGTTTTGACTTCAGAAAAATAATAAAAACTGAATATGAAAATATTGTATTACGATTGTTTTGCAGGTATAAGCGGTGACATGAACCTTGGCGCGCTCATTGATTTGGGAGTTGACAGCAATTATTTAAAAACAGAACTTGAGAAACTGAATATTGAAGGGTTTCATTTGGAAATAAAAAAGGACCAGCGGCGTGGAATTTCGGGCACAAAAGCAGATGTGATTATTGAAAACCAGGAAAACGAAAAACACCGTCATTTGAGGCATGTAGAGGAGATTGTCAACGGGAGTTCGTTGCCTGATCATGTAAAAATAAATGCGCTTAAAATATTCGATTTAATTGCTGTTGCCGAAGCAAAAATCCACAATATTTCAAAGGAAAGGGTACATTTTCACGAAGTTGGTGCTCTTGATTCAATTGCTGATATTGTGGGCGCAGCAATTTGTCTTGATTATTTGAAGGTTGATAAAGTGATGTCATCTTCTATTCAGCTTGGTGGCGGAATGGTGAAATGTGCTCACGGAATTATGCCTGTGCCAGCGCCCGCAACTGCTGAAATTGTGATGAATGTTCCTGTAAAAACAGGGTTGGTAAGCCATGAAGCCACAACGCCGACCGGTGCTGCAATTTTGGTGGCAACGGTTGATGAATTTACAGATAAAATGGATTTTCAGATTACAAAAACCGGATACGGAATAGGTAACCGGGACAGTGATGTACCAAATGTTTTGCGTGTTTATTTGTGCGAAGATTCAACCGGTTTAAAGGATGTAAATTCAGAAGAATCAGTTGTTCTTGAAAGCAATATCGATGATATGAACCCGGAACACTATGATTTTCTGTTGGAAAAACTATTTCAAACAGGTGCCAGCGATGCCTGGATAAGCCCGGTAATCATGAAAAAATCGAGACCGGCAGTTACACTTTCTGTTCTTTGTAAAAATGAGTTGGCAGATAAAATGAAAGAAGTTGTTTTTATAAACAGTACTTCAATTGGAATTCGTGAATACAAAGTAAAAAAGAATATGCTTCGCCGCGAAGAATCTGAGATTAAAACAATTTATGGCACAGTTAAGATAAAACAGAGCTTTTTTAACGGTAAAATGGTTAGGTCGAAACCAGAATATGAAGATTGTAAAAAGTTGGCGGAAAAACACAAAACAACAATTTCTGAAATCGAAAAAGCAGTGGATAAATTAACCGATTGATTATGGACCCGAAAGATATTCTTGAAAAATACAAAAATGGCGAAATTGATCTGACAGAAGCGTTGGAGCATTTTCCCGGCAGAGGTATTGAAGAGATGGGCTTTGCCACAATTGATACTGATCGTCAGCGCAGGACCGGCCTGCCGGAAGTAATCTACGCATCAGGGAAAACTGTGGAACAGGTTAAATTGATTGCTGAAAGAATGCATCAAAAAGGAATTAATGTTTTGGCAACCCGGGTTACACCGGAAATGGCCGAAGCTGTGAAAACGATAATTCCTGATGCAGAATATAATGAACTGGCAAAAACAATTTCTTACAGAAAAAAAGGTGAGATTGAAAGCAGAGGATACATTGCAGTTGTAGCTGCCGGTACCTCCGATATGCCGGTTGCCGAGG
>ERZ795053.6019-NODE-6019-length-12287-cov-4.697515_pt1 | contig 12287 bp, 6 predicted proteins | sample MGYA00375137_ERZ795053 | MGnify/ENA primary metagenome ERZ795053 (study PRJEB30182, sample SAMN05720284) | activated sludge metagenome | isolation source: Anaerobic digester | place: Hong Kong | collected 2014-12-17 ... | reverse complement strand
GGCCAAGGCACTGGCGCGCAGCATCGACTGCTCTTTTGCGCGCATCCAATTTACCCCAGACCTGTTGCCCAGCGATGTGACGGGCATCAACTTTTACAATCAGAAAGCACAGGAATTTGAATTCCGTTCCGGTCCCGTCTTTCATCAACTACTGCTCGCCGATGAGATCAACCGTGCCACCCCGCGCACGCAGTCGAGTCTCCTGGAAGCAATGCAGGAAAAGCAGGTGACGGTCGATGGGGAGACGATGCACTTGCCCCGCCCCTTTCTCGTCGTGGCGACCCAGAATCCCATTGAGTTGGAGGGAACCTTTCCCCTGCCGGAAGCACAACTCGACCGCTTTTTGTTACAGATCCAACTGGGCTATCCCTCGTTGGAAGAAGAAGAAGAGATCCTGCTGCGCTATGAGCGCGCCGATCCCTTGACGGCATTGCAGACCGTGGCCGATGCGGCCACGGTGCGCGCGCTGCAACAGAGCGTACGCACCGTTCATGTCAACGAGGATGTGCGACGCTACCTGCTGGCGATTGTGCGCAATACCCGCGACCACGATGCCGTGCAGTTGGGGGTCTCGCCCCGTGGCACCTTAGCGCTCTATCGGGCAAGTCAAGCATTGGCGGCGTTGCGTGGTCGGGAATATGTCATACCCAGCGATGTGAAGCAGCTCTGCCCGGCTGTGCTCACCCACCGCATTCACATCGGCGCGCAGACGCGTCTCCGGGGTCGCACACCGGGGCAGGTCATCGGCGAGATTGCCGAGAGCACGCCGGCCCCTGTTGTTTCATGAGAAGGCCATTGTTGCTTTAGGAGATTCTTTAGGAGATTGTTGTGATACAACGGCATTTTCGCCGTCAAAAGCGCTACATCGATACCACCAAAGATACCCAGTTCAGCGATGCCTGGATTATTCTCGGCCTGATTTTGAGCATCGTCGGTGTTGCCGGCAACAATGGCTTTTTCACGGCGGCTGGAGTAGCCCTCTGGATCTTTGCCGGAGTCGGTTGGCTCTGGAATCAGGTGAGCCTGGCCGGGCTATACTACGAACGCGATCTCAGCGAACTGCGCGCCTTTGAAGGTGAATCGATTGCATTGACGCTGCGGGTACGCAACCAGAAATTACTCCCCCTCACCTGGCTCAATATCCAGGATATCTTTCCCCCAGAACTGCCGGTACGCGATTTGGCCAGCATTGCCAGCAGCAAGAGTGGCCAACACAAAGAGATGATTGTCAACCCGGCGACCAATCTAGCAGAATTTCACAGCTTCTGGATGCCCGGTGCCTTTCAACGCCTGGCCCGTACCTTTACGATCGACTGCGCCGTGCGCGGTTATCATGACTTTGGACCGGCCATGCTGAACACAGGGGATGGTTTTGGCTTTTTCAGCAGCAAGGCGCGCCTGCCCGGCACTCAACGCCTCATTGTCTACCCCAAGATCTACAGTGTGGCCGAGTTGCAGTTGCCAAGCAAAAATCCCTTTGGCGATGTACGCGCCACCCAAAGCCTCTTTGAGGATCCACTGCGTACTGTTGGCATCCGCGAATGGCAAGTGTGGGACAGCCAACGGCGGGTGCATTGGAAGGCGACCGCACGCCATCAACAACTGCTCAGCCGTGTCTATGAGCCGAGCGAAGAGTTGCAAGTACAAATTTTTCTAAACACGACAACCTTCGAGCGCCATTGGCACGGTTATATTCCCGAATTACAGGAGCGAGCCATCAGCGTGGCGGGCAGTCTGGCCGCGCTGGCCGATGAACAACGCCTGCCCGTCGGCGTCATCGCCAATGGCGTGCTTCCCGGCAGCGATCAGCCGATTCGTCTCCTGCCAGGGCGCAATCCGTATCAGTTGCTGCGCATTCTGGAGCTACTCGCGGCAGTGACCCCGTATGCCAGTCAGCCGATTGAGGTGCTGTTGCTCGACGAAGCGCCCAAGATGCCCTGGGGGGCAACGCTCGTGGTCGTCACGGCGATTGCCCACGAGGCGCTCCTCGCCACCCTGATCGATCTTGCTGCCGCCGGTCGGCGTCTGGTGCTCTTTACGTTGGCCGAAGAGCCACCTCGCCAATTGCTCTCACCAATTCAAGTCTACCATCTGCCCCATCTTGTCAATGACATCGTTGCGCCCAGTCTGGTTGTCAGTTAGCGAGTGTTCTCCATCTACCTGTTTTCCTATCTACTATCTACCAACCCATGCTACTCTCAAATCGTCGTCACCGCATATTATTTATGAGCCTCGCCGCCATGGAGGTTACCTGGTTCCTGCCTTTTGCACTCACGGCTTTCATCCGTATGCAACCGGAGCAGGTAGCGTTACCGGCCCTGCTTCTGCGCAGTGGGGCATGGTCACCGTTGGTCTTTTTTGCACTCTGCTGGGGTACCCTCCTGGCCTATCTGCTCAGCACGGATCTGCTCAATCGCCACGGCGTTGACTCGCCACGACGCGAAGTCATGATGATTGGCCTGATCATTGTCACCTTTTTTCTAACGGCCCGGCTCTTTCTCTTTCCCACTCGCAGTCCGTGGGACCTAAGCTGGCTAGGCGCCGTGCTGCGTGCGATCTTCGATCAGGGACCGGGGTCGGCGGCGGTCTTTTTTCTACTGTTGCTCAACGTTTTTCTCTGGCTGCGTGTCGCCATGACCACCGACCGCTCGCTCACCTTCTTCAGTGTTGGCGTCAGTTTTCGCCTGGGGCTACTGCTGGCACTGGTGGGCAACTCCCTCTTCATCCTAGCTGCCGGCCAGCCCGTGCAACAGGCGCTGCTCTACCTTTGGCTCTTCTTTGGCTTTGGCCTATTGGCGGTGGCGTTGGCCCGTGTTGATGAGAAAGCCTTTCAAGCCACGCAAAGCAGCGGTGGCACCTTGCCCTGGCCTCGGTTTGCACAACTCGTGGCGATGACAGCGACCACAGTCGGCGTGGCGATCTACATGAGCACCCTGTACACCCCCACCGTGCTGCGTATGATCCTCGGTTGGTTTGCTCCCCTCTGGCAGTTGCTCGGTGCGCTGGCATTGCGTCTTTTCTCCATGCTTTTCTTCCTACTCACGCCACTGCTCGAGTGGCTCTCCGAATTGATACGATCCTTGCTAGCCAATCTCGAGCCCGTTGAGGTGGGAGAACAGAGCTATGGGGAAGTCGACCTTCCTCCCAGCCAGGTCGATTTTGCCCAGTTGCTGCGTGACTACGCGCTCGTGCGCTACGCGCTGATTGCGCTGGTTTTGCTGGTCATCTTTGTCGTCATTGCTCTGCTTGTGGCGCGCACGCGCGACCGTGCACTTGCGGTCGAAGCGGAAGAGAGCCACGCCGACGGGTTGGCCTTTGGCGGCAATCCTTTTCAACGCCTGCGAGAGCTAGCTGGTCTCTTTCGCCGTTATGGACTGCGCCCAGGGCTGCTGGCGGCGATCTCGGTGCAAAACATCTATGCGAACGTTTCCCGACTGGCGGCAAGGCAGGGCTATGCCCGCGGCACGGCACAACCTCCCGATGAATACTTACCGGTACTACGCCGCGCTTTCCCCGGTCACGAAGCCGCCCTCACCCGGTTGACCACGCTCTACATGCGCGTGCATTACGGCGACCAGCCCATTGACTCTGACGAGTTGGCCACGCTGCGTCAGGATTACACCACGCTGCATGAAACAGCCAAAACAAGGACAGAGCTCCAACGTGTCTCATAACCGCCCACGATGGTGCGTCGAAAAAGATGGAAGTACGCTTCCCGGATTCGTTGGTACAGCGGAGTATAATAGCGGGTGTACAGTTGTATCAGGCAAAATTTATACACAGCTTACCCATTGAGAATGGATAGCCGGCGCAAAGCAGTGAACAGTTACCATATAGCCTGACAAACCTCAGAATCGTTCAGAAGGAGTTTTTCAATGGCGAAAAACAGCAAACAAACCGAGGCCACAGCACCGACATTGACGAGTACAGCGGACGCTGCGACACAGCGCAATGGCACTTCAGACGCCGATCGTAGCACACCCGCCACACCCGCCGTTTCACCCAATACCAGCGTCGCCGACCGTGAGAGTGCCTACGCCGTCGCCCAAGCACAATTCGACAACGTGGCCGACTTTGTGGCGTTGAGCGATGATCTGCGTACCTTCCTCCGTTCGCCGCAACGCGAGTTGATTGTCCACTTTCCCGTCGAAATGGACGACGGCCACATGCGCATGTTCACCGGCTTTCGCGTGCACCACAACATGGCCAAGGGGCCAACCAAAGGGGGCATTCGCTACCATCCCGATGTCTCGCTCGATGAATGTCGCGCGCTGGCCATGTGGATGACATGGAAATGTGCGCTGATGAATCTGCCCTATGGCGGTGCCAAAGGGGGCATCATTGTTGATCCCCAAACGCTGAGCCAACGGGAACTGGAAAAGATGACGCGGCGCTATGCCACCGAGATCACGGGCTTTATTGGCCCTGAAAAAGATATTCCCGCGCCCGATGTCGGCACCAATGCCCAGATCATGGCCTGGATCATGGATACCTATTCCATGCACAAGGGCTACTCCATCCCCGCCGTGATCACAGGAAAACCGATCGCCGTCGGTGGCACGGTCGGGCGTGAATATGCCACCGGGCTGGGAGTCACCTATGTCACGCGGGCGCTGCTCAAGCAACAGTTTGGCCGCACGCTGGAAGATACAAGGGTTGCCGTTCAAGGCTTTGGCAATGTGGGGAGTTGGACTGCGCGCAGCATGCACGAACGGGGTGCGCTGGTCGTCGCGGTGAGCGACCAATATGGTGGCATCTACAACAGCCGTGGTCTCGATCTGCGCTATCTCACCCGCCACCTGGCAGAGAATGGCACCGTGACCGGCTTTCCGGGGGCCGATGCACTCTCCAATCAGGAGCTACTGGAGCTTGATGTGGATGTGCTCGTGCCGGCCGCGCTCGAAGGACAGATTACCAGAGCCAATGCCGAGCGCATTCATGCCACCATTATTGCCGAGGGCGCCAACGGACCTACTACTCCAGAAGCCGATGCAATTCTGAATGAGCGCGGCATCACCATCATTCCCGACATCCTGTGCAACGCCGGTGGTGTTGTGGTCAGCTACTTCGAATGGGTGCAGAGTTTGCAATCATTTTTCTGGGATGAAGGCGAAGTTCGCAGCGCCATGCAGAAGAAACTGCTGGACAACCTCGACGCTGTGCTTGGCGTCATGATGCACCGCCGGTGTGATCTCCGCACAGCGGCCTATGCGATTGCCATTGAGCGAATTGTTGAAGCAGTACACGTGCGCGGCTTTTATCCTTAGGCTGAGCGGTAGATGCGGCAACAGATAGGAACGTAGAGAACATTCGAATGAAGTTTCCGTTTGTAACAGAGGCGGCGACCTTTTTGGCACGCCCCAACCGCTATCGGATTGAGGCGCAATTGGCAACGAGCGGTGCCGTCGTTGCCGCCCACTGCCCCAATCCCGGACGGCTGGGTGAACTGCTGGTGCCAGGTGCAACCGTCCACGTGAGTCGGGCCACCAATCCAGAGCGGCGGACAGCCTATGATTTGCGGTTTGTCGAACATCCCGGGCATGGGGAATTGGTGAGCCTCGATACACGACTTCCCAATCAGCTCTTTGCCGAAGGTCTACGGCAACAATTTTTTACACCGTTTACCGGCTACACGGATTTCAAACAAGAAGTGACGCTGCCCCACATGGCGAGCAATGGGGCGATGGCGAAGGTGCGCAGCCGCATCGATTTTCAGCTTTTTACGAGTGCCGGCACCCACTGCTGGGTTGAGGTCAAATCGGCATCCCTGGTGGTCGATGGCTGCGCCCGCTTTCCCGACGCGGTGACGGCCCGTGGCCGACGGCACGTGCTCGAGTTAGCCACTTTGGCCGCCAATGGAGAACACAGTGCTATTGTCTTTATTGTCCAACGGGCCGATGCCCACGCGTTACGCCCGCAGTGGGAGACCGATCCAGCCTTTGGGGAGGCGTTGGCACAGGCACAGGCCAAAGGTGTCGCGATCTACGCCTACACTTGCACCTTGACGGTCAATGAAGCGCATCTGCAGCGGGCGATTCCCGTCTATGTTGATCAGCATTCGTGATTTGACGCGTAAGATTCACAAAACGCCGAGACGTGAGGAGGTGATCCCGGTTGATGGACAGATTGAATCTTAAGCATAGAGGGTTAATCTCTCACTGTCTCACTGTCTCACTGCCCGACTGAACCACACCGCCGCAGGGAATGAGTGGGCAACAAACTTGTACCTTGCTCTGTACCACAAAGAGTAAACCAGATAGTGGTTTCGCGCGGCCGCTCTCGATAGATTGATTCCCAATCCGCCCTTTGGGTAAGGGACAGCCCTTTTTAGCGGGATAGCTTACGCGTTCGAAGGGAGCAATCATGAATAGCAGCGCACAAGGGACATTTGCCCTGTTTGTTTTTTTGCTGCTTGTTTTTTTCTTTGTTGCGACTGCGGCCCTCGTGGTGCCGGCGGACCTGCCAAGTGTGCGGACGCAAGAGATAAACCGCGTTGGTGTGCCCGTAGTTACGGCAACGAATAATGCTGCGGAGGTACTCTTGGCAACGCCCACCGCAATCATTGTCAATGCGGACACCGTCATCGTGCTCAATGACACTACAGCGGACGGTCGGCAACTGTTGCGTTATACAGTTCAACGCGGTGAATGGCTGCGGGCAATTGCCGAGCGGTACGGCACAACAGTGGAAGCGGTTTTGGCACTCAATCCAGAGATCACCGATCCCGATCTATTACGCCCCGGTCAGGAAATTTTACTGCCCGTGCCCACGAATTGAACTTTGCACCGACACCAACATAAGTGATACAGATCGGTAACAAATTGCTAACGCCCAATGCTTTACAAAACAAAACACCTGTGCTATACTATAGAGGTTAATCAAGGGGATGTCCGGTTTCGACGGGGCAGGAAGTTCTTTGATGGCAGGCCGTAGAGAGTCGGCTACGTAAAAAAGGCTCAAACACATATAAATGCCAAATCAGGCAAATCCTTCAACTTCGGTTTCGCTAGCGCCCCTATGGCGGTTGCGGCTTAATCACCTTGAAGACCTGACTCTCTAAACAGAGTCACGGCCCGGTCTAATGGTGCTCTCAGGTTAGCCGGTAGCCGACATATACTGCTGAGCTAGGGCAACTTGACGCCGATACGGTTGCCCGAAACGCGATCGGCTAGCCGAGCAATGGAATCCTGTTACACGGAGTCCGCTCGGTGAACCATCCAAATGTGTAACTAAGCCTGTAGAGGTCTCTGGACGAATGTTTCGGACGCGGGTTCAATTCCCGCCATCTCCACCTCATCAAAAAAGCCGAGGCGTATATGCCTCGGCTTTTTTCTTATGGCCCCTTATTCGTACTCAATCTCCAGCCCACCAAACCACCCGGCGGCCAAGTTGTAGATGAGCGCCATCAACAGGCCGATGATCGCTCCCAATATCCAATAGACCAAGGGTAGCACCACCAGACTCCCCAAGCCCACCACAACCGCGGTTGGTTGCCCCCACACTTCTCCTGGCAGTTGCGGATTGCTGGAAAGGAGAAGCGGTAGGGCATTGATCAGCGCTACCCCACTCAAAAACCCCATGATTGCGTAGAGAAACCCCACAATTTTGGCTGCCGAAAAAAGCCGGATCCGTCGAATTCGCATCATACTCGTCTTTATCCTTCACACTATCCTTCACACTATCCTTCACAGTATCCTTAACAGTATCGTTATGTACCTCTCACCAATGGGTAGGATTGGTGGATAGAATTGATGAAAAAACCCGTAGCCCTCATGGACCACGGGTTGCAGACGAAGATGGTGCCGATGAATTCACGCTCCACAAGGTTTCGGCAAGATGTTCACCGGTGTAAGCGTTCGACAACAGCAGGCAGCGATGGCATGGTCGGGGGCCAAAGTAAGTTTCTTAACGTGCAGCCATGTATCTACAGAGACCTACACAGATACTTTGCCGAATACAAAGCTTGCTGTTCAGCGTAGATCAACAGCAGTGTTGCTGTTCGCCCAGATTCTACTCCAACTACAACTGTTTCTGCAACTTTCGGGCTGTAATAAGGATTCTTACTTCGGTTCAGCCGGTTACGATTCATGGATACCATATCAGTCGAAGTGCACACTAGGTTTATTTACTGCTGATTTATCGGCAAAGGTGGCAGGGAGGTCTGTACTCGAGATCCTTCTCTAAACTCGAGAAGCTTGATTTAGTCCGGCGACCAGGACAAGATGTGGGAATCAAGCCTCGCCCAATTCAGACGATGGCTATGAGGGTATTCTGTGTTTGCAGGTTTTTGTCGTGGGGAATGCGTTCCGCCTCCGAGGTAAGAAGCTGCCAAAGAGTAAAAAAGGGAAAGGGCATCGTAGCGACGGTCCTTCACCGGGTCGTTGAACAGGTTTACAATGCAGATAAGGATGTAAGACCTTTGCCAGTACCGGCAGAAAATAGTAAGCTTAGAAGAGAAAAATGTAGGCTACCTTTGCTTGTCTTTCTTGTAGCGTTTTGTCACAGAAAGGCGAACGGTTCGGGCAACACTCTTTTGATGAGACTATTTTCATTTCCTCCTATTTCATGTCACGCATTTTACACTATTCATCTTTATATCACCTGGTGTTGCGCTCTGTCGTGATTCTCAATCTACTCCTTGTTTGCATCTGGTTCCTATCCAGTGGCAAGCCGGCCCGTGCCCAAGATGGTCGTGATCCAGGCCCGCCTGTACGCACTACGACCACTGTCATCACCAAGAGCTTGAGCATTCATCGGGACGTTGCCGCTGATACAACGTTGTTAGCGCCGTTATCACCCCGTTTCACCCATCTCACCATTGATGATGGTCTAACCAACAATGACATCACCGCTCTCCTCCAGGATCGGCAGGGTTTTCTCTGGGTTGGTACACGTGACGGCCTCAATCGCTATGACGGCTACACCGTGATTACCTATCGCCACGAACCAGGAAACCCCTACTCGCTGCCGCGCAACGAAGTGCGTACACTCTTTGAAGATCGCGACGGCACGCTCTGGATCGCCACGAATGATGGCGGGGTCACTCGCTACGACCCGCGTTTGGAAACCTTTGAAACTCTGCGCCATGAAGCTGACAATCCACAAAGCCTGGGAGGCAATCTGATCTTTTCGATTCACCAGACGACAGATGGCAATCTCTGGTTTGGTGGCCCGTCGGTCAGTGGCTTGACCCGCTATGATCCGACCACGAAAACCTTTTCACGCTACCGTGGACCCGCACCAGGGGAAAGAACAGCAGATCTCGACTTCCCCCGTGGCACCATCATGCGCATGTATAACGACCACCAGGACGTGCTCTGGCTGTTAACCGAAACGGCCCTGGCGCGTTATGATGCCACAGCAGATCGCTTCCAGGTCTATGAAGTGTCGGAAGAGCAACGTCCAACCGCTTTCTTGCACACGTTGATCATCGACGAAAGCGGCCACTTTTGGGTTGGCGGCGGGGGCGGGTTGTACCAGTTTGAGCAGGCATATGGGCGCTTTACCCCGATCGCCGATGCACCGGCACGGATCGAGGTCCTGCACCGTGATCCCCAAGGAGTCATTTGGGTTGGTGCCGCAAGTGGTCTTTATCAATTCGATCCAACAACGCAACAGACACAATTGGCCGTGCGTCACGACGCTGCTGTTGATGCGCCACTGACGGATAGCAACGTTACAGCGCTGCTGTCGGATCAAAACGGTCTGCTCTGGATTGGCACGCGCCAGGGTGGTCTGAATCGCCTGGATCCAAAGCAGCAGCAATTTGTCCGCTATGGACTTGCCACAACCGCACAATCGTCGCTGAATGCACCCCGAGTTCAGGGGTTGGTTGACGGCGGCAACGGGGAGTTTTGGGCCGCCAATGGGCAGACCCTTTATCGGCTGCAAAGTCGCGGGGAAATCACCGACACACAAGCAATGCAAAGTAGGCTGTCTGATGTTGGGCAATCTGATGTTGGCAGCTACAGCTTTTCCGTCACCCAATATCCGCTACCGAAACTCAAGGAAGCGAGCGAAGTAAATGGGGGAGGCGAGGTCCGCCTCCTCCGCGATCACAGGGGACATCTGTGGTTGGGCTTGGTCGGCACGGTTGTCTTAGAATTCGACCCGGATCTGGCTACCTTTACCCAATATGAATTGCTCGACGGTCCGTTGCGGCCAGGACCACCGCCGGCGGTGGTCGCGCTGGTTGAAGATGACGATCACAATCTCTGGTTTGCCGTTTCCTTTGTAGGGATCTATCGTCTCGACGCAACGCGTGCAGAAGTCACCGCCTTTCGCTATCGGGGGCGGCCGGACTTCTTCAATGATACACCAGACAACATTGCCAGCGCCGCGGTGATGGCAATGACTGGTGATACCGATGGCAATCTGTGGCTGGGCTATCACGATGGCACGATCACCCGCTTTACGCCAAAAGACGAGCGCTTCACCCACTATCCGAGTCTCAGCGTATTGACGCGCGATGCTGCCAACTCCACACAGCCTGTGCCGCCGGGTGACAGACTGCCGTCAGCGGGACAAGGTCCGCCACCAGTGCGCACCAAACCGCGTCAGGATCTTTCACCCGAAGCATTGGCCGTTGCCAATCCCAGTGGTTGGGTCGAGGCCTTATATTGGGATGCAAGCGCCAATCTGCTCTGGATCGGGGAACGCAATGGGTTGGTGCGCTTTGACCCCGCAACGGAAGCATTTATCCACTATGGCACAGAAGCGGGGCTCACCAATACCTTTATCGTAAGCATTGCCCAGGATCAAGCGGGTGTGCTCTGGCTGGGCACCCAGTATGGGTTAATTCGCTTTGATCCCGAACGGGCAAGCGCCCATACCTATACTGCTCATACTTACACAGTGGCCGATGGGCTACAGGACAATCAGTTCAACCGGTTAGCCGCCTTGCACAGCACGGAGGACCGGATGTTCTTTGGCGGTGCCACGGGGATCACGAGTTTTGACCCAAGTAGACTGGTGGGGCCTGCCGATCCAGCGCCGGTGCTGCTTACCAACATGCGTCTGTACAATGTTCCAGTGACGGTGGGGGCGGATTCGCCCTTACAGGAAGCGCTGTGGGCGATGGATGCGCTGACCCTCCAACCGGACCAACAGGTTGTCTCCTTTGAATTTGCCGCGCTCAATTTCGCTGCGCCCAACCAAAATCGCTATCGCTATCGACTGGAAGGGCTGGAAAGCAGTTGGAATGAGGTCGCTGATGATCGGCGCTTTGCGACCTACACAAGCCTCCACCCCGGCACCTACACGTTTCGGGTGCAAGGTGGAGACAGCAACGGCGATTGGTATCCCACCGAAACCACCTTGACCGTACGGGTTTTACCACAGTGGTGGCAGACGCTTTGGTTTCGCCTCTTGGCTGTTGGCATCATAATGGGTGCGCTCTTTGGCGGTTATCGCTATCGCACCCACGCCATCGCAGTGCGCAATCGCCTGTTAGAACAGCAAGTGGCCGAACGCACGGCCGCGTTGCAAGAGAGCGAAGAACGCTTCCGGGGTCTCTCGACGTCGGCCTTTGAGGCGATCTTGATCCAGCAGGAGGGTATCATCGTCGATGCCAATGAGGCCGCCACGCGCTTGTTTGGTTATGCACATGAGACGTTGGTTGGGCTGCCGATTACCACGCTCCTCCAACCGTTATTGCCGGCGACCGTTGGCGATACAGCACAGATCGATGCACCTGACCAATATGAAATGGAAGGGGTTCAATTCGATGGTCGGATCATCCCGCTAGAGGTGCACATGCGCACCATCCCCTATCAGGGTCAGGAGGCACTGGTGGTGGCGCTCCGCGATCTCACCGAACGGCGCGCCACGGAACGTCAACGTCAACAATTAGCCGCGCTGGAGGAACGGGAGCGCATCGGCCGCGATCTCCACGATGACCTGGGGCAGGTGATCGGCTATATCAGCATGCAAGCCCAAACCGCGCAGGAGTTGTTGAAACAGGAGAAGCCGACCCAGGCACAGGGAATGTTGCAGGAGCTGACCGAAGCAGCCCAATCGGCGCATAGCAGTGTCCGTCAATTTATTTTGGGGATTCGCAATGGGCGTGCCCCATCCGCCTGGTTGGATCTCTTTACCGCGCTAGACCTGTACTTGGATCAGGTCCGTGAACGACATGGCCTCACTGTCCAGGTGAGCCTGCCCGATGACGTGCCGGCATTACTGCTCTCGACGCAGGTTGAAACGCAACTGCTGCGCATTATCCAGGAAGCGATTGCCAATGTGGTGAAACATGCCGACGTCGAAAGTGCACAGATCGTCTTTCTCGT
>ERZ795053.6018-NODE-6018-length-12287-cov-10.293901_pt1 | contig 12287 bp, 8 predicted proteins | sample MGYA00375137_ERZ795053 | MGnify/ENA primary metagenome ERZ795053 (study PRJEB30182, sample SAMN05720284) | activated sludge metagenome | isolation source: Anaerobic digester | place: Hong Kong | collected 2014-12-17 ... | reverse complement strand
AATATTGAAAATCAATCATTTACCCTTATATCAAACTTACGTTAATTAGCAAAAGACAAAAACATACTCAATAACTTTAATGTTAATTTTTTATTTTTTATTATCTTTTTATATATTAACTGATTCAAAATTACTTACATGCAAAACCTAAAATCATGCAAACTGCTAAAGACCTTATTTTGAATGGTGAGTACAAAAAGGCCATTGATGAGTTAAAAAAACAACTCGACGAGAACCCCAACAACGATCAGGCTTGGTACTATCTGAGCGTTGCTTATTCGAACTTAAATATGAAGGAAGAGTCCGAAAGTGCCATACTTAAAGCAATAGAACTTAATGGTGACGAACCTGAATACTTAATTAAGCTATGCTACAAATTCTACATGAAAGGTGATGCCGATAAAGTTAGGGAGATTTGTAACCAAATTTTAAAAATAGATCCAAAGTTTTACGAAGCGACACGAACGTTGGGCGCTTTAGCAAAAGATGAGGGCGATTTATCTTTAGCAGAAAAATATCTCACGCAGGTTTTAGCAAATGTTGATGATCCCGATGCCGCTTTAATGCTATTGGAGGTATATCTTGATGCCGGGAACTTGGACAATGCTAGCAATTTGCTTGTCAGGATAAAGGATATGGAATTAGACGATGAACAACTCAACGAAAAGAACGAGTACTTCGTCCGATTCGCAATGGATAAGGCAATGGAAGGATGGACGGGTAAAACTACCGACGAAAAGGGTGAAACCCTTTACTTTCCCGAAACAATTGATCAGATTAAAACCTCCGAGTTCTATCTCGAAATGGCCGAAGAGGTTACAATTTCGGATAAAACGTACATCGACAGATTGAAGTTATTACGAGAAGTTATTGAAACCAATAAACAAAAGTTACAGAGCTCTTCAAACCCAGAAGACACCAACCGTTGGTTCGATAGTTTATCCGATATTGACAGACATGCCTACACATCGCTCGAAAAATTATTCGATTTATGGACTGGTGTTGAGGAACACGACGGTATCGAATATCGTTATCCGAAAACGGTGGAGGATATAAAGGAATCCGACAAAGCGCTCAGGACTATTGGCAAAATGCACATAAAGGACAAAGATGTAAAGGCCAGGTACAAAGAACTTCGGGAGGTGGTAAGTTACAAATTGAAAGGCATTCCCAATTTCGGGCTGAAATTCGTAACCTCGCTGATAATTAGCATTATTGCGATACTGGCTTTGTATGCCGTGGTACAGTTCTCCAAATATAAAACACCCGAGTTTAAATTTAATCAGGACGATTGGGTTATTAGCGAGAACACCGATTTGGTATATGACGCCTTTGTAGGCGATTACGGAAAAGACAAGAAAGTTTATAAAACGCTTTACGCCGGAACGCAACTTACACCAATTGCCCGCAAGGGTCGCTGGTGGATTCAGGTTAAAACCGGCGATGGCAGTATAGGATACGTTTACTATAGAGCCGTAAAAGGGGCGAAAAATGTAGTTGTCGATAAAACAACTCCCTTGCTAACCGACTATAAAACAAAAGTCTCCAGGGATTCAGTTCGTAAAGGCGAAAAACTGACCGTGCTCGGCTATTTCAAGGAAGGAAAGGAATTGCACGAAAATATTGTTAAAGTTAGAACTGCTTCGGGCAAAGTAGGCTTTGTACCTTACTATCGATTGGATATCCCGTTTTTAGACGATGTTCCCAAAATAAGCCAAACCTTTATTTTTCCAACAACAGTCGAAAATATTGAAAAAACATTGGGCAAAAGTATCGATGAGGTAGCGGCCAAGTATGGCCCTGTTACATCTATTATAAAAAAGGCAGGTGAGGAACGGGCATTTTTTAATCAACTCGAATTTATTAAAGATGGAAAAAAGATGAGCGGAGTATTTTTTATTCTGGGAAACGACGGTAAAATATTGAACTACGAAGTTGATGCAACCAAAAAGGTTAAATTTGTTAATACCCTTCCACTGGCAGATGAGATTAGGCAGGCCGAACCTTTCGATTTGCTCAGCTTTTCCTTTTACGAATCGAAAGACGTTAAATTTACATGGTGGGAAAACTTCAAAGCAAAAAATTGGGTTACAAAAATTTTAGGATGGATTGTGCAGTTCATCATTGGCTTCCTGCTTATTTTCCTATTCTTCTCGATACCCCGCCTGATTATCAGCCCTTTAATGATGCTGATTAACCATTTTCGGTTACTGGGCAACGGAATGGTTTTGCTTATAAATTTCCTTCTATACGGATTTATTGCGTACATATTCTTTGTTTGGATGGCACTGTTGATGAATCAGTTTTTTATTGCCGCACTTCTTAGCTTAATTTCGTTTGGATTTTGGTGGCGTCTGTACAGAAAGAATATTCGGTACAACCGATGTCCATCATGCCATACCATGAATGTTGGACTGGATCGGGGATCAACCTATCACGGTCGCTCGTCGAGCGTTACATGGGGAACTTACGATGTTTACAAAGGAACAACCGAAACCAGCACGCAAATAATCCATAACTACGAACGAAGGGATAAAAAAACGACCACGTACACCGATCATTATACCGATCATAGGGAATGTATAAATTGTGGGTACGAATGGGGCGTTTCGCGTAACGAATCGGCAGGCTCCGAAACAAAACACTATTAAAACCAAAACACCTTGGACTATAAATCCAAGGTGTTTTAGCCTTTGAAGTTTTACCAGTTTAATGTGAGTTCGATATAAAAATCAGCAATTGATTTTCAATATCAAAAGAAAATAATTTTGTCATGCTGAATGAAGCCGAAACCCTCAAGGTTCGCCGAGAACAACCATCTGTATTTTAATAGGACACTTCAACAAATTTGAAATAACAATTTATATCGGCTTCCCATTAAATTACCACCAAGCGTACTTTACAAACTCGACGAAGCCATATTTGATTCAACAAATTTCCACATCACCATCACTTCACCTAATAATCATATACATATTGACTTATAACATTAACTTACGTATATTAGTTTTTAATTTAACAACTTAGCACCGCCCCGTTACTTTTTAAAATTTCAACCATACAACTGTAAATATGCGTTTGACGAAAACCTTAATCGCTTCTAGCCTACTCTTACTTAGTATTATAATTATTCTTTTTTTGTACTATTCTAAGGAAAACGTTAAATCTCTTAAAATAATAAGAATTGGCTATGCGGTAGAGGCTCCTTACGCATTTGTTGAAAAAAACGGAACAATAACCGGCGAGTCACCCGAAGTAGCAAAGGTTATTGCACATCAACTTGGATACGATAGCATAGAATGGGTTCAAACCGAGTTTCATTCCTTAATTTCGGGATTGTTAACCAACCAATTCGATGTAATTGCCGCAGGTATGTTTATTACTCCATACCGAGCAACGCTCGTAAACTTCTCCGAACCAACTTTTCACGTTCAACAGGCATTGTTAGTTCCCATCGGAAATCCGGCGAAAATTCATTCCTATGCTGATTTAATTAAAAACGTCAACTTAAAAGTTGCTGTTATAGAAAAATCCGTTGAAGGAGCCTATTTAAAACGTGTAGAACTAAACGAGAACAGATTAATTTATGTTCCAGATGCTATTTCAGGGAAAGCAGCCGTTGAAAATGGAATAGCCGATTGTCTGGCCATTTCGTCTCCAACTATACAATGGATGGCTTTACATAACAATTTGGGAAAAACAGAAATGGCAATACCCTTTAAACAAGAAAAATATATTGGTAATCATTTAACTGGTTACGGCGCTTTTGCATTTCGTAAAAGCGACAAACGATTATGTGATGATTGGAACGCTAAACTAAAGGCTTATATCGGAAGCCCTAATCACTTAAAGTTGATTTCGAAGTTTGGGTTTAACAAAAGTGAGCTGCCTAATAACGTTACAACAAACGAAATAATCCCGAGACAATGAGAACATGTATAAAATCAGCGCCAAACAGAATATCTTTACTTCTTTCGGTTAATTTTAGAGTGCTAATTTGGGTTGTTATTATACTTTCGCTTCTTCTGTTTTTATCCATTGCATTCATGCATTTTAAACAGAAAAAAGTTATCGAAAATACGCTCCTCCATTTAGAAAACTTCCGTCAAGCAAGAATCGATTTGGCAAAAGGCTTTCTCTTTATTTGCTTAGATAGCGACTCTTCTTCACCTTACAGCAGTTCTCAAGGGTTAGCGCTCATAAATCAATCCATAAACTCCTTTAAAAAATCATCAAATTTTATAAATTCGAAGTTGCCTACCGACATTAATTCAGCATCAAGGGCTGAGTTGGTATTCAACTTCAACAAAAACCTAGAAACACTTCGAAGCCTTCTTAAAGAAGGAATAGAATCAAAAAATTACACATCCGAGCTTAAAACAAAATTAAAAATTGCATTTGCATCCTTAGAATCTAAAGCGGAAGATATTGATTATAGCGTACAGTCAAGTTTAATTATATTCTTTAAAAAGCATGACCATTTTTTTCATAGCACCATGCTATTCGTAGCTTTAATTCTAGCAATAATATCCGGCATTGTTATTTTCGCTGGGCGTGTACAAAAACAATCGGAAAGCGCATTAAAAGAAAGCGAACAACGCTGGCAATTTGCCCTTGAAGGCGCTGGCGATGGCGTTTGGGACTTAAACCTTCAGTCCAACAAAATGTATTACTCCCCAAAGTGGAAAGAAATGCTAGGATACAGCGATAACGAAATTACCTGTTCCCTTAACGAATGGAAGCAAAAAATACACCCTGGAGACTATAAAATAGTAAAAGAAGAACTTCGCGACCTTTTGGCTGGAAATAGTAGGGTGCTTGACTCGGAACATCGATTGTTATGTAAAAACGGACAATATAAATGGATTCATGCCACGGGAAAAGTAATGGTTCTATCGAATGAAGGAAAACCTCAACGAATAATCGGGACCCAAAGGGATATTACCAAAAGGAAACAAACCGAAGAAGAGATAATAAAACTGAATAATGAACTGGAACAAAGGGTTAGAAAACGTACGGAAGAACTTCAAAATGCAGTAAAAGAGCTGGAAGGTTTTAGCTACTCCGTATCGCACGACTTAAGAGCTCCATTAAGAGCCATTAATGGATTTTTAAACATTCTCGAAGAAGACCATTTCGAGAATATTGATGAAGAAGGAAAACGGCTAATGAAAATTATTGAAAACAATAGCCGAAAAATGGGGCAACTTATCGACGATTTACTTGCATTCTCGCGCATAGGTCGTGCCGACTTACAAAAAGTAAAAATCGACATGAATCCGCTAATAGAATCCATTTACAAAGATTTCACCAATCCTATACTTCAGGAAACATACACTTTCATCGTAAATCAACTTCCCAAAGTCGAGGTTGACCCGGTGCTAATGCATCAAGCATGGGCAAACTTAATATCCAATGCTATTAAATTCACCTCAAAAATGGAAAACCCTACCATCGAAATAGGCTATACCGAAAATGAAAACTTTTACGAATTTTATATTAAAGATAACGGTGTAGGCTTTGAAATGGAATATGCGAATAAACTTTTTGGAGTTTTCGAAAGGCTGCACAGCTACAAAGAATATGAAGGAACTGGCGTTGGACTTGCTATTACGAACAGAATAATAGCACGCCACGGAGGGAAAATATGGGCAAAAAGCGAAATTGATAAAGGTGCTACATTCTACTTCTCCATTCCAAAATCGAGTGTTTAATTCATATTATTGACTATATTTATATGAACATATATATAAGTTTAAAATATGGATACAACCAAAATAGGCATTACCCAAGTTGACATTTTAAAGTCGGTAGGACACAAGTCCCGAACACTCCTAAATGGTATAACTGGCCCCCTACAAATAATTCGAAGCTTAAGCGACGACCCTAAACTTATAGAACCACTAAGGATTTTAGAGTTAAGCGTTAGTCGTTTCGAGAGATTTTCCCTTAGATCTACTATTTTATCGGACATGCTTGGCAACAACTTTAGCATTACCACCGAACCCATTGATATTAATAATCTAATTAGATATATAATACTCGATTTAACAGATTTGCTCGATTTTTATAATGTAAAAATTAAACTAGAAAACGAAAGCAGCGCAACAGTTAGCACTGATAACGATTTGCTATCGCAATGCTTTACAATACTTTTCGAACAACTAATATCGATACTTGACGCCCAATCTCAGATAAGTGTAAAATTTGAAGAGGGAAAGAACCAACAAATCTGCAAAATTTCCTGTAATGATAGTGGTCTCGTATATAACTCTCTAAAAGCAACCTTATACTCTTCGGAACATTCCATCGATACCGATATTTTTCTACTAAAAAAAATTACAGAAAAATTACAGATTGAAGTCTCCTTAGAAAAAACAGAGGACAACAAGACTATCGTTAAACTTAAGTTCAATTAATATTCTATTATGAACAAGTTGATGATAGATTCCCTACTCGAAATATTTGCATTCATTGCAAATATTAAAGGAGAACATATCAACCAACTTACCGAAAGTTACATTGAAATACTATTCTCAAAGTTTCTGAATCCTAAATTGGCTAAAGAAAAAAAAGAAAGGTTTATTATTCTTACCCATCAAATTAAAGAAAATCCAAGATTAATCAACATTAATAACTTATGCAAAAACATTAATAAAGAATTGCCTAAAGGGCAACGAATAATGCTGCTAATCAATCTTATTGACTTTGTAACCTTTACCGAAAAAAATGCCTTAGTTACTACACAGGAAGGAACACTTAATAAATTTATTGAAAATATAGCCAATAAGTTAAATGTATCGAAAAAAACGTTACAAAACTGTAAAAATTTCGTTACCAACCAGTTTCACAACATACCCGACCAAGAGTCTCTTGTATTTGCTAAGGAAGAAGATCCCGGATTTAAGCAATCAAAATTTATTGAAATATGGGACATAAAGGGTTTCATTGTTTTTATTCATATCGAAGAGGCCAATCTGGTTCTATTTAAGTATAACGGAAGTTCTATTTTACAGCTAAACGCAAAGCTAATTTTCCCTCAAAACATTTATACATTCCAAAGCGGATCGGTTATTTCGTGTTGTAAAAGGCCTATTATCTACTATAGTCAAATAGTAAAAATTACCAGAAGTCAAAAATTCGATTCCGAAATAACGCTCCAGTTAAGCAATGTAAAATACACCCATAGAAAAACCTCGTTCGGCGTAAGAAATATTGATTTCACCTGTTCATCTGGCGAACTTATTGGAATTATAGGAGGAAGCGGTTCGGGAAAAACCACGCTACTTAACATTATAAATGGAAACATCAAACCCGATAATGGTACAATCGAAATCAATGGAAATAGCTACGGTAAAAATCTAAAATCGATACAAAAACTAATCGGTTTTGTACCCCAAGACGATTCCCTTATTGGGGAATTAACCGTTTACGAAAATCTATACTTTACAGCACAACTATCCAATGCCAGTAGTTCCGACTCCGAAATAAGTACCAAAGTCGATAATATACTTTCAGAATTCTCACTACACCACATCAGAAATCAACGCATTGGTCTTCCTGTAAAAAGGCAAATTAGCGGAGGACAACGCAAACGCTTAAACATTGTGTTAGAGCTGGTTCATGAGCCTAAAATGCTGCTAGTTGATGAACCCACCTCAGGCCTATCGTCATCCGATTCGTTTAAAATACTGGTACTTCTGAAAGAACAAGCTTCTAAAGGTAAATTGGTAATTACCAATATACACCAACCCTCTTCCGACATGTTCAGGCTGTTCGATAAGGTTTTGGTCCTCGACCAAGGCGGTTTTATGGTCTATTTTGGAAATCCAATTGAGGCTATTGAATATTTCAGAGCCCAATCGGGACAAGTTGACGAAACTCCTGTTGAGTGCACTGCTTGTCACACCATAAAACCCGATGAAATATTCGAAATTATTGAGGAAAATTTGGTTGACGAACTAGGTGAAGTAACCGAAAATAGAAAAAGAAGCCCTAAAAAATGGAATACTCTTTTTAAAGAAAACGAAAAAGGAAAAAACAACCCCACGCCAACAAACACTGCTCTCCCTTTACCCGATAACGTTGAACCTTCCCAAAATACACAACTATACACTTTTTTCAAACGACTAGCAATAACCAAACTACGTGACAAAGAGTTTGTTATCTACACACTTTTTATTCCAACGCTACTATCCTTAATCACCTCTTTTTTTAGCAAATATTTCATTATACTAAACGGCAACTACTCATACAACTACTACGAAAACGACAACATTCCCATATTCTTTTTAATGAGCATTACAGCCTGCTTTTTCACAGGTTTAATTCTTTCTGCCGATAGCTTAATTAAAGATATTCTTTTGCGGAAAAGAGAAAAATTCCTATTCCTCAGTAAGTTGCCTTATATCAACTCCAAAATATTATTTTTTGCCGCCATAAGCGCAATTCAAACTATCATATTTACTACCATTGCCGTTATAATTTTACATATTCCCGGTGATGTTATAAAATTTGGAAACATTCTTTTTGTAACCAGCTTATTAGGAAATATTACGGGGATAATACTTTCATCGTTAATAAAATCGACCACAGCAGCATATATTATTGTTCCTTTTCTAGTTATTCCCCAGATTATTTTTAGCGGCATTGCAATTCCTTTCGAAAAATTAAACTACGTAGTTGCACAAAAAGAGAAGGTTCCGGTAATTGGAAACATAACTCTATCCCGATGGGGAATGGAGGCGATAATGGTTAACCAATTTAAGGACAACTTATACGAAATACACTTTTTCGACATAGATAAAAACGAGAGCCAAACTCGTATAAAAGCATACTTTTTAATTCCCGAAATAGTCAATTTAATTGATGAATACCCTCAAATAAAAAATGATGAACAAGTTGAGCGGCAAATAGACTTAATTAATAGCGGCATTAAAAAACTTGGATTCAAACCAATAACAAACGACAAGCAAAATTTAGCAAATTTAAAAAGTAAACTGTACCTATTAAAAAACAGCCTAATTCAACAGCATTCAAAACTTGTAAGCCAAAAGAATCAACGTATATCCAAGTTGGCAGAGCAACTGGGCTCAATGGATAATTTAATTAAACTAAAACAGCAACAAACAAACAGTGGCATCGAAAAATTTATGCTAAACAGGCAAGCAACTCAAGTTATTGAATTCACCCCAAATAATACGATTGTTCAAAATATAGACCCAATATTTACAACTCCTAACAAGGGCCTTTTTAATGCTCGTTTTTTTGCTGCCGATAAAACTATTTTCGGGCACGAAATAGACACTTACATAGCAAACACAACCTTACTCCTACTAATCTTTATTTCGTTATATATTCTCCTACTACTAATCTTCCATTTCAAAAATGTTTGACTTTAGCTAAATATTGATGTAACTTAATAAAATAATTGCTATACAGAATGAAACACCCATACAATGCAGATTACGTAAATACGAATGAACAAAATATGGATGTTCCATCAACCCTGTTAAAGAACGTAAATAATTAAATTACAATACTTTAAATATCAATATATCAAATATTTTGTACGGATGAAAAATCGCTACCAAAAATACATTCACATTTTTATTACAACCTTAACCATTTTCGGAACAAGTTGTGGCAATCCTCAATCAAATAATCAACCTATAACTGACGATAGCGAACCAGATTCCTTACGTTTTATCAAAACAAATATTGAATACCTGCTCCCATCTCCCGAAGAGGTAATTGAAATCATTTTTCAAAATAACATTCCATATAAACCAGAATTAATACTCAAAAACCACACCTATAACAAAGTTATTAATTCGAATTACCAAGCCCTTACCCTTGGAATGTACATTGCCGATTTTTCGTATGCCATACTCTATAACGATATAAACACCTGCTCCAAAAATCTTTTAATAATTCAAAAATTATCCGACAAAATAGGAATTGGCGAAACCTTCAAAAATCAATATTACAAAAGAGTACAGAACAATTTAAGTAATATGGATTCTATCCATTCCATATATACAGATATTTCTGAAAATTCTTTCAGTAAATTAGCCTCAACAGGAAATGCTGAGTGGCTTTCGTTAATTGCTATGGGAGCCTCTATCGAAACAATATATATTGGATACAATGCGCTAAAAACGGTATCTGTTGATACAACACTTAAACCATTTTTTATTGAACAACGAATGGTCTTCGAAAACTTCTACCAAAATTACATGGTTTACAATAAGCACAAAAAGGATTTGGAGAAATTTAACACCGATATCGAAGCATTTTATTCTCTATTCAAACTAAATATCTGGTTAATAGTTGATAAAAACAAAATTTCAAAAACTAAGAACGATTCTATCCTAAACGTTAACTATATTGTAAAAACGAATCAGGAATACATCGATAACTTAGGAAAAGGAATTTGCACCCTTAGGAACAACTTAGTAGAGTTACACTATTAAAAACAAAAAGTTAGTATAAAAAATGAAAATCAACATTTTAAAAATAGTTCTGTTTGCCCTATTTATATGGAACTTCAATGGATGTAGGCAAAAACCTCAGGAGCAGGTTAATATGGACGATTCTAATGAATATATTGATTCTACCACGCTCTCAAAAATAGTTTACCTACTTCCTTCTCCATCCGAATTAATGCAAGTGTTAGCAGATCAAAATGTCAAATTAAAACCAAACCTTGCTGCTCCTACGGGAATTGAAAAAAACATTATCCTATCGAACCAGCAAAGTCTTATACTTGGAGTTTACCTTACCGATATATCCTATAACATACTGGCAAAAAATTACCAAACTAGCATTTCGAATTTAAACTCCATACAATACTTGTCCCAAAACCTTGGACTTAACCAACTTATTCCCGAAAAAAGTCTCAGGCAAATAGAAAAGAATATTAACAATGTAGATTCTCTTGATTTTATTTTCGACGACTTTGTACAAAATTCATTCAACACAATTAGCACTACAGGAAACCAAGAGTTACTCTCCTTAGTTGCCATGGGTGTCGGCATTGAATCCATGCACTTTTGTTTTGAATCTATCAATGTTGAAACATTGAACGATACCATAATCCCATTTATTCTTAGTCAAAAGGAAATTTACCACAATTTTTACCTTAACTTTCTTAATTACAATCGCAATAAGACTGAATTGAAAAAGTTCATTAACGATGTAAGCACAATATACTCCATGTACAAAAAGGACATTATTACTGACGATAAGGTTTCGGTTATTTCCAAAGGCAAAAGTGACTTTGCCATTAAAAATACAGTGAACCCTTACTTTAATAATGTTAATTTAAAAAGGTTAATAGACTCTATTGAAATTGTAAGAAAAAATCTCGTTGAACTTAAATACCAATAATTCTTTTTTGTTATGACTAAGCAGGTTACAACCATATTAATAATGCTATTATCTAACTTTGTTTTGCTTGGACAAGACTGTATCGGATTTCATAAAACGCCAGGGTGCAAAATAAAAGATACAATGGGCTATAAATTATTTGGCCAGTCAAAAAGTGCGGTTGTAGAGGCTGGAAAAACTTACCAATACCAAGCGATTCTTTTTGGCGGTTACGACTATAAACTGGGAATTTGCACCGAAAGAGGGTTTAAACCGATTCACTTAAAAATAATTGACGCCGAGAAGCAATCGGTATTCTACGATAATATGGATGACGATTACACCGAAACGGTTGGCTTTTCGAACGAAATTACACGATCTGTTATTTTCGAAATAACCATAATGGCTTCCGATATGGAATTCCGGGATATTGGAGATACAAGAGTTTGTCTTGGTATTGCTATATACTGGCACCGAATGCCTAAACTTGGTATATAATATGAAACATACAACTATCATATTTCTTCTAACACTATTTATGCTAAATGCTACCTCCCAAAACTTAATTTTAAATGGAAGTTTTGAGAAATTTTACAGATGCCCAAATAATTTCTCCGAAAAAAGAATAAAAAAATTTTTACCCAACTGGGAAATGCCCACAAAAGGAAATCCCGATTACTTTAACAAATGCAGTAAAGATATGGTAGGTGTTCCTCAAAACTTTATGGGGAACATTCACGCATTCGAAGGAGTTGGCTACGTAGGATTCGTACTGCTAGATACCCCTAAAAATCAAAAAAAAGAGATAAACTACAGGGAATACCTACAGACCCATTTAGGAACGACCCTACAACGTAACGAACTATACCTCGTAAAATTTTACTACTCGGTAGCAGCATATTCTACCTACGATATTA
>ERZ795053.6017-NODE-6017-length-12288-cov-4.241233_pt1 | contig 12288 bp, 9 predicted proteins | sample MGYA00375137_ERZ795053 | MGnify/ENA primary metagenome ERZ795053 (study PRJEB30182, sample SAMN05720284) | activated sludge metagenome | isolation source: Anaerobic digester | place: Hong Kong | collected 2014-12-17 ... | reverse complement strand
CGTCTCGACATGACCCTCACCTTCCGGGCAGGCTGGTGCATTCCACTGTGGACTGGTACCGGAACGACAGACATCTATTATTGATCCATTGAATCAGCTTATCATCCTCACCGGCTATCGGCTGCTGACCCAGGGGGTACAGTGGATCCTGCCGATCATCGGATGGTTCGTGCCCAAGGTGAGGCAATGGCGCCATATCCGGGCCGATGTCTGGCAGATCCGACCTCCGGAAGGCCGACAGGTGATCTGGATGCATTGCTCCTCGCTGGGGGAGTTCGAACAGGGGCGCCCTGTGTGGGAAGGCATTCGGGAGTTGTATCCGGATGCCTGGCTGCTCCTCAGTTTTTTCTCCCATTCCGGTTATGCCCGGCAGAAGGACAACCCCACGGCTGACCGGGTGGTCTGTCTGCCCCTGGATACACCCCCCAATGCCCTCCGCTGGATGGACCACTTCCATCCCGATCTGATCCTCTGGGTGAAATACGATTTCTGGTATCACTACTGGATGGAGGCCAACAGGCGAGACATCCCCATTATCCTGTTTGCCGCGCGATTCCGTTCAGACCAGTTTCTGGCCCGTCAGTGGGCCAGGCCCTTCCGGGAGATCATCCTGAGGGCGGCTACCCTGGCGGTCCAGGATGACTCCAGTCGGGAGCTGCTCCAAAGCTGGGGGGCTAAGGACCCGATGCTGGCCGGGGATACCCGGATCGACCGGGTGCTGGATATTGCTGACTCACCCTACCATGATCCCTGGATCGAGGAGTTTGCCGCCGGGCAACGCGTGATGATCGGGGGCAGCGTATGGGATGAAGACCTCGACCTCTTGCTGCCCATCCTGCAGGAGCAGGTGCTGTCGGGATGGAAGTGGATCCTGGCACCACATGACCTGGCCGCTGACCGGATCCAACGGATCCTGAAAGCCTGGCCGGATGCCTCCGTGGCGTACACCGACCGGGATGATCATGACCCGGCAGGTTGCCAGGTGTTGGTACTCGATACCATCGGCATGCTGAACAAGGTGTACCGCTGGGCAGCCATCACCTATGTCGGTGGTGGCTTTGGCAAGTCGGTCCACAGCCTGCTGGAGCCGGCCGCATATGGCGTGCCGGTGCTGTTCGGACCCCGCCATCAGAAGTTTCCCGAGGCGGCCGGACTGATTCGGGCCGGCGGCGGCTTTGAGGTGAACGATCTTTCTGAAGTGAGGAAGTGCCTTTCGGATCTTGGGCAGGAGTCCACCCGCTTGGTGGCCGGTCGATCCGCCCGACACTGGCTGGACCGGCACCAGGGGGCAACCCGGTTGATCCTCTCGGAATGCCAGGCCATCCTCCGTGAATAATCCGTACTTTCGCGACCGATGAAGCAACTCGATTCTTGGTTGACCTCCCTGCGTGGATTGCGGGTCCTGGTCCTGGGTGACGTGATGATCGATCGCTATGTCCGGGGGCATGTCCAGCGGATTTCGCCAGAGGCACCCGTGCCGGTCGTCGAACTGCGATCCAGTGCTTCCCGGCTGGGCGGAGCTGCCAATGTCGCTTTGAATGTCAAGGAGTTAGGGGCGGACCCCGTGCTGGTGGCCGTGGTCGGCCAGGATCAGGAAGCGGCCGAGCTGGAGCGTCTGGTCGACGAAGCCGGCTTGTCCGACCACAGTTTCCTGATCCGGGAACCGGGCCGGAAAACCACCATCAAGACCAGGATCATCGCGGGCAACCAACATCTGCTGCGGGTCGATTCGGAGGATACCCACCCGGTGAGCCCGGAGAGTGTCGCGTCGCTGATGGTCCGGCTGGAAGAAGAGATCCGGCAGACTCCCGTGGATGTGATCATCTTGCAGGATTATGACAAGGGCGTGCTGTCACCGGCGATGATCCGTTCGGTCATCGGGCTGGCCGGCCGCTATCAGATCCCGGTCACGGTGGATCCCAAGTTTCGTCATTTCCTCCAGTACGCAGGTTGTACCCTGTTCAAGCCCAATCTCAAGGAACTGTCAGAAGGATTGGCCCGGGTGATCCATCCGGTCGAGGAGGAGTTGCAGCAGGCGGTGCGTGAACTGCATAGCCTGATGGCCCATCAGTATACACTGGTCACCTTATCAGAGAAAGGTATCTACTGGTACGATCATGGTCGTGACCAGGGAGGCATCATTCCCCCTGAGGCGCGCGACATCATTGATGTCTGCGGGGCAGGGGATACCGTGATCGCCGTGGCATCCATGACCCTGGCCGGGGGCATGGCCCTTCACGATCTGGCCGCCGTGGCCAACCTGGCCGGAGGCCTGGTCTGTGAGCGTGTCGGAGTGGTGCCCATTGATGCGACAGCCCTTTTTCACGAAGTGGAACGGCTCAGTATCTGATGTCGTGAGCGGATAAGCTGTCACATTCCCGACAGAACTTTCTTTTATCTCGTTCATTTGAAAGATTCTCCTTATTTTTCGGCAATTCTCTCTTAAAAACTTAAAAAAATCTGTGCTCCTATGAGAATCAAATCTTTACAAGTTAAGTATGCGTTCATGTCCGCCCTCTTCGTTCTGGCGACTTTCGCGTTGCAGGCACAGCCTGCAAACGACAATTGTTCCGGTGCGATCGATCTTCCAGTTGCGGACAGTGAAACAAATGCCGTACTGATCGACGGGGATACCCGGAATACGGTCGATGAAGCATCTGCAGGGATTCCTGTATGCTCCGGCAACTTCTACCGTGACGCGGTGTGGTACAAGTTTACCGCTCCTGCTACGCCTTACCCGAATGGCTTCTCCATCAAGATCTACTATGGTGATCAGCCAGATGATTTCGCCAGCCCCGGTGTGGCTTTGTATGCATCCTGCGATGGTGATCCAGCCAACCAACCCCTCTTCTGCGCCAACGCACCTGCCGGTGACCGGATCTTCTTTGGTGAGATCTGTCCTGAGCTGACTCCTGGCGCGACCTACTACGTCCGTGTATGGTCCAATGACGGACCAGCAGCTGACTGGCAGGCCGGTTGGGGTACGTTCCGGATCGCTGCATTCGAGAATGATCCTCCTGCGGAAGTGTACAATGTACTGTGGGACGAAGGTCAGTTTGATGGTGGTCTGAACGGTTGGACGACTGAGGGCATCCTGTGCTCCAATGATGGCGATGGCAACCCGGTTGACGCGTCCAATGCCCTGTGGCAGTGGGCCATCGACGGCCTGACCACGGGTAACCTGTGGGGCGGTCAGCGGATCCTGTCCCGCACTGCTTGTAATGGTGCAGTGGTCTTTGACTCCGACTTCCTCGACAACGGTGGCGTCGCGAACAACTTCGGTTATGGCCCATGCCCTGCCAACCAGGAAGGTTCCATTACCTCCCCTCCGATCGACCTGAGCGGATTCAATGTAGCTGGTGTATCCCTGCTGTTCCATCAGCGCACGACCCAGTTCCAGAGCACCTACTTTGTCGAGTACTCCCTGGATAACGGCAACAGCTGGATCTCCATCGAGATCAACCAGGATGTTGAGCCGTTCACCACAGCTACCCCTCCGGATGTGAACCCGACCTTTGATGGTCAGACCCGTGTTCCACTGCCTGGTGCAGCCGGTTCGACCAACCTGCTGGTGCGGTTCCGCATCGAGGCAAACTACTACTACTGGATCATCGACGATGTTCAGATCGTAGAGACCGAGTGCAACAACATGCGGGCCAATGATTTCTTCGCCATCGCTCCCAACGCGACATGGCACATGGAACAGCTGCATGACTTCGGTGCATTGATCGACGTTGAGAACGTTGGTGCATGTGCCCAGACTGGTGTGGCTGTGGATTATGAAGTCGCTGACGAGAATGGCAATGTGGTCATTTCCGGTACGCTGGATTATGGCACCATTGGTTCCGACTCGATTGCCGAAAACATTCCATTTGCCGAGTGTTTTGATCTTCCTGCCGGCGCCAGCGGAATGTATACCGGTACCTACACCGTTCGCTCTGATTCAACGGACTTCGATGACTCCAACAACTCACAGTCCTTCCGCTTCATGATCAGCAATACGCAGATGGCCAAGGAGATCCCTGGTGGCGTGTACTCTGGTCTTCGTCCAGTGGCGACCAGTGGTAGCCTGGATTATGCTTTTGGTAACTATTACTATCTGCCCAAAGGTGGTGATTACGAGGTGTGCGATATCGAGGTGGGCATCTCCAACGCCGACGATCTGTCACCCAGTGTCCTGGGTGCCCAGGCCAGCATCATCATCTATCTGTATGAGTGGACGGACCTGAATGGCGATGGCGACTGCCAGACTGCCGATGAAACTCTTCTGGTTGGTTTCAACCAGTATGATTTCCAGGACGGCGATCCTGCCAATACCGTATTCACCATTCCAATGTTTGACGAGAACTTTGAGCCGTGCGTCAAGCTGAAGAACGATGGAGAATATCTGCTGGTCATGCAGTATCAGGAGCCAACCGGCCTTTCGACCGAAGCCCCGTTGTTCATGCTGATGAGCAGTGATTTCAACTATGCCGCTACCCGCTTCCTGACGTTGCCTGAAGATGCCGGAGGACTGGGTCAGTGCACCCACGCCTATGCCGAGTTCCTGAATGCCGGTCTGGCGGATGATGTCCTGGGGAATGGTGCCTTCGCCGGTGGTGAAGTACCCGTACTCCGACTCAACCTGCAGAAAATTGTTTCGATCGAGGACGAGCCACTGGCTGATGACAACAAGATCACCATCCTGCCCAACCCGGTCGGTGATGTGTTGACCGTGAACATGGACTTCGTCCAGACGATGGACCAGGTGAACATCCGCGTCAGCGATATCACCGGTAAGACCATCATGAGCGAGACCATGTCCGGCGTACAGCAGACCAACTGGACCCGCAGCGTCAGCCACCTGGCTAACGGATCCTACCTGCTCTACATCACCACCCCACAGGGTGTACGTACCGACAAGTTTATCGTCCAGCACTAAGCTGAGATGAACTGCGGTTCTTGAATCGTTTACAGCGCCATTCACCGGAAGGTGGATGGCGCTTTTTTTATTCATACGATCCAGGTGCCGGGATCACAAATTTCTTAATGATGCGTACTGCCATCATCCCGGCTCGTTTTCGTTCGGTTATCCTTGGTCTCCTATTCGTTACAGGTATTCTGCTGCCTGGGCCAGGATGGGGTCAATGCGACGGTGTCAAGGCCACCGATCGATTTGCCATTCCGCCGTATGCCATGTGGCATATTTCCCAACTGACTGACTTTCCCCTTCATCTCGAAGTGGACGTTGACCCTGCATGTGGGCCGGTGAATTATGTCATCGCTTGCCAGATTTGGAAGGAAGGAGGCGATACGATCGTCTCGATTTCAGACCTGGAATCATTGGGGATGCCCTATTGTCTGACCTTGGCGGATGGCTTGCCCCTGGGGCTTTACGTTGGCAGGTACAGGGTCACTTCAGATCTGCCAGGTGATGACCTCTCTGACAACGAACAGACCTTTCAATTTGTCTTGTCGAATGACCGGTTTGCCAAGGAGATCCATGGAGGGCCATTAATGGATATTTCGGCCGATGACCTGCCCGAAGGCTTCTTCGGTTTTCAATATCTTTTTTCCGATATAGATTACACAGGAGATATTGATCTTGAATATTTTGAAGTAGAAGTAGGTATTGCCAACGCAGATGATCTGGTTCCGGGTGGCCCCGGTGGTCCGGCTTCTATCGCAGCAATCCTGTATGAGTGGCATGACCTGAACCTGGACAATCAGCTTGATCTTGGTACTGAGACGGTGATCAGAGGGTTTGGTCAATACGATTTCCAGGATGGGGACCAAAGCCAGACCTTGTTCCGGTTTCCACTTTTCGATGAAGATTTCAATGAGGGGGTTCCCGTTCAGGAAGATACACGATACATTCTGGTAGCCATACCGGTGGCACCTGAAAATGCTTCTGTATTGCCCAGGTTTCTCATTAGTCAAGAGTTTGATTACACCGTCACGGATTCATTAAATATCGAACTGGTGGGAGGTGGTACGTTGAGTGGGTGTGCCCCTCAACTGGGCGGTGGTTGGTTGAATTCCCAGCTTATTGGGAGTGTATGGTTGCCGGTTGGTGACACCATCCCTGTTATTCGGTTGGTTCTTCCTCCGAAGATCACGACCTCGACGACTGCTCAGAAGGTTGAGATCCAGATGAAGGTTGGTATCCTGAACGGGGCCTTGTTGGTCGAATGGTTCGGCAATGATCTCGGTGACACGGGAATCCTGTCTGTCACCACGACAACTGGCTACTTGGCCAAACAACAAAAGATTGATCTGCGTCAATCCAGGTCAATGACCATTCCGTTGGAAGGTCTTCCTCCAGGATTGATTTTTCTCACCTATGAGAGTGGGGCAGCCATATTCACTTCAAAAATGTTGTGGATGCCCTGAATTTCTCATGCCATGATAGGTATAAGCATTGGCATACATCACCCCAGCGCCGCCAGACTCTCCTCCAGGCTCTTCAACTTCGTCTCCCCATCCGCCATTTTCTGACGTTCCCGCTCGACCACGTCCGCAGGTGCTCCGGCCACAAACCGCTCATTGCTCAGTTTTTTAGCGACAGAGGCGATGAACCCCTTGGTGTAATTGATCTCCTCTTCCAGTTTCTTGCGCTCTTCCTCGACGTTGACTTCCGCCGTATAGGCCATGTAGAGTTTCTCTGTGGCCGCCATGATCGGAAGGCTCTGTTCGGGTTCCTGTGTCACCGGATTGAGGCTTTCCAGGTTGGCCATCTTGCAGACCAGGGCGTTCGTGCCCGGCTGGGCAAACAGGGCGTCTGATTTGTCCGACCGGACATACCAGGCTGCCGGCGTGTCCCGCATGGGCATCTGCTTGTCGGCCCGCAACTCCCGGATGCGGGAGACCATCTCATTCATCAGGTCCATGTCCTCGACCCATCCCGGATGAACGGACGAGGAACAGGCCACCGGGGTGATGATGCAATCCTCTCCGGGTTGCCTGTCCCGGAGCAAATGCCAGATCTCCTCGGTGACAAAGGGCATGAACGGATGGAGCAAATTCATCAGTTCGGTGTAGAAATCAACCGTCCGCTCATAGGTGGCCCGATCCAATGGCGAACCGTAGACAGGCTTGACCAGCTCGAGATACCAGCTGCAGAAATCATCCCAGATGAAGCGATACAACCGCTTGACCCCGTCACTCAGTCGGAACTGGGCATAGTCCTCCGTCAATTCCTGCTGTAGAATGGCCAGTTTCTCCTGCATCCAGCGAGTAGCCAGGGCATTGATGCTCGCGGCTTCCGCCGTGGGAGCCTCGTCCACCAGCTGCCATTGCTTGATCAGCTTCAGGGCATTCCACATCTTGTTGCAGAACCGCAATCCCTGATCACACAACTGGCTTTCGTTGACGATCTTCTGGGTCTTCTGGTCAAAGGGGGCATCAAAGATGATATCATTGCCCGCCGCCGCAGCGCTCAGCAATCCGAAGCGAACGCCGTCAGCGCCGTATTTTTCCAGGAGGGCCAGTGCATCCGGACTGTTGCCCAGCGACTTGCTCATCTTGCGCCGCTTGTTGTCGCGCACCATGCCCGTGTAATACACATGCTCGAAAGGCATGACCTTTTCCTTTCCCAACAGGCCGGGAGCCCATTCGTAGCCGGCCATGATCATCCTGGCCACCCAGAAGAAGATGATATCCCAACCGGTGACCAAGGTCTGCGTCGGGTAGTAGTAGTCCAATTCCCGGGTGTCTTGGAAGCCATCGAATACACTGATGGGCCACAGCCAGGAGGAGAACCAGGTGTCCACCACATCTTCATCCTGGTAGAGGTCTGCCGCGGTGAGTTGCTGGTTGCCCGTTGCGGTCCTGGCCTTGTCCAGGGCTTCTTCCTCCGTGTGGGCTACGAAGGCTTGCGGATTGTCCATCTCCCGCTCGGACAGGAGATACCAGGCGGGGATCCGCTGGCCCCACCACAACTGGCGACTGATGCACCAGTCCCGGATGTTCTCCGGATTGAGCCAGTTCTGGTACATGTTGATGAAATGGGGCGGATGGAAGGCCACATCACCTTCCTGGACGGCGGCCAGGGCTTCCCTGGCGAAATCCTTCATGTCCAGGAACCACTGCAGCGTCAGGCGCGGCTCGACAATGCTTTGGGTCCGTTCCGAACGGCCGACCTTGTGCACATAGTCCTCCGTTTTGGTCAGGAAGCCTCCCTCTTCCAGCATGGGCAGGATCTTCTTCCTGGCGGCAAAGCGGTCTTCGCCCACCAGCATGCCGGCGGCTTCGTTCAATCGGCCGTCGTCGGTCAGGATATTGATGGTGTCGAGGTTGTGTCGCTGCCCGATCTCATAGTCATTGGGGTCGTGTGCAGGGGTGATCTTCAAGGCACCGGTGCCGAATTCCTGGTCGACATAGGTATCTCCGATGATGGGGATTTCCCGATCGATAAGGGGCACCCGGACGGTCTTGCCGATCAGGTGCTGGTAGCGTGGATCCTCCGGATGCACGGCCACTGCCGTATCACCCAGGATGGTTTCGGGTCGTACGGTAGCGATGGTCAGACCGGTCGAGGGATCGTCCGCCAGTGGATAGGTCAGATAGTACAGGGTGTCCTTCTCTTCGCTGTAGATTACCTCCTCGTTGGAGAGTACGGTCCTGGCTTCCGAATCCCAGTTGGTCATGCGCAGGGCCCGATAGAGTTTGCCCTTGGCATGGAGATCCACGAATACCTGGATGACCGCGTCGGAAAGGGCCTCCTCCATGGTGAAGCGGGTGCGATCCCAATCACAGGAGGCCCCCAGCCGTTTGAGCTGGTCGAGAATGATCCCGCCGTATTTGTCCTTCCATTCGAAGGCATAGCCCAGGAACTCATCCCGGCTGATGTCGCTTTTCTTGATGCCCCGTTCGCGAAGCATTTGTACCACCTTGGCCTCCGTGGCAATGGAAGCGTGGTCCGTGCCCGGCACCCAGCAGGCGTTCTTGCCTTCCAGCCTGGCCCGGCGGATCAGGATGTCCTGGACGGTATTGTTCAACATATGGCCCATGTGGAGAATACCTGTCACATTAGGCGGCGGCATGACAATGGTGTACGGCTCACGCTCATCCGGGACAGATCTGAAATAGCCCTTTGCCATCCAGTGGGGATACCATTTCTGTTCAATGGCAGAGGGTTGATAGTGGGAATCCATAGATCGATTTATTAATAGAGTTCAGCTATTGTGCCAAATATTCGGATTTTTCCTCAGATCTGCCTGTCAGAACGGGAATTTCATGATCTGAAGCCCGATCCGGGGGCGCAGCACCAGCACCGCCAGATCATCCGTTCCCTGGTCTGTCCAGTCCTGCCGATCGACCGGAAAGCGACTGCTCAGGAGTTCCTCGCGAACAGAGAGGCTGGTGATCATCAATCGGGGGGCCGGGTTGTCCAGGGTCAGGATGTGGTCCAGGGTGTCGCGGGCATCCTCATAAGCAAACGGATGGATGGGAGCGGAGGTTGCCAAACCCAGGGGTTGGATGACGTCCAGGGCAGAAGGACGATCCAGGACATAGATGCCGGCGATCCCGGCATCACGAAACAGGACCCCGACCCGCTCGCCAAAAGCGGCCAGCCTGGGGGGCGGATCGGTCGGGGCATAGGCCAGGAGGAAGAGGATCACCTGACCGGTATCTTCGGCAAGCGCCCAGGTTTGTCCGGAAGTAAAATGCAATCCTTCGCTGTCGATGGACTGGAGAAGATCAGGTGTGTCCGGTACACACGCCGGCATCAGCAGAAGCAGGATGCCCCATCGGATACCGGTCAATGCGTTCATCAGCTGTGGTCAGCTGGGGAGAGGGACAAGACATCCGTTTCCTGCAGGGCCAGGATATCCTCCAGGGTTTCCCGGCGTCGAATGAGATAGTCCTTTCCCTGGTAGATGAGCACCTCGGCCGGGCGGAATCGTGAGTTGTAATTGGAAGCCATGCTGAAACAATACGCACCGGCATTGTGAAAGGCCAGGATATCTCCTTCGTGGATCTCGGACAATTTCCGATCTACCGCGAATGTATCCGTTTCGCAGATGTACCCCACGATGGTGTAGATCCGACTCCTGCCTTCCGGGTTCGAGATGTTGTCGATGGAATGCCAGGCATTGTAGAACATGGGGCGGATGAGGTGATTCAGACCTGAATCCACTCCCGCAAAGACCGTGGATACGGTGGTCTTGATCACATTGGTCCTCACCAGGAAGGTACCCGATTCACTGACCAGGAATTTTCCAGGTTCGAACATCAGGGTCAGGTCACGGCCATAGGACGCACAGAATGCCTGGAATCGGGAGCTGATCTCCCGACCGAACTCCTCCACATCCGTGGACACATCATCTTCCTTGTAGGGTACCTTGAAGCCACTGCCGAAATCGATGTACTCCAGGTCGGGGAAACTGGCCGCCACCCCGAAGAGGATGTCGCAGGCATTCAGGAAGACCTCCACATCCAGGATATCCGAACCTGTATGCATGTGCAATCCGGAGATCCGGATGCCCGTCGACTCCACCACCCGTAGCACATGGGGCAGCTGGTGGATGGATATGCCGAATTTCGAATCGATATGTCCGGTAGAGATCTTGGAATTTCCTCCGGCCATGATATGCGGGTTGATCCGGATGCAGACCTTGTCGCCCGGAAAGCGCTGGCTGAATTGTTCCAGGATGGAGATGTTGTCAATGTTGATCAGGGTGCCGATCTCATGGGCCATCTCATACTCAGCCAGGGAAACACAATTGGGCGTGAACAGGATGTCCGATGGCTGGAAGCCGGCCAGGATTCCCAACTGTACCTCCTGTATGGATACGCAATCCAGGCCCGCCCCCCAGCTGCGGAGCAACTTGAGGATCTGCAGATTGGTATTCGCCTTGCAGGCGTAGTAGATCCGGGCGTTGGGAATGGAGAACGCGTCCTGCAGGCGGCGGTATTGCCGCTCGATCAGATCGGCCTCATAGACGTAGACCGGCGTACCATACCGTTCGGCGATCTGGGTGGCCGGCACCTGGCCGCTGAAATAGTATTTTCCGTTCTTGAGGTACATAGAGGGTTGTTCAGGCCACAAAATTAGCTGATTTTGCGGGTCTTGCCGGTTTCCGCGCCTTCATGAACCACCAATTTCCTTTCATGCCGCATCTTGTACTTGTATGGACTTCCCTGTTCTGATCGAGAAGTGCCGACATGGCGACCACCAGGCGCAGTCCGAATTCTACAGATTGCTGGCCCCGGCCATTCTGGGTGTTTGCCGCCGATACCTCCCCGATGAACATGAAGCAGAGGACGCCATGATCCAGTCCATGTACAAGGCCCTGACCGGTTTGGATACGCTCCGCGATGGTCGGACGGTCCAAGGCTGGATACGCCGGATCGCTGTCAATGAATGCCTGATGACCCTCCGCCGGAAGAAGATGGATTACCGTGAGGACGGCCTGGAACACGTAACCACGGATGAGCCGGATGCCCAGGACAAACTCCAGGCCGAGGAGGTGCTGGCTCTGCTGGATCAGCTGCCGTTGGGCTATCGGACCATTTTCAACCTGTATGCCATCGAGGGCTACACCCACAAGGAAATCGGTGACATTCTCGGCATCAGTCTGAATACATCAAAATCACAATTGATCCAGGCCAGGAAAAAGCTCACCTCCTGGATCACAGAAACGAAACTATCCTCATCTCATGACCATGCATAACCGACCTGATACCCCATTCCATGACCAGCCTTCCTGGGAGCCCCGGATGCGCTCGGCTAGTGATCAGCTCCGGGTCCAGCCCCGGCCGGACAGCTGGGATCGTGTACGACGTCAGCTGGAGACATCATCCCCGCGTGCGGCCCATCCTAAGGTCGTCAGGATGCGGTCGTTCCTGCGCGTCGCGGCAGTCTTCTTGATCGCCTTCGGATTGTGGGTGGTCTTCCAGCCGTCTTCCTTGCGTGATCCATTGGTCCAGAGCGAGTCCCTGTCGGATTCTCCAGCCTACTTTGCCAGCTACCTGCAGGTATCGCAAAGCCTGGAAGGAAGGCCGGCCATCAGTGAAGGCCGTCGATCCGCCCGGTTTCGGGACGGATTCGCGGGGGTAGAAGCGACAGGTGATTCCGCGGATGCGCTCTGATCAGTCCTCCTGCTTGAACGGGTGGCGAGGCACCCAGTCATCGACCGGATTCAGATAGTCCAGCAGGGGGCGGATGAACCGGTTGGTGAACGAGCTGCGGTGGCGGATATAGCAGGTCAGGTTGACGGCTTTGGCACCTACGGAGCTTTTGATCTCCTCCGCAGTCCGGGCAAAGATCAGGCTGGTGGAGCGGTGCTGGATGGCCAGCTCGAC
>ERZ795053.6015-NODE-6015-length-12289-cov-4.195684_pt1 | contig 12289 bp, 10 predicted proteins | sample MGYA00375137_ERZ795053 | MGnify/ENA primary metagenome ERZ795053 (study PRJEB30182, sample SAMN05720284) | activated sludge metagenome | isolation source: Anaerobic digester | place: Hong Kong | collected 2014-12-17 ... | reverse complement strand
GGGAAGTGTAAAGGGTTTTCCAAAATCTTGGCGGTCTGTAGGGTGGTAATTCTAAATTGAAAGTAGATACTTGGCCTTTCAATACAGTTTTAGATAAAGCCCAAGAACTAAAGAACATAAAGGCCATTCCCAATACAGCTATACCAATCACTGCCGCTACCGAGGCTACTCCAGATAAGGATTTGGGTACGACAGCACCCACAAAGATACTGGCTATTAAAATTTGCGTTGGCCAGCGCCCATTACACAACGAAAAGTTGTTGGTAATAATGGCAATCAAGCGTTCTCTTGGACTATCAATAATTCGGGTGGCTACCACACCAGCGGCATTACAACCAAACCCCATACTCATCGTTAGCGCTTGTTTGCCGTGTGCCCCTGTTTTCTTGAATAGATAATCCAGATTGAAAGCAACTCTGGGCAAGTATCCAAAATCTTCCAGTAAGGTAAATAATGGAAAAAAAATGGCCATAGGTGGCAACATGACTGAAATTACCCAAGCTAGGGACAAATACACGCCATCAATTAAAAACCCACTAAGCCACCAAGGCATATGAATACTTTCAGCTCCCGTTTTTAAGGCTGGATGAATAGTGTCCAGCAAGAGTTCGGCTAATAACGCCGAAGGATAATTGGCCCCTATAATAGTTAGCCATAGTACCACTGATAAAATCAAAAACATAATGGGAAAGCCCCAAGTTTTACTGGTTACTATTTTATCAATCTTAACATCCAAGGCGTTTCGTCCTTTTCTGCTATCCGTATTTACTGTTTCTCCAACTATTTCAGAAGCATCGGCATAAATACTTTCAGTAATGCTATCATGAAAATCACCGCCTAATTTCCATCGAAGTTCATTGGATAACTCTATGATATTTTCAACATTCTTGCTCATCTCTTTCTTCTAAAATTCTTGTGTTCTTAAGGCTTCCATCACTCTTTCATCTCCTTCCAAAAGTCTAAAGGCAATCCAACGGCTGTTGGGCACTCCCGGGAATTGCTTTTTAATTTCTTCACTGAGTTTTTTAACGGCCTCATCAATGGTGTTGGGAACATTCTTGATGCGATGTGGTTGGCAAACAATCTCACCATTGGCTACTTGCCTAATCACATCAATCAATTCGGGAATACCTTTGTTAAACCTTGCACTAGTTGGCACCACGGGAATCCCCAAGCGTTTGGCCAGAGCTCTTGTATTGACCTCTACATGATTACGCTTGGCTTCATCCATAAGGTTAAGGCACAAAACGGCCTTGTTGGTAATTTCCAATATTTGCAGAACCAAATTCAAGTTTCTTTCCAAGCGGCCAGCATCGGCCACAATCACTGTAACATCCGGTTTTCCAAAAAGAATAAAGTTCCTAGCAACTTCTTCGTCTTCGGAAGTGGATAGTAATGAATAGGTTCCCGGTAAATCTACCAGTTTGTATTTTTGGTCATTGTACTGAAAAGCACCTTCGGCTCTAGTGACGGTTTTTCCCGGCCAATTCCCTGTATGCTGGCGTAGTCCCGTAAGCGCATTAAAAACTGTACTTTTTCCTGTATTGGGGTTGCCGGCCAAGGCAACGACAAAGTCAGTATTCTCGGCACTAACACCCAACTTTTTCAATCCATTAGGGTTGTACTGCGGGCATACCTCACAGGCTGAACTGACTATTTTTTTTTCTTTATCCATGTTTCTTAATCAATATTTTTGAGGCTTGGTCTTCTCGCAAAGCAATGGTTGTTCCTTTCACCAAGTAGGCTTTGGGATCTTTCAACGGGCTAACCAAGTCAATTTTAATAGGTGTTCCTTTTACAAAGCCCAAATCCAGCAACCGCCTTCGGCTTTCACCCCTACATTCTTTTGAAATCCCTATAATTTCTGCTTGTTCATTTTCATCTAAACTGGACAATCTCACTGTGTCTTCTTCCACAATCTCAGGCTCGTCCAGAATTTCCACGGTCAAACTGGAGGCAACAATTGGAGCCAGTCTAAATTCTTCGCCTTCGGCATAAAAGACCACCCGCTGGTTGTTGCTTTCTACTATTCTAACAATGGAACCTATGTGAATGTTTTCGGCTAAAATCTGTTTGTAAATAACATCGGGCTCATCTTCAATATGAACAATTTTCCCCACCGTATTTACAGGAAGGCTTGCCATAGACACCCCATTAACATCGGCCATGTGCCCCAAATGCGACGGAATGGGGTCGCCGTGCGGATCGTAAACAGGATTTCCTAATTGAACTGCCAGTTGATTGGTTTCTTCATGACTTAGGCGGTGTTCCATGTGTTCGGCTCGGTCGTGCCATTCTGTTTTGTCAAACCCTGTTTTCTCTGCCAAGTATTTTTCCCATAAGCGATGTACACGCACTATTTTAAGAGCATACTCTCTGCCCGTTGGGGTTAATTTGACCACATCGCCTTCCAACTCGATCAATTCGGTTACTGACATTTCCTTCAGAATTTCAATAATGGTTGAATTGTTGAATTTTAAACTGAGTGTCAAATCGTTTATGGTCATTAACTTTCCCGAATTCTCCGAGGAATATAATTGCTTCAGAATATCTTCGGTAACGACTTTCTGATTGGTTTTTAAGTTGTTTTTCACAATCCAAAACCACCCTTTTGTGGGCCTAAAAAGGAAATATAATAACCCAGAGAAAACGGCAAATAAAATCAGGTTGTATAAAGGGTTTCCTAAATTCATAACACACTTTTTACATATAAATTATTGGACACTTCCTTGGAAATAGCTTTTCTGCAATTATCTATTTGCAACATCATGGAGCCATCAAAAGATTCTTTTGAAATCACTACAATTTCGGTACCTAGTGCAATGCTATTACGGTCTAAATATTTCAAGAAATCTGACGAAGAATCTTTAACGCCCACACAAATACAGCTTGTGTTATGGTCCATTTGGGAAAGAAGAATCTTGTCCGTTTTCTTGAAATTTCCCTCTTTATCAGGAATGGGATCGCCGTGTGGATCATGCGTTGGAAAATTCAAAAAGGCATCCAATTGATCAATGAGTTTCTTGGATTGGATATGCTCCAATTGCTCGGCAACGTCATGTACTTCGTCCCAAGAAAAATTGAGATTCTCCACTAAAAAAACTTCCCATAAGCGATGTTTTCTAACAATGGTAGAGGCAATTTTTTTACCGACTTCCGTCAATTTTGCCCCTTGATATTTCTTATAATTGACTAGGTCTTTTTCGGCTAACTTCTTGACCATGTCGGTTACTGAAGAGGCCTTGGTTTCCATTTGTTCGGCAATGGCATTGGTGCTTACAGATTGCACGCCATAATTTCCCAAATGGTAAATGGTCTTTAAATAATTTTCTTCGGAATGCGTCATTCTCACTGTTTTACTAATGCAAAGATACATGATTTACATTTAATTAAATTATTTTTTAGCCTAATCTAAATTTATTTTTACATTTACCGAATGAACAGACCACTGCTTTTAGCTTTTACAGCCTTATTGTCTTTAGAAACATTTTCTCAAATCATAACCGATAGACCCGATCAAACCGAATCGTCCTCTACAATTCCAGTGAATAGCTTGCAATTGGAGACAGGGTTTGTTTGGGAAAGCATTGAACAGGGTGAAGAAAAAGTATTTGCTGGGCCTTCAGTTTTACTACGATATTCCATAAACAGAATTGTAGAACTTCGTGCGTTCAATCAGTATGAAAACCATTTTATAAACACCGGCAATCACAAGATTCATGGGTTGAGTGATTTGGAGTTGGGTCTTAAACTCCAATTAGTTAAAAAGGACAGTTGCCAAACAGAAGTTGCTTTGCTCTCACACGCAGTAATCCCAACTGCCTTAGCCCAATTAAGCAATCAAAACTTAGGCAATATTACGAAACTCTGTGTTTCCCATTCCATCACTAGCTGGTTTGGGTTAGGTTATAACTTTGGCTACACATATTTGGATAAAATGCATGGTTTTAATTATTCCCTTGCTTTTGGTTTTTCAGTTTCAGAAAAAATTGGGGCGTATATTGAGCCCTATGGCAGTTATCTTGAAGGGGGTACTTATGAAAGTAATTTTGATGGTGGCGTTACTTATCTCTTGAAGAAAAACATACAGCTAGATGTCTCTTATGGCTTTGGAATAAACCAGAACATGAATTATTTTTCCCTCGGGTTAAGTTGGAATTTTGCGAGTGTATTTTAATTAAACCTCAGTTCTTTTTGAAGTAATTCATAGGCTTCCTGGACCTGACGGAATTTTTCTTCGGCACCTTTACGGTGCTCTTCGCCTAAGTGCGCCACTTTATCAGGATGGTATTTTTTGGCCATCTTGCGATAGGCCGCTTTGATCTCATCAACTGAAGCGCTCTTGTCTATTTCCAAAATTTTATAGGCATTGTCTTTACTGTTATAGAACATGGCCTTAATGCTTTCAAAGTCTTTAAAACTGATGTTCAAATAGCCTGCAATGGTGTAGATTTGTTTAACTTCATCTTCCACCACATACCCATCGGCTTTAGCGATTCCGAAGAGAAAATGGATAAGTTGCAGCCGGGAAGCATGATCCATCATTTGCTGAATTTGGTTGCACACCTGTCTTGTTGAAATATCTTGTTTGCCTATGGTTTTAAACAAGCGAAAGGCATTGTTGGCTCTGTCTTTTCCATACATAGTCACAAAATGGTTCCTTACAAAATCCAATTCACGCTGGTCTTGATGATTATCTGCTTTAATAACAATGGAGGCCAATATCAACAGGCTTACTTCAAAATCGCCCGGCTTGGTTTGCGGTCTTTGTGTAGTTCTAGATTGCTGCCTTTCCCATTGTCTTCGGGATTCTCTTTCGCCTAATAAGGGCTGTTTATCATCCATTGCTGAATCTATCATACTACCAATGGCCAAACCAATAATAGCACCTATTGGTCCGCCAACCGACCAGCCTAAGGTGGCCCCAATCCACTTAGAATAACTCATTTTCGCTTTCCTTTTAATTAAGCAATCAAATATAACAATGTTAGACAACAATTACATTGATTCGTTACGCAACCTTTTCAAGGATTGAACATCTTAATAATAAACATTTCAACTATGAAGACTTTGCTTTATCTCTTGCTTTTTCTATCCATCTTTGGAATTTCATGCTGTAATGACGATGATGATACCACTACTGAAACTCAGCCTATTGCTGGTGAATGGAACTTAAAGCATGTTCAAGGAGGTCTTGCCGGAGTCAATGATACGTATGAAGACGGGATAATTGTTTGGACTTTTAGTGACGATGGAACAACACTAGTAGTTGAAAACAATAATACTGAAGATGCTATTTATGACGGATTGGAATCTGGCACTTACGCCTGCACTTACCTTACTACTGATGGCACCACAACTTCGCTGATTATAGATGAAACTCTAGATTTAGGCATACTAACCATTAATGGTAGTACCATGACACTAGATGAAAATGTTGCCGCCGATGGCTTTCTATTGACCTTTGAACGTTGAACCTTCTGTTTTAAATTCATGTTAAGCTCTACAAGTAAGAGTTATTTATTACCTATCTTTGTGCTTTAAAATTAATTGGTAATAAAAAATTAAGATATGTATCCAGCAGAATTAGTAAAACCTATGCGCGAAGACCTAACCAATGTTGGGTTTGAAGAACTACATACATCTGAAGCTGTAAATGCAGCTTTAGCCAAAGAAGGCACCACGCTTGTGGTGGTTAACTCGGTGTGCGGCTGTGCCGCTGCCAATGCTAGACCAGGTGCACGAATGAGCTTGCAAAATGCTAAAACCCCAGATCATTTAGTAACTGTTTTTGCGGGTGTTGACAGAGAAGCTACTGAAACTGCCCGTGAACACATGATTCCATTTCCTCCAAGTTCGCCAAGTATGGCCTTGTTTAAGAATGGTGAATTGGTTCACATGTTAGAGCGCCATCATATTGAAGGACGTCCAGCGGAATTGATTGCCGAAAACCTCGTCAATGCTTACAACGAGTTTTGTTAGAAGATCTTTCTTTTAGAAAGTAGTTAGTTATACTTTAGAAAATCACTTGCCAAAAACATACTATTTGACAAGTGATTTTTTTATTGGCTAATCTTGGTAAACCTTTACATAGTCAACCACAAATTCCCTTGGGAATATGGAATCGTCTACTTCTGGCCCACCAAAATTACCGCCTACAGCAAGGTTAAGAATAAGAAAGTAAGGCTTGTCAAAAGGCCAAATGGCTTCGGTTCTTTCTTCAGCTTTAAATGTGTAGAGTAACTCATCATCTACAAAAAAATCCATTTTATCTTGAGACCAATTCAATTTATAAACGTGGAATCCTTGCTCTAAATCTTGTATTACTGTTTTCTTTGAATTTTTTGAATTGCCATGACTGTCTTGCGTATGTAATGTATTGAATGCCGTATTGGGTTCTCTACCCACATACTCCATGATATCAATTTCACCACAAAGCGGCCATCCTTTTTCACTTATATCATGCCCTAACATCCAAACAGCAGGCCACATGCCTTTGCCTGTTGGCAATTGGGCCCTTACCTCAACTGTTCCATATTGAAATTCTATTTTATCTTTGGTGTTGAGTCTAGCCGAATAATAATTATCTCCTTCTTTGGTGGCAGTGATTGTTAGATAACCATCTTCTACCTGAGCATTTTGTTTTGTATACGTTTGACGTTCGTTATTGCCAAAACCACATTTGTTAGGACAACCATTTCCCAATTCGTAATTCCAAACGTTTTCGTTTAGGGACGTGCCATCAAAATTCTCTTCAAAAACGATTTTTGGTCCATTTTTGGAACAGGATGAAAACAACAAAACAATTGCTATTCCTAGTATAAAAGCAAGTTTTTTCATCTATAATTCTATCCTTTGGTTTAGGCTTGCTTCTGAACTTCCACCTACAAAAATCTGGAAATCTCCAGGTTCAAAAACAAAGTCCCCCTCATTGTTATAAAAACCAAGTTCATTTTCTGAAAGAGTAATCTCAATACTCTTAGTTTCTCCAGCATTCAGTTCAATAAGTTCAAAGCCCTTAAGCTCCTTAACTGGTCTTGTAATAGAAGCTACCAAATCCCTGATATAAACTTGAGCGACTTCTTTTCCTTTAAGTTCTCCAACATTTTTTAAGTCGAAATTGACCTTCAATGACGCCTCAGCAATTTTTTCGACCTTCAAATTACTGTATTCAAAGGATGTATAACTCAATCCGTAACCAAATGGATATAAAGGCGCATTACTTTCATCAATATAATGCGACCAAAATACTTCATCGGGTGAGGGTTCATGTGGTCGGCCCGTATTTTTATAATTGTAATAAATAGGCTCTTGACCAACATGCTTAGGGAAACTCATAGGCAATTTCCCGCTAGGGTTATAATCTCCATACACTACTTGCGCTATGGCATTACCACTTTGAGTTCCTAGTTGCCAAGCTTCCAGTATGGTTGGTATATGCTCATGAGCCCATTGAATGGCTAAGGGGCGTCCGTTTTGCAAGACTAAAACAATGTTTTTATTTACTGCATAAACCGCTTCCAAGAGGTCTTGTTGTACGCCTGGCAAATCAAGATAGGCTCGACTACGCCCTTCTCCGGATTGCAATCCCGCTTCACCCAATACCATGATAACAACATCTGCTTGTTTGGCATTGGCTATAGCTTCGTTAAACCCACTTCTATCTGAGGTGTTGATTTGAACTTGCTTAGCAAAAGTCATTGGTTCCGTATACACATCGGCACCTTTGGCATAGGTTATTTGATTGCCCTGATAGTTTTGCATGCCTTCTAAAAAAGAAACGGCCGTGCCATCTCTACCGGCCAATCTCCAGTTACCTAGAGGACTCGTTTTATCGTTGGCTAAAGCTCCGATAATAGCTATTTTTTGACCTTCCCTTTTTAAGGGTAGAAGATTGTTTTCATTTTTTAGCAGAACAATGGATTTTTTGGCCATATCCAAAACACCTTCTTGCATTTGGGCATTGCCTATAATTTCTTTTTCCCTGACCTCATCACAATACTTATACGGATTGTCAAAAAGGCCTAATTCAAATTTTACTTTTAAAATCCTTCTAACGGCTTCGTCTATGGTTTTTTCTTCAACCTTGCCTTCTTTTACTAGCTCTGACAGATGTTCAACATAGGCATAGGATTCCATGTCCATATCCGAACCTGCATTTACTGCTAGCTCAGCGGCATGCTTGCTGTCTTTGGCATAACCATGAGCTATCATTTCATTTATGGAGCCCCAATCAGAAACCACAAATCCTTGAAAATCCCATTCCCCTTTTAAAATATCTCTTTGAATAAAACCGTTTCCGGTTGCTGGGATGGCATCCAGTTCATTAAATGAATTCATAAATGTTCTGGCTCCTGCCTCTTCAGCCGCTTTAAAAGGCGGTAAAATTATATTGAACAGGGTGGAATGGTTAACATCAACCGTGTTGTAATCTTTTCCCGATTCGGCAAAACCATAGCCTGCAAAATGTTTTGCACACGCTGCAATGGTTTTTTCTGAAGAAAGATCTTCTCCTTGAAATCCTTGAACTCTGGCAATAGCAATTTTACTGCCAAGATAGGGGTCTTCACCAGCCCCTTCCATAACACGTCCCCAGCGTGCATCCCTAGTAATGTCTACCATGGGTGCAAACGTCCAGTTTATCCCAGCTGCAGCCGCTTCTTGGGCGGCATTGGAAGCTGATTTTTGAATGGCTTCCAAATCCCAACTAGCGGACTCGGCCAATGGAATGGGCGAAATGGTTTCATAGCCGTGAATAACGTCAAACCCTATTATTAAAGGTATTCCCAAACGGGTTTCGTCTACGGCTATCTTTTGAACAGCTTTTACGTTTTCGACCCCCCGTACATTAATCATGGAGCCTACCCATCCTTTTTTTAGATGTTCGTATTTTTTAGCTGCAGATCCATCTTTAGGTGCTGGTCCTGTGGCGTCCCAAAAACCACTGTATTGGTTCATTTGGCCAATTTTTTCTTCTAGTGTCATCAGGTTTAAAACTGAATCTACTTTTTGATCGAAAGGCGAAATAGTGGCTGTTGAACTGTCTTTTTCAGAAGTGTTACAGGCAAAAAAGAGTGAAATAAGAGTTAATATATACGCATTCTTTAACATAAGTCTCAAGTTAAATAAGGAGAGTGATAACTAAATCATCACTCTCCACAATCAAATAAAATTAGGCTATTGGTAAACTCTTATATAATCCACTTCATAGGTTTCTTGTGTAAATGAAGGATCAATTGCACCTCCAAAATTGCCTCCCATTGCCAAATTCAGAATGAGGAAGAAGTCGGCATTAAATGGTGTTGAAGCATCATTTACAAACGTATGGTAGACTGTTGTATCATCTACAACAAATAGAATCTCATCTGCAGACCACTCGACAGTATAGGTGTGGAATTCAGTGGTTGCCGTACCAACTGTGGTTGAACCTGTATTCGCATTACCTCCAGAATTTCCAGGATAGTGCAACGTTCCATGAATAGTATTAAGATCATTAGCAACATGCTCCATGACATCAATCTCTCCACAGGTAGGCCATCCAACCGTGTCAAAATTGGCTCCTAAGGCCCATATTGCAGGCCAGGTACCTCCAATTGCGGGCAATTTAGCTCTCGCTTCGATTCTTCCATAGGTAAACTCAAAAAGACCTTGGGTTTTTATCCTTGCGGAAGTGTAATTCCCTCCATCGTTAATCGCTGTTATTTTAAGAACTCCGTCTTCAATTAGGATGTTTTGAGGGTCATTGGTGTACGTTTGTACTTCTTGATTGCCCCATCCACCTCCACCTAAATCGTAGGCCCATTTGGCGGGATCTGGTGCTCCATTCGTGTCAAATTCATCTTGCCATACTAGGTTGTTATAGTTTGACGTAAATGTATTGTCATCGCCAGGTTCGGCAGATGTGATGATAAACCACCAGTCAAATTCATTGTTCCCATCTGTAGTTCTTAACAATAATTCGTTAGCAACCGATCTATCAAAAATTTGATACTGGTGGGAACCTCCTGTATAATATCCTATAAATCCTTTGCCTGATAATGTAATTGTTTCTACTCCTCCTGGTGCAATAACTGCCCAATTTTCAGAGTAATCACTATAGGCATAATTTAAGATATCGGCGCCTTGCTGACTCTCACCACCTGGTCCTGCCAGCTCTTGAATTAACCCATCACGGCCAAATACGGTACCGCTTGTATCTTCAACTGGATCATCATTAGTATTATTAGTAATGTGGGTGAATGTTCCATCTATATTGAAAACATAGCGGTCATCATACATTCCTGTACCCGCTTTTTCTTCAGGGCCCGCTCCATACCATTCTGTTGGCACGGTTCCTCCTACTGGACCAAGACCAAAATGACCCTGCTTTTCAGACTTTATTCTCCATGTTCTACTACCATCGCCAACCAATTTATCCAATAAATCCTGTGGGGGTGAATAAGTAACTAAGACCTCAACTTCAATAGTTGTTGAAGAAGAAACACCTCCAGTTCCATAGGCAACCACCGTTACTTGGTAAGTATTTACGCCAAGGTTTGAAAAAGTGAATGCGGCATTGCCAGACGAAGAAACTTGTTCACCACTACTGCTCACAAACTTATACGTTATGGCATTATTAGCACTAGCAGTAAAATTTACGAGACCGCTACCATCACCATAGGGATTATCAATGTCTTGACCTACCACATTGGAAGTCACAACTATATCTGTTGGTGTAATAATTGGCCCAAGAGAGGGGTCATCCTCTTGACACCCTACCATTGCCAAGATCGCTAATAAAATTAGACTATGTAAAGGTTTAAAATATTTCATGACTTCTGCTTATTAAATTTTAATCAGTTTATATTGCCAAAAGACGCCTGCGCCTGCTTCAATCATTACAGAAATAGTATTACTGTCAATAAAAGTTACATTATATGTTATTGAGCTAGGTACAGCCACGTTTGGCAATTCACCTTGGTTGTTAGCTTTTGGTAAACCTATGAAAGCTCCTGTACCATTTAAAGTCACAGTCCCAGCTCCAGCATCGTAAGTGTAGGTGGCCACAGCAGTCCCATCATAAGGAGCTACTGGTGCACCACAAGCATCGGAACCTCCTTGCCAACCTTCTATCCAAGTGTCAGACCCAAGAACATTACTGAATGAGCCATCTGCTCCAAAAACATACTCGTCATCATAGTAGCAGGCTCTACCAGCAACACAGGCGGCATCACAGTTCCACCAACCAATATCTCCCGGTGCAGGCCCTACACCTAGTGAACCACCTTCGGGAGCCATCATCCATGTTCCAGCCAATGAATTAGGTGTTGATGGAGCCTTGTAGAAATAAAGGTTGTCCACAAAAATAGTTCCTCCAGCTGGGTTCCCATCAAACTTAAATTGAATGATATCCGAAAAATCAACTAATGGGTTTTGATCTGTAAAAAATGATACTGGAATATCAAAAGATGTCCATTGTTGCGGTGTTATATCTAAATCGTAAGCCGTTTCATTAGGCCCAGAGCTTATAGGTGAGATTTTTGCCTCATTGTCATCTGCAGTCCAGACATCAATATGTAAAAACTCCATTGTAGAAGCATCTACTGAAGACGCCATTTGAATACCTTGATAGTTTAGATTTCCATATTGAATGATATCACTTCCTCCTACGACTATTTGATTATAGGTTGTACTTTGTCCCCAGTTAGGATAAAAATCGGTACCAGCCAAATCGTTATATGCATTACTTAAAATTGAAATGACATCCTCATCAGCTCTTGCTGGGGGTGTTGGTGCTGCCGTTAAAGGTTGCAAAATGGCCGTTACTTCGAAATCTTCAGTATACGTTGTAGTTTCGATGGCTGCCCCCATAGCTTCTACAACTATGGTGTAAATACCAGCCTCGGCATAAGTATAAGTAATGGTTTCACCTATATTTGCTGAACCTAATTCACTACCGTCACCAAAATCTACTTCATAAAACATGGCAAAATCAGCTTCTGCTGTAACATGAATGGTCTTGGATAACGTACCGTCGTTTTCAATGGTAACCACTAAGTTTTGTGGTGCTTGGAAGGAAACAACAATATTTTGTGTCACAGATGTGGACAAACCATTGAGACCAAAAGCAGTTATTGTTGCATCATAAGTCCCTTCTTCGTATGTATGGTTTATACTTCGGCCAGGTTGTATGGTTGATGAAGGATCTGAACCATCACCAAAGCCAATAACAAAATTGGCAACGCCTTCACCAAGCGGTGTAATAGTGACCAATCCCGTATTATCTTGGGTTACTCTTACGGTTGCCGAC
>ERZ795053.6014-NODE-6014-length-12290-cov-5.722109_pt1 | contig 12290 bp, 10 predicted proteins | sample MGYA00375137_ERZ795053 | MGnify/ENA primary metagenome ERZ795053 (study PRJEB30182, sample SAMN05720284) | activated sludge metagenome | isolation source: Anaerobic digester | place: Hong Kong | collected 2014-12-17 ... | reverse complement strand
GGTACTTATACCATCGTTTGCAGTGCCCCGGGATACCAGTCAATTACAGTAAACAATGTTGTAATTTTAGAAGGGCAGACCAGAGCTATCAATTTCTATATGAATCCGGGTGAAGGAGAGGTTCCGGATGCTCTCACAGGAATACAGCAATACACCATGGAGGAAATGACCCTCTATCCTAATCCTGCTACCGATGAAATCAACATTGTTACCAATTCCATGCAGAAATATGTGAAAATCATCAACAGCATGGGGCAAACTGTTTACAGTAATACTGTAGGCAATTACAATGTAAAAATCAACACAAACAACCTTACAAAAGGAATCTATTTTGTAGAAATTGAAACTGAAACCAGTAAGTTTATCGAAAAACTGGTCATCAGATAATCAATTAGTATTTGACCATAAAAAAGGGAACATCGTTATAATGATGTTCCCTTTTTTATTTAGCTGCCTAAAACAAATTTCAATCAAAATCCCAGCGTTTTAAGCATAGACTTGTAAGATTGTTCTTTGGCAAAAAGCTTAGGTGAAAAATCCCCATTTTCATCCAAATCAATAATGATATGCTTGGGTGCTGGAATCAAACAGTGCTGAATCCCGCCGTATCCTCCCAAAGATTCCTGATAAGCACCAGTATGAAAGAAACCGAGATAAAGAGGATCATTTTTATCAAATTTGGGTAAAAAAACTGCATTGGTATGCGCTTCATCATTGTAATAATCCTGACTGTCACAAGTTAATCCTCCAAGACAAACGCGCTGATACTCGGCATCCCACCTGTTGATAGGCAGAAGAATAAATCGCTGATTAATAGCCCATGAATCCGGCAGAGTAGTCATAAACGAACTGTCGATCATATTCCACAACTCGCGATCATTTTGCTGCTTCTGATCCAGAACAGAATAAAGTGTAGCACCGCTTTCGCCAACAGTGAAAGAACCAAACTCCGTGAAAATATCAGGTTCTGGGACTCCGTGCTGATCACAAACGGATTTAATCTGCGCTACAATTTCTTCAGCCATGTATTCATAATCATATTCAAATCCCAGCGAGCGCTTGATTGGGAAACCTCCGCCGATATTAAACGAATCCAGCTCAGGGCAAACCTTTTTTAGTTCAACATACACATTCAAACTCTTGTTTAATTCATTCCAATAGTATGCTGTATCTTTGATCCCTGTGTTGATGAAAAAATGCAGCATTTTCAATCCTATCTTTGGATTACTCTCTATTTTTTCGTGATAAAAAGGCACAATATCATTATAGCGAATCCCAAGTCTGGACGTATAAAACGAAAACATTGGCTCCTCTTCTGAAGCAATTCGAATGCCTACATTAAAATTTTTACTGACGTTGTCAGTGTAATATTGCAACTCATCCATGTTGTCCAGAATCGGGATGGTATTTGTAAAACCTTCATTAATCAACCGTACAATATTTTCAAGATATTGATTGCGTTTGAATCCGTTGGATAGGATGAAAATATCTTTCCCGATAAGACCAGAATTGTACAATTCATTTATAATATTAATGTCAAATGCTGATGATGTTTCGAGGTTAATCTTATTCTTCAATGCCTCTTCCAGAACAAATGAAAAATGAGAACTTTTTGTACAGTAGCAATATTTGTAATCAGCCTGATAATCCACTTTAGCCATTGCAACATTAAAAAGTCTTTTTGCTTTTTGAATTTGTGAACTAATCTTGGGCAAATAGCTCAGCTTTACCGGAGTACCATATTGTTTTATAATATCCATTAAAGGAATTTTATTGAAGTATAACTCATTGTCATGAACTTCAAACTCTTCCTGGGGAAATTCAAATGTTTGCTCAATCAGATCCTGATATTTAATTTTCATTTACAATTTAATTTTGAATAAATAAGGGTAATAATTTAAATGTAACTGAATTACTTTTATAAAATTTTGCAAATGTAACTAAATTACATTGTGAGAAGCATCTAAAAAAAGTATTCCTGAAAAGAAAGGAGTAAAGATAGTAATGTTAATGATTAGTGCCAAGGAAAACTTTCCTGCAAAACCATTTCACTTTTATTAAACTGTTGATTGAGAATTATTTCCAGTTAAAAGTATCGAACAAATAGTCCATATCTTTTACAATGAAATCAATAACGGGTTTCAATGAATCATTATTTGGTAAATGATTAAAGTACAAAGCGCCCCGCATAAAATGATGCACACTGTCGGTAATCCAAAACTGAAAAGGTGAAGCCGCTTCTTTACCTTCAATAAAATATACCATTCCGAATCCTCCGGATTTTGGCAAATAAACTTCTGACTCAGTGATGCCAACAGCTTTTTCAGCATGCTGAAAAACCAAGCGTCGCGAATCTTCCTGAAGAGTATGAAGGTCGAAAGAATCGAGGCTCTTGTAACTCAGATGAACTTTACCTTTAAACTGCGGATAGGCCAGATTGATCCAGAAAGGTTCCTGGTAAGTAATTTCATCATGTTGAATAACTGCAAATTTTGAATACTGAAAAGAATAGGGAAATGAAGTGTCAAATACCTGGTATGAATGCTCAGGTAAATCAATCCGGATGTAACCGACAGGACGAGGATAATAAGAAGTATCGCCACATGAAAGTAAGAAAAAGAGGGAAAAAAACGTAACAATCTGTAGAATCTTCAATCTTAAAATCAATTAATTAAAGGCTTTTGGTTTAGGCAGGTTAACCTGGATTTGCAGGATACGCCGGTTGTCAACTTTTGTTGTTTTAAACTCAAAATGCTGAAATTTAGTATTGTGATTGATTTTAGGAATTTTCCCTTCAAGTTCAATTATTAATCCGGCAAGTGTGTCAGGATTACCCTGAACATCTTCAAAAATGGCATCATCGATATTTAAAATTTTGCAAAAGTCATTGAGCAATGTCTTTCCTTCGAAAAGATAAGTATAATCATCGATTTTTGTATAATTTACTTCATCTTCCACTGTATCAAATTCATCACTGATATCTCCGACAATTTCTTCGATAATATCTTCAAGCGTCACAATTCCGGAAGTTCCGCCATATTCATCAACCACTACGGCAAGATGAATTTTTTTTCTTTGAAAATCCTGAAGCAGGTGATTGATTTTCTTTGTTTCGGGCACAAAAAAAGCAGGTCGTAAAAGAGAAGACCACTGAAAATCATCAGGTTTTTCGAGATGTGGCAAAAGGTCTTTTACATACAGAATCCCTACAATTTTGTCGAAACTGTCTTTATAAACCGGAATGCGGGAATAGCCGGAAACGAGTATTGTTTTTAGCAATTCATGATATCTTGTTGAAACATCAACAGCAGTGATATCAAGTCGGGGTTTCATTATTTCTTTTGCATCAATTTCACCAAATTTTACAATGCCTTTGAGCATTTTACGCTCTTCATCCTTAGCATCTTTGTCGGACGTCAGCTCAATGGCCTGGGAGAGGTCACTCATTGAAATTTGCTGAGTTTTTCGGATAATTCTTCGGTCAACTATACCTGAGCTTTTCACCAGTAAAGTACTAAGGGGATAAAAGAATCCAATCAGAAATCGAAATGGCAATGTCATCATCAATGCGAAACGAAGTGGCCTTGTAGCAGCAAAAATTTTTGGCATTATTTCGCCAAAAATTAACAGCAGGGCAGTAACTCCAATCACCTGAAGAACAAAAGCAAGCAGTGGATGATTATCAAGACAGAAAAGAACCGAAATGATGTAGGTGGACAAAACGATCACAGCCACATTCACAAAATTATTGGCAATAAGTATGGTAGCAAGCAACCGTTTGGGTTGTTCTAAAAGCAGCATCAGACTCTCCCCATTCTTGTGTTTTTCAGAACGAATACTTTGAAAATGAGCAGGCCCCAGGGAAAAAAATGCGACTTCGGCTCCTGAAATGAGTGCCGAACAGAGAATCAGCACAACCATTACTATCAATCCGATAATTACCGGAATACTCAGCGGCTGAAATAATGCATCAGCCACCAGAATGATGACCTCCGCAAAAGGATCGCTATCTGTTTCTTCCAAAACTTTGAATAATTAATTTAACGTAAAAACACCTCAAAAGAAGCAAATGCAAAAATACATCTTTACACAAAATCGTGTAGAAATGATTTAATCACATTTAATGGAAACTTTCTGCCCAAAAAGGGAATCTCCCCTGTAAATCAGAATGGTAGATCGTCTGTAGTAGTATCTTCAGTAGGCTGAGTTTCTTCAATAGTAGGCTCAGAATGACTCTGGGATTGATAGGAAGTCCCTTCCTGGTCTCGCTTACCGAGCATTTGCAGGTTGTCGCCAAAAATTTCAGTGACGTATTTTTTTACACCATTTTGCTCGTAGGATCGGGTTTTTATTTTTCCCTCCAGATAAATAGAGCTTCCTTTTCTGAGATATTTTTCGGCAATTTCAGCAAGTCCGCGCCATAAAACAATATTATGCCATTCGGTTTGGTCCACTCTGTTTCCCTCTTTGTCGCGGTAAGATTCTGTAGTTGCCAGCGAAAAGGTCGCCTTTTTGACATTATTTTCAAAGGTCATTATTTCCGGGTCACGACCTAAATTCCCGATCAGAATAGCTTTGTTAATACCAGCCATAGTTAATTAATTTATTGGTTCATATTGAGTACAAATTTAGAATAAAATTTTTGAATCTATATATAATACCTGAAATGATAATAAATTTGTTGACATTATTCATTGATCATTATTTCAATTAATCATTACGGAGTCTAATGAAATTCTTTACATTTTTTTTTCTGTTACTTCTGTCCGCAATCGTTATGGCCCAACAACCATTAAAGGATAGTTTGCTGAACCTGGCCAATAATCCTCATACATCAGACGAAGACAGAACAAAGGCCTGGCTTAAACTGGCCCAAAGCCATTCTTTACAATCATCTGACCAATCGCTTGACTATGCCAGGAAAGCTTTTGCGATTGCTGAAAAAAACAATTATAAAAGTCTTCTCTCAGCCTCGGCAAAGGAAATTGCCAAAGTTTATTATCGTCAGAGCGACCTGGCCAATGCACTGGAATATTTCAAGCTGGCACTCAAAATCAACCTTGAAATCAATAATCAGGAAGAACTGGCTGCCAGTTATAATAATGTAGGTGTGATTTACAACAGGCTTGGTTATTACACCCTGGCATTACAAAACCATCTTAACCAGCTGAAAACCAATGAAAAATTAAACAATCAGCGAGGAATTGCCGTGTCGTATCTGAATATTGGGAATATTTACAATAACCTGAGCGAAAATGATAAGGCGCTGGATTATTACCAACGTTCAAGAGAAATTTACGCAAAGCTTGGCGACACCAACTCCTATGCAAACACCTCAGTCAACCTTGGCGTAATCAGTATGGAACTAAAAAACTATAAGCAGGCGGAGGAATATTTTAACGAAGCGTTGGCAATCAAACAAAATATGGAAGATGTCAGTGATATTGCTGCAATTTATTCGAACCTTGGTGTAATCAACCTTATTCAGAACAATCTGAATCAGGCACTTGAATATTTTGATAAAAGTATGACCCAGTATTCCTCTGTTGACAACAAACGTGGAATAATAGTTACAAATCTGAACATCGGTGATGTAAAAATGAAAATGAAACTTTTTGATGAGAGTTACCAATACTTTTTTGAAGCGTTGAAATTAGCCACCTCAATTGATGCCAAAAAACTCATTCAGGATGCACAAATGTATCTTGCCACCTGGCACAAAGAAAACAACGATTACAAAACTGCCTATGAGTACTATGAATCTTTCACCGCCCTTAAAGACAGTTTGTTCAATATCGAAAAAAGCCATCAAATCAAAAACCTCCAAATTGTTTATGAAGTTGAAAAAAAAGAAAAGGAAATTCTTGAGCAGGGAATTGCTATTGAACAGTTTAAAACACGACAGGTTTACTTACTACTGATCATTCTTGTTATTTTTACTTCTGTTATCGTTTTGTATCTGCGCTATAGGATTAAGAAGAAACTCAACAATCAGTTGAAAATCAAAATTGCGGAAGCCATTAAAAAGCAAAATGAACAGCAACAGGTTATTGTACATCAATCAAGTCTTACCTCACTTGGGGAACTGGCATCTGGCATTGCGCATGAAATTAAGCAACCTCTTCAAAACATTTCTCTGGCCACTGAAAGCATTCAGTTGGAAAATAAGGAATCCGATCCTGACCGGATTTTCATCAATAATACCATCAGTGATATTCATGAAGATATTAAGCGTATCAAACTTATCATCAATGAGATAAGCAAATTTTCAAGAGGGCAGCAGCTACAAATTGAAGAGCGTTTTAATGTTAATCAATGCATTGATAAAGCCTTTATTCTGGCTCGCACAAAATTTTCGGATTACCAGATCAATGTTGAGTTTGAACTTGACCGTAATATTCCTGAAATAACAGGGAATCCTTACAAATTTGAGCAGGTTGTGGTCAATTTATACAACAACGCTAAAGATGCTATTGAGGAAAGGGCAGCCAAAGCCGGCAACCAGTTTGAAAAATTAATGCGTGTGAAGAGCTATATTTCCAATGGATTTATTAATGTTGAGGTAATTGATAATGGAATTGGAATACCTGACGAACTGAAAACAAATATTTTTCTTCCTTTTTACACTACAAAAAACCTTGGTAAGGGTACAGGCCTTGGGCTATCCATTTCGGTCGGCATAGCGAAAGAGATGGGTGGGTTTATCGAATTTGAATCTGCTGAGATGCAGGGAACATGTATGCGGTTAAAAATACCTCTGCCTGAAAAAAATCAGGAGTGACTAACTGAACAATAAAAAAAAGCCCTCATGTACGAGGGCTTTGATAATATATTGAGCTTTATGTTTTTAGTACATTCCACCCATTCCGCCCATTCCTCCCGGAGGCATACCGGCAGGCATAGCAGGTTCTTTTTCTTCTTTATGTTCAGCAAGAACACATTCAGTTGTCAGTAACATTCCTGCAATAGAGGCAGCATTTTCGAGTGCAACCCTTGCTACTTTGGTTGGATCTATTACACCGGATTTATACAGATTTTCATAAACTTCGGTATGAGCATTGAAGCCATAATCATCTTTCCCTTCTTTAACTTTGTTAACAACCACTGAGCCTTCCATTCCAGCATTTTCGACAATTTGACGCAGTGGCTCTTCAAGAGCGCGTTTCAGGATAGAGATTCCGGTTGTCTGATCTTCGTTTTCTCCCTTCAGATTTTCGATAGCTGATATGGCACGCAAATAACCTACTCCACCTCCCGGTATAATACCTTCTTCGATAGCAGCGCGTGTAGCATTCAGCGCATCATCAAAACGATCTTTTTTCTCTTTCATTTCCACCTCACTTGCTGCACCAACGTAAATCACAGCAACTCCGCCAGCTAATTTTGCAAGGCGTTCCTGTAGTTTTTCCTTGTCGTAATCGGAAGTTGTTGTTTCAATCTGTTTTTTGATCTGCGAAACACGGCCATCAATGGCGGATTTGGAACCTTTACCACTAACAATGGTTGTATTCTCTTTATCTACAGAAACTTTTTCTGCACTTCCCAGATAATCAAGGGTAGTATCTTCGAGTTTATATCCTCTTTCTTCTGAAATTACAGTCCCGCCTGTCAAAATGGCAATATCTTCCAACATCTCTTTTCTTCTGTCACCAAAGCCCGGTGCTTTTACTGCCACTACCTTCAAACCACCACGAAGCTTATTAACCACCAAAGTTGCCAAAGCTTCAGTTTCGACATCTTCAGCAATAATCAGCATGGGGCGACCGGTCTGAACGACTTTTTCGAGAATAGGAAGCAAATCTTTCATCACCGAAATCTTTTTGTCATGAATAAGAATATAGGGATTCTCATAAACTGCTTCCATTTTTTCGGTATCGGTAACAAAGTAGGGTGAAATATAACCGCGGTCGAATTGCATACCTTCAACAACATCAACATAAGTATCGGTACCTTTGGCCTGCTCAATAGTGATAACGCCCTCTTTTTTTACTTTACCCATAGCTTCAGCAATGAGTTTACCAATTTCATGATCGTTGTTTGCCGAAATTGATGCAACCTGTTCGATCATCTGGTTACTGTCGCCTACTTCTTTTGATTGTTTCTTCAGATGGTCAATTACAGCGGTTACAGCTTTTTCAAGGCCTCTCTTCAAATCCATCGGATTAGCGCCAGCGGTAACGTTTTTAATTCCGGCAGTAAAAATGGCCTGTGCCAGCACAGTAGCTGTGGTTGTACCATCACCTGCAAGGTCGCTTGTTTTTGAAGCCACTTCTTTAACCATTTGAGCTCCCATATTTTCAACGGGGTTTTTCAGCTCCACTTCTTTTGCAACAGATACTCCGTCTTTTGTTACGGTTGGCGAACCAAATGATTTGTCAATAATGACATTTCTGCCTTTTGGGCCAAGTGTTACTTTCACTGCATTTGAAAGTGCGTCAACACCTTTTTTCAATGCTTCGCGAGCTTCAAGATTATAAATGATGTCTTTTGCCATGTTTTATTGAATTTTAGTTTTTAATTAATTTCTATGATAATTAGATAATTGCAACAATGTCAGACTCACGCATGATGAGATAATCCTTATTATTAATGTTGATTTCGGTCCCGGCATATTTCCCATAAAGAACTATATCACCCTCTTTAACTGTGAGTGGATCATCTTTTTTACCAGGACCAACAGCTACAACAGTTCCGCGTTGTGGCTTTTCTTTGGCAGTATCAGGAATAATGATCCCACCGGCAGTTTTTTCTTCAGCAGGCATTGGCTCAATCACAACTCTGTCGGCCAACGGTTTGATGTTCACTTTTGTCATATTTGATTAAGTTTTAATTATTAAATAAAATTTTCAAGGTATGCGCCACCGTAATCACAATTTATGCCAAAGCATGAAAACAACTTCTTGAACTATTTTCGAATTCAGCAATAGGAAAACATGTCATATCATTCCTCATTTGGTGCATATCGAACAAAGAATTCTAATATTTATCCCCGAAAGTGACATCATCAGATATCAAATCCGGATTCGCATGGAGTATAGACCGGGCTTGAGATAGGGCTGATTCTGATTTGATTGTTGAAAATGGCCGAACCCTTAACATGATGACATAAAATGATTTACTAACCTTATCGAGCATAAACAAGTCATCAGAGAGATGCTGAAATATTTTTTATTGTAAACGACAAAATAAAAAATGTCAGAATGATTTGTGACATTCTGACATTTTGATTGGTCTCTAAAATTTCGAAACTATTTTTCCTCAGCGGGAGGTTCTGGTTCTGTAGTGGTTGATTGTTCTTGTGCACCGGTTTGTCCCATTTTGGAAGGATCAAATGGTTCAGTGGCTTGTATAGGCAGATTTTCGATGGACTCGATAATCTCACTTTGTTCAACCTGAACATCTACTTTCTGATGTTTTGGAATTACTTTGGATGATACTAAAACAAAAAGCAACATAAACACTGCAAGCGACCAGGTTGCTTTTTCAAGAAAATCAGCAGTTTTTCTGACACCCATGTACTGATTGGAGCCGGCAAAATTGGAGGCCAGACCGCCACCTTTTGAATTTTGTACCAAGACGACCAGTATTATCAGCACGGCGGCTATGAGTATTAACACGGTTAACAGAATGAAAAGTCCCATATTATCAATTATTTATGTTTTGTTCTTGTTTTATTTTTTCAATAAGGGCTGCAAAGTAACTACTTTTTTCCGGATTGGCAGCACTTAATTTCTTATAAATTTTAATAGCCTTGTCTGTTTTCCCTTGTTTGTGATAAATCTGTGCAAGGGTTTCGCTGACAATATTTTCATGGTCTCTGCAGCTACTGCGTGCCATTTCATCCGGATCAAAAAAGTCATTTCTGGTTCTTATAATCCGGGGAGCGTTTTCAATAAATTTATCAATTATTTCTTCTTTTGATTTCAGTGGAAGTACTGGCTTTGATTCTTCAGTATCTTTTTCGTGCAGGTAGCTTTCTTCTGATGATTTTTCATCACTGAAATTTTCAACTATGTTTCCCTCATTGGATTTTATGTCTGGTAAAGCTTCACTGGCAGGTAACTGCCGGGATTCACCTGGGTCGGGATGCTGGTAATTTATTGATTCGATCAGGGTTAAAAGATTTTCCACATGATGTTTTAACAGGCCCCGGTCACCTGAGTAAGCTGCAGCAATCTTTAATCTTTCGGTGTGCTGAATTTTATCATCCCTAAGCAATGATAGAAAAAAAATTATCTGGGCTGACTGAAACCAGGGGTATTGCCGCACAATTTCATCTAACTCTGCACTCAGTGATTGATTAAGTTGTATAGGATCATTTACCAGATTAAAAAATTGCTGCTTGTTCATTCTCTTTAGAGTTCTGACTGGTAAGTATTAATTTCCGAAACATTTCTGGGATAATCAAGAGAATAGTGGAGACCACGGCTTTCTTTGCGATTCATTGCCATTTTAATAATGAGATAGGCAACACTGATCAGATTTCGTAATTCACAGATATCCACTGATAAAATGGATTTCTTGAAGAGATCTTCTGTTTCCTTGTAGAGAATTTCCAGTCTGTCCAATGCTCGTTTTAACCGAAGGTTCGAACGAACTATTCCGACGTAGCTACTCATCAATGTTTGAAGGTCTTTGATACTTTGTGTAATCAAAATCATTTCCTCATTAAGTACAGTTCCCTCATATGACCAGTCTCCTATGCGATCATTAATCTGAATTTTACTGAATACATTTTTTGAATCCAACGCAGCTCTGTGGGAAAAAACCAATGATTCCAGCAACGAATTTGATGCCAGCCTGTTAGCACCGTGCAAACCAGTACAAGCACATTCACCACTTGCATAAAGTTGTTTTATTGAACTACGTCCAAATTCATCTACTTTAATACCACCACAGACATAGTGTGCAGCAGGGACTACCGGGATCATTGAAGTGGTAATATCAATACCAATACTCAGACATTTTGCATAAATTGTCGGGAAATGGTCAATCAACTCATTTTTATTCAAATGCCTGCAATCGAGATAAACATGTTCCCCTCCGCTTATTTTCATTTCAGTATCAATAGCACGGGCAACGATGTCGCGTGGTGCCAGCGATCCACGTTTGTCGTACTTATGCATGAATTCCTGTCCTTTGAGGGTTTTAAGGATAGCTCCAAAGCCACGAAGTGCTTCAGTAATTAAAAAGTTTGGCTTTTCTTTAGGATTATAAAGTGCAGTTGGGTGAAATTGAATAAATTCCATATTTTCAACCAGACCTTTGGCCCGGTACACCATAGCTATACCATCTCCTGTTGCTACTGTAGGATTTGTTGTTGATGAGTAAACATTGCCGATTCCTCCGGTTGCAATCATGGTAACTTTTGCCAAAATGGTATCCACAATGTTTGTATTAACATTCAAAACATAAGCACCATAGCACTCAATATCTGTTCGGCTACGTGTAACTTTCTCGCCGAGATGATGTTGAGTAAGTATCTCAACTGCAAAATGATTTTCCAGAATCTCGATGTTAGGATGCTTCAATGCCTGAGCTAATAATACAGTCTGAATTTCATAACCGGTATTATCTTTATGATGCAAAACACGGTATTCGGAATGCCCCCCTTCTCTGCCAAGATCAAATCTGCCGGCTTTTGTTTTGTCAAAAGAAACCCCCCAATTGATAAGATCTTTGATTCTGTCAGTGGATTCGGTAATAGTAATTCTGACGATTTCCGGATTGTTCAAATCGTCTCCGGCAATCATGGTGTCTTTGATATGTTTCTCATAAGTATCCGGGGTGTACATCACCGCAGCAATTCCGCCCTGTGCATATCTGGTAGCAGTTTCTTCTGCATCCGCTTTGCTTACTATACACACACTTCCGGCATCAGCAACCTTTAATGCATAACTCAATCCGGCGATTCCGGTTCCCACAACTAAAAAATCGTATTTTCTTTTCATTTTTTGGTCTTTAGCTCTCAATCTTTTCACTTATTTTGCTGGCTAACAAGGCAAATTCTTCTTTTGTAAGTTTCAACTTTGGTTTACTGAAGTCAATGTCGTAAATTCCATTTATGGGTATCAAATGAACATGTGCATGAGGCACTTCCAGGCCAACCACAGCAACTCCAATTTTTTCACATTCTATAATCTTTTTTATTCCAATGGCAACTTTCCGTGCAAAAGCAAAAAGTCCTTTTATTGTTTCTTCATCAAGGTCGAAAATATAGTCAATTTCAACTTTGGGAATTACCAATGTATGACCTTTGGCTAAGGGGTTGATATCGAGAAAAGCATAAA
>ERZ795053.6011-NODE-6011-length-12293-cov-5.542409_pt1 | contig 12293 bp, 10 predicted proteins | sample MGYA00375137_ERZ795053 | MGnify/ENA primary metagenome ERZ795053 (study PRJEB30182, sample SAMN05720284) | activated sludge metagenome | isolation source: Anaerobic digester | place: Hong Kong | collected 2014-12-17 ... | reverse complement strand
GCAGGCGGACTGGGTCGGCGCCGTGGTCGATGTCCGCGGCGGTCGGGTGGCCGTGGACCGGGAGGTGTCGGGGCCGCTCGGCTACGACGCCGCGCCGTGCGCCACCACCGCCGCCGATCGCTGGTACGTCCCTTCCGGGTCGACGCGCCGGGGCAGCGAGCTCTACCTGTCGCTCACCAACCCCTTCCCCGACGCGGCCAGCGTCGAGGTGTCCTTCGCCACCGACCGCGGCACCCGCACCCCTCGCTCGCTGCGGCGCTTCTCCGTGCCCGGCCGTTCGGTGCGGGTCGTGTCGGTGGCCGACCTCGTGACCGAGCGCGCCGAGGTGGCAGCCACCGTGCGGGTGCGCGCCGGACGGGTGGTCGTCGATCGCGTCCAGACCTCCGACGGCGAGGGCGACCCGATCCCGATCGAGGGCACCGAGGCCACCACCCCGGCGCCGAAGGGCCTCGTCTCCACCCCCGCATCGCCCGTGCGCGCCCCGCGCTGGATCGTGCCGTCGGCCCGCACGGGCACCGGCGTGCGGACGCAGATCGCCGTGGCCAACCCGAGCGGTCGCGACGCCCGCGTCGACGTGCTCCTGCGCTACCAGGAGCCCGAGCGCTACGCCGAGCTCGCGCCCGTGGAGCTCACCGTGCGGGCGGGGGGCGAGGAGGTGGTCGACCTCGCGGCGATCACCGACCTGGCCGCCGACGCCAACGTCTGGGTCGACGTCCGCTCGCTCGACGAGGTCCCGATCGTGGTGGAGCGGACCACCGCCTACGCCGACCCGTCGCAGGTGCGGGGCGTGGCCACCGCCCTGGGCTCGCCGGCCGCCGCCACCCGCTGGCTGGTGACCCAGGCAGGGAGCAGCCGGAGCCGCAACGGTGCCGTGCTCGTCACCAACCCCGGTGCCCGGCCGGCGGCGATCCGGGCCTACAGCTTGGAGTCCGGGGTGCGCCGCGAGCTCCCGGCCGCCTCGGTCACCGTGCCCGCGGGCGACCGCCGCTCGCTCGACCTCTCCGAGGCGGGGGCGGCGGCATCGATCATCGTCGAAGCCGACACCGGGGTGGTCGTCGGCTCCTCCCTCGCCGTCACCTCGGGCCCGGGCGTCGCCCTCCAGCCCGGGCTGCCCTACCCCGAGGACCTGGTTTCGATCGTCGCCCCCGGCTGAGCAGACTGGGAGGGTGCTCGCGCTGGTGGTGCTCCTGGTGGTCGGCCTGGTGGCGGGGGCCGTGGCGTGGGGCCTGCAGCGGTCGCAGCGCCCCGAGCCCGAGCGGGGGCCGTCGTGGAGCGTGCCGTCGCTGCTCGATCGCACCCACTTCGAGCGTCCCGATGCCCCGTGGCTGGTCGCGGTGTTCTCGTCGTCCACCTGCCTGGCGTGCGCCGATGTCCGGGAGAAGGCGGCGGCGCTCGCCTCCGAGGAGGTCGCCGTGGTCGCGCTCGACGCGGTGGCCGAGCGCGACCTGCACCAGCGCTACGGCATCGATGCCGTGCCGATGGTCCTGGTCGTCGATGCGGGCGGCATCGTCCGCCGGCACTTCGTCGGCCCGGTGACCGCCACCGACCTGTGGGCGGCGGTGGCCGAGCTGCGCGAGCCGGGATCGGTGCCGCCGGGCTGCGACGGCACCGTCTGCGGCTGACCGTCGGCGCCGGCGGGGCCCCTCAGCCCTCGGAGGGGACGGGCGTGGGGGCGGGGGCCGGGTTGGCGGCACCGAGATCGCACAGCCGGCGGACCTCGGAGCCGTCGATGGTCTCGTGCTCGAGGAGCCGTCGGGCCACGAGGTCGAGGCCGTTGCGGTTCTCGGTCAGCAGCTCCTCGCAGCGCTTCTCGCACGCTCGCAGGATCTGCTCGACCTCCTGGTCGATGACCCGGGCCGTCTCGTCGGAGTAGTCCCGAGCGTTGCCCATGAGGTCCTCGCCCAGGAACACCTGGCCCTGCGAGCCCCAGGCCATCGGCCCGATCCGCTCGCTCATGCCCCACTCGCGCACCATCTTGCGGGCCCGCTCGGTGGACACGACGAGGTCGTTGTTGGCGCCGGTGGAGACCACGCCGAACACGAGGCGCTCGGCGATGCGGCCGCCCATGGCGACGACGATCGACTGCTCGAGGTACTCCTGGTTGTAGGAGTGGCGGTCCTCGGCGGGCAGCTGCTGGGTGACGCCGAGGGCCATGCCCATCGGGAGGATGGTGACCTTGTGGACGGGGTCGGCGTCGGGCAGGAGGGTGGCGCACACGGCGTGGCCGGCCTCGTGGTAGGCGGTCAGCTCCTTCTCGGCGTCCGACAGCGCCATCGACTCGCGGCGCTGGCCCATGAGCACCCGGTCGCGGGCGTACTCGAAGTCCTCGCGGGTGATCATCTCGGCGCCGCGGCGCACGGCGTAGAGCGCCGCCTCGTTGACCAGGTTGGCCAGCTCGGCGCCCGACATGCCGGGCGTGCCGCGGGCGACGACGGCCAGGTCGACGTCGGGCGAGATCCGCTTGCTCTTGGCGTGGACCCGCAGGATGGCCAGGCGCTCGGCGTGCTCGGGCAACGGGACCACGACCTGGCGGTCGAAGCGCCCGGGGCGCAGCAGCGCCGGGTCGAGCACGTCGGGGCGGTTGGTGGCCGCGATCATCACGATGCCCTCGGTGGCCTCGAAGCCGTCCATCTCCGAGAGCATCTGGTTCAGCGTCTGCTCGCGCTCGTCGTGGCCGCCGCCGAGGCCGGCACCGCGCTTGCGGCCGATCGAGTCGATCTCGTCGACGAAGATGATCGCCCGGCCCATCTTGCGGGCCGACTGGAACAGGTCGCGGACCCGGCTGGCGCCGACGCCGACGAACATCTCCATGAAGTCCGAGCCGCTCACCGACAGGAACGGCACCCCGGCCTCGCCGGCGACGGCCCGGGCGATGAGGGTCTTGCCGGTGCCGGGCGGGCCCACGAGCAGCACGCCCTTGGGGATCCGGGCCCCGATCTGGCCGAACTTCTCCGGGTACTTCAAGAAGTCGACGACCTCGCGGATCTCGGTCTTGACGCCCTCGTAGCCGGCCACGTCGGCGAAGGTCGTGCCAGGCCGTTCGGTGGAGTACGTCTTCGCCCGACTCCTCCCGATGGACATGATGTTGCCCATCTGGCCCTGTGCTCGACGTTGCATGAACACGAAGAACCCGATGATGAGCGCAGGGAAGATGAGCACGGGCAGCCAGGTGGCGAGGAAGCCCGGCGACTCGGTCTTCGGCTTGAGGTCGACCCCGTGCTCGGCGAGCAGCGCCAGGTCGGTGTCGGGGAACGGCATGAGGCCGGTGGTGGTGAACTCGGTGGCACCGCCCTCGATCTCGGCGTCCTCGGCGTACTTGCCCGAGATGTGCCCGGTGGCGTTGTCGTAGGTGACCTCGGCGACCTTGTCGGCCTTCACCCGCTTGAGGAAGAGCGAGTACGAGATGTCCTTGCCGTCGTCTGCGCTGTTGCTGAGCGCGAACACGAGGAGCGCGAGGGTGACGGCGAGGATGCCCCAGATGGCCCAGCGGGCCGACCCGGCGAGCCGCATGGGGCCGCCCGCGCCGCCCCCGGGACCTCCGCCCGAGCCGGACCCGCCGGCGCCCTGGCCGCCCGGGCCGCGATGGCGCGGCGGGGGAGGGGGCGGCGGCGGAGGCGGGGGACCATCGGGCGGCATGGGGGCCATGCTAGGGGCGCCCCGACCCGGCGAGGCAGCCGGGGCCGCCGCCGCGGACCATCCGCGCTCGCCCTCGCCGACCTCGGTACCGTGCGGCGCATGCGACGCGCCTGCGCTCGACCGGGCTGCTCCGAGCCGGCCACCGCCACCCTCTCGTACGGGTACGCGTCGGCCACCGTCTGGCTCGAGCCGCTCACCCCCGAGGGCCACCCGATGACCCACGACCTGTGCGACCGCCACGCGGCGCGCACCGTGGCGCCGCGGGGCTGGGAGCTGGTCGACGAGCGGGCGCCGGTCCGCCTCGCCCCTCCGCTGGCCTCCTGACCGGGGCCGACGGCACCGCCAGGGTGCCGCACCGGTAGGCTCGCCGCTCCATGACCGACCCCCGCCGCCTCGAGGGCCGCCACCTCCTCGCGCCTCCCGCCTCCCCCGATGGGGTGGTGGTGCGCGAGCCGAGGTGGGGGCTGGGCGACGCGGCGGGCGGGTGGCTGATCGCCTACGTCGCCGCCACCCTCATCGGCGCTGCGGTGTACGCCGCGTTCGGCTACGCCCCCGACGACGACGTGCCGCTCTGGCTCATCGCCCTGACCTATCCACCCCTGTGGCTGGGCTTCGTCGGCGTGCCGATCTGGGCGGCGGCCACCAAGGGCAACGGCTGGGTCCGCGACTTCCGGGTCGCCGTGCGCTGGCCCGACGTCCCCATCGGTCTCGCCATCGGCGTGGCCGCCCAGCTGGTGATGGTCCCGCTCATCTCGCTGCCCATCCTCGAGCTCACCGGCAAGAGCTCCAACGACCTCTCGGGCCCGGCGCGCGATCTGGCCGACAAGGCGATCGGCCCGGCCGGCGCGGTGCTCTTCCTCGTCATCGTCGGCATCTGCGCCCCGCTCGCCGAGGAGCTGTTCTTCCGGGGCCTGGTGCTGCGCTCGTTCGATCGCCGCTTCGGGCGCTGGCCGGCGGTCGTCCTGTCGGCGCTCTGGTTCGGCGTCACCCACTTCCAGCCGCTCCAGCTGGCCGCGCTGGTGGCCGCCGGGGCGCTGTTCGCCGTCCTCGTCGAGCGCTCCGGTCGGCTGGGGCCGGCGGTGTTCGCCCACATGGGCTTCAACCTGACCACCGTGGTCGTCCTGCTGTGGATGACGTGACGGCGCCCGAGGGCTTCGTGCGCCTCGACGATCGAGCCAAGGGGTGGATCCGCGCCGCGTGGCGACGGTGGATCGACGAGCCGGGTCGCGCTGCCGAGGCGGCGGTGTCGCTCCTCGCCGTGCTGCTCTCGACGGCGATCATCCTCGCCGCCCTCAAGCCCAGCGACCTGTTCTCGGGGTCGACGCCGACGGGCGGCGACATGGGCGCCCACCTGTGGGGGCCGCGCTTCCTCATCGACCACCTGCTGCCGCACTGGCGCCTGTCGGGGTGGACGCCCGACTGGTACGACGGCTTCCCCGCGTACCAGTTCTACATGGTGGTCCCCTCGCTCTTCGTGGTGGCGCTGCACGTCGGGCTGCCGTGGTACCTCCAGCTCCCGGTGCTGTTCGGGGCGAGCATGGCGGCGCTCGTGGGCTGGTGGTACCCCCGCTGGCACCGGTTCCGCTGGCCGCTCACGATCGCCGGCGCCGTCGTCGCCGTGCTGGCGATGCCGATCCCCTACAACCAGGCGTTCAAGCTGGTCACGGCGAGCGGCCTGCTCACCTTGCCGCTCGCCTGCTGGTTCCTGGCCAAGGCGGCGAAGCTGCCGTTCCCCACCCCGGCGCTCGCCGCCGGTGGCGGGCTGCTCTTCGTGTTCAACCTCGAGCCGCTCTACAACAACACCGGCAACATCATCGGTGGCAACTTCACGTCCACCATGGCGGGCGAGTTCGCCTTCTCCATCAGCCTCACCCTGTCGATCGTCTACCTCGGCGTGGCCGTGCGGGGGTTGCGCACCGGCCGCCACCGCGCCCTGGCCGCCGTGCTCTTCGCCCTGGCCGGCCTCTGCCACCTGATCCCGGCGTTCTTCGTGCTGGTGTGCACCGGCGCGCTGTTCCTGGTCCACCCCGACCGGGGGCGGTTCCGCTGGCTGGCCACCATGGTCCCGGTCGCCGGCCTGCTCACCGCCTTCTGGGTGCTGCCGTTCCTGCTGCGCCACGCCTACGTCAACGACATGGGCTGGGAGCGCCTCCCGCTGCCCAACGGGGAGGAGACGTCGGTCTGGTACTACCTGCTGCCCCACGGCCTCCGGTACCTGTTCGCCATGGCGGTCGTCGGCATCTTGTTCTCCATCGTGCGACGCCACGCGGTCGGCCTCGTCCTCGCCGTGGCGTGGGCGGCCGTGTGGGTGGCCTTCGCCAGCCTCCCGCAGATGCGCCTGTGGAACGCCCGACTGCTCCCGTTCATGTACCTCTCGGCGTCGCTCCTGGCCGCCATCGGGCTGGGCGAGCTCCTGCGGGTGATCGCCGGCGCCGCGTCGGGCGACGCCCGCCGACCGCTGCGGCTGGTGTCGGTGGGCGGCAGCGCCCTGTCGATCGCGCTGATCCTGCTCTACACGCTGCTGCCGCTGAACGGCGTGCTCGACGGCATCATCACCCGCGAGCCGGTCACCACCGCCGACGGCGTCACCAAGACCCGCTCGTCGTTCCTGTTCTTCGACACCACCCACCTCCACCCGGCGCTGGGCTGGTCGGGCAACAACTACTCGGGGCTCGAAGCCAAGGCGCCCCGCCCCGCCGGCTGCGATGCCGAGGGGTCGACGGTGGCGTGCACGTCGGGTGGCTTCCCGGAGTACCGGGCGCTCGTGGCCACGATGGACGGCATCGGCAAGGACGACCGCTACGGGTGCGGGCGGGCGATGTGGGAGTACTCGAAGGACCGCCTCGAGGGCTACGGCACGCCGATGGCGCTGATGATGCTGCCGTACTTCACGAACGGCTGCATCGGCTCGCAGGAGGGCCTCTACTTCGAGTCGAGCGCCACGGTGCCCTACCACTTCCTGATGCAGGCCGAGCTCTCCGCCCAGGGCTCGAACCCCCAGCGCGACCTGCCCTACCCGGGCTTCGACATCGACGCCGGCGTCCGCCACCTCCAGCTGCTGGGCGTCAAGTACTACCTGGCCACCTCCACCACGGCGGTCGACCAGGCGAGCCGCCATCCCGACCTCACCGAGATCGCCGTCTCGGGCGCCTGGCACGTCTACGAGGTGGCCGATGCGCCCGAGGTGGCGCCACTGCGCTACGAGCCGGTGGTCGCCACCGGCATCGACGAGACCCAGGACGGCTGGCTGCCCACCGCGTCCGCCTGGTTCCGCCAGTCCGACGAGGACGTGCTGATCGCCGCCCACGGGCCCGACCAGTGGGCGCGGACCGAGGCCGATCCGGTGCCCGCCGAGGACCGCCGCCTGGTGCGGTGGGTGCGCGACCAGCTCGGCCGCACCGGACCGATCGACCAGGTGCCCGACCTGCCGAAGACCGAGCTGCCCGAGGTCGAGGTGTCCGACATCGAGATGGGCACCGACACGATCTCGTTCCACGTCTCGAAGCCGGGGGTCCCGGTGCTGGTGAAGGCGTCGTACTTCCCGAACTGGGAGGTCGAGGGAGCCGAGGGGCCCTACCGGGTCACGCCCAACCTGATGGTGGTCATCCCGACCGACACGGACGTGTCGATGCACTTCGGGCGCACGCCGGTGGACCTGGTCGCCGCCCTGCTCACGCTCCTCGGCATCGTCGGCGTGGTGCTGCTCGCCCGGAACCCGCAGGTCGACGTGAGCCCCGAGCGCGAGCCCAAGCTGAGCCGGATGCTCGACCAGCTCGTGACGATCCCCGCCGTCGCCGCCGCCAACGACGCCGCCGCCCGAGGGGAGGCGCCCGTCGAGCCGTCGTGGCCCGAACCGCCCGTCGTGGCGGTCGACGGGCCCCCACCGGACTCGGCGACGGCTCCGGAGCCCGATGTCGAGGGCATCTGGATCGATGACCCCGTGCCGCCTCGCGGCGACGACGCCTGAGGTGGGCACCCTCGATGGGCCGCGCCGCGCGCCCGCGCCGGCGGGCGACGTCCGCTTGAGCGTCGTCGTGCCGGCCTTCCGGGAGGTGGCCCACATCGCGGCGACGGTCGCCCGGGTGCGCGAGGAGCTGGGCGAGGTGGCCGCCGACGGCGGCCTCGAGGTGGTGGTGGTCGACGACGGCTCGGGCGACGGGACGGCGGACGCGGCGCGGGCGGCCGGCGCCGACGTGGTGCTCGAGCTGCACCCCAACCAGGGCAAGGGGGCGGCGGTGCGCGCCGGGATGCGGGCGGCGAGCGGTCGCACCCGCGCCTTCACCGATGCCGACCTCTCCTACGCCCCGCACCAGATCCTCCGGCTCCTCGAGCAGGTCGAGGCGGGGTGGGACCTCGTCGTCGGCGACCGCTACCACGAGGGGTCCACGACGCTGGTCGAAGCCGGGCTCCTGCGCCGGGTGGGCGGGCGGGCCATCAACCAGGCGACCCGCGCGGTCCTCGTGGGACGCCACCCCGACACGCAGTGCGGCCTCAAGGCGCTGCGAGGCGACGTGGCCGAGGTGCTCTTCGGTCACACGTGCATCGACGGCTTCGCGTTCGACGTCGAGCTCATCCACCTGGCCGAGCGCTTGCAGCTCTCGCTGGTCGAGGTGCCCGTCGAGGTCGTGAGCTCGGACCGCTCCACCGTGCACGTGGCTCGCGACGCCCTGCGGCTGCTGGGCGACCTGGTGCGCATCCGCGCCGCCGGGAGGGCCGGCACCTACGACCTCTCCGCGGGGGAGCTCGCCGCCCTCTCGCTCGGTGCCCCGGACCCTGCCGAGTAAGGTCGCCGGGCCATGTCGGACCTCGATGCCATCTTCAAGGCGTACGACGTTCGGGGCACGCACCCCGATCAGATCGACGCTGCCGGCTGCCGTGCCATCGGCGCCGCGTTCGCCCGCTTCGCGCTCGCCGAGGGAGGTGCGGTCCCCGAGATCCTCGTCGCGCGCGACATGCGGCCGTCGGGCGTCGAGCTGGCCCTCGCCTTCAGCGACGGCGTCCGCTCCCAGGGGGTCGACGTCGTCGACCTGGGGCTGGCCTCGACCGACCTCCTCTACTTCGCCTCCGGCAGCCGCAACGCGCCCGGTGCCATGTTCACGGCGTCGCACAACCCGGCGCAGTACAACGGCATCAAGTTCTGCCTGGCGGGCGCTCGCCCCGTGGGCATCGACTCGGGCCTCGCCGAGGTCCGCGACGCCGCTCGGGCCGAGCTGCCCTCGGCCCCCGAGCCGGGCGGGCGGACCGAGCTCGACCTGCTCGGCGCGTTCGCCGACCACGTCCGGTCGTTCGTCGACGTGTCGGCGTTCACGCCCCTGAAGGTCGTGGCCGACACCGCCAACGGCATGGGCGGCCTGGTGGTGCCGGCGGTGTTCGAGGCGCTCCCGTTCGACCTCGAGATCCTCTACCCCGAGCTCGACGGCACCTTCCCGAACCACCCGGCCGACCCCATCCAGCCCGAGAACCAGCGCGACCTGTGCGCCCGGGTGCGCGAGGTGGGGGCCGACATCGGCTTCGCGTTCGACGGCGATGCCGATCGGGTGTTCGTGGTCGACGAGCTCGGCAACGGGCTCTCGGGCTCCACCACCACGGCGCTCGTCGCCGCCGGCGTGCTCGAGAAGGAGCCCGGCGCGACCGTGCTCCACAACCTGATCTGCTCGAAGGCGGTGCCCGAGGTGGTGGGCGAGCACGGTGGCACCCCGGTGCGCACGAAGGTCGGGCACTCCTTCATCAAGGCCGAGATGGCCCGGACGGGGGCCGCCTTCGGCGGTGAGCACTCGGCGCACTACTACTTCCGCGACAACTACCGGGCCGACTCGGGGCTGATCGCGGCGATGCACGTGCTCGAGCGGCGCTGTCGCGAGGGCCGGCCGATGTCGGAGCTCCGCCAGCCCTTCGACCGCTACGCGGACTCGGGCGAGATCAACACGCAGGTGGGCGACCCGCACGAGGTCATCGACGCGGTGGCCGCCCACTTCGCCGACATCGCCCCGCACGCCCAGCAGGACCGCCTCGACGGCCTGACGGTCGACCTCGGCGACTGGTGGTTCAACCTCCGTCCGTCGAACACCGAGCCGCTCCTGCGGCTCAACCTCGAAGCCGCCACGCGCGACGATTGCGACCACCACACCTCCGAGCTCCTCCACCTCATCACCAAGGGATGACCGCCATGGCCCTCGACCCGAAGCTCCTCGAGATCCTCGCCTGCCCCGAGGACAAGGGATCGCTGCTCTACTTCGAGTCCGAGCACGCGCTCTACAACCCGCGCCTGCAGCGTCGCTACGAGATCCGCGACGACATCCCGGTCATGCTCATCGACGAGGCCACGACCGTCGACGACGCCGAGCACGAGCGCCTCCTGGCCAAGGCCGAGGCCGAGGGCACCCCCTCGACCCTCTCGTAGCCCGTCGATGACCGAGCCGCTGGACTCGCTGGGCTTCCGCGAGGCCACCTTCGAGCTGCCCGAGCAGGTCGCCGCCGCCGTGCGGCGCCTCAGCGTCACCGGCGACCTGCCGCCCCACGACGAGATCGCCAACGTGCTGGTGCTCGGCACCGGTGCGGCCGGGTGGGCCGGCGACGTGCTCGCGGCCACCGCCGGGCCCTTCCTCCCGGTGCCCCTCGTGGTCCACAAGGGCTTCGAGCCGCCGTCGTTCGTCGACCCGTCCACCCTCGTGGTGGCGATCTCGGCCTCGGGCGACTCGCCCGAGGTGGTGGCGTCGTCCACGCTCTGCGTGGAAGCGGGCGCCCGCCTGTTCGCGGTCACGAGCGGCGGCCAGCTCGGGGCGCTGGCCGACTCGATCGAGGCCCCCACCGTGTACCTGCCGCGGTCCACCGCCGAGCACCCTGTCCCGCCCCGCGCCCGCGTGGGTGCGCTCGTGGTGCCCGTGGTGAAGGCGCTGGAGGACCTCGGGCTCTACCCCGGCGGTCGCGACTACCTGGCGGCGGCCATCGCCCAGCTGCGCACCCGGCGCGACGAGCTGGTGGCCGACGACAGCGCGGCGGTGGCGCTCGCCCGCCGCCTGGCCGGGACGATCCCGCTCGTCTACGGCGGTGGGATCCTGGGCGGGGTGGCCGCCACCCGGTGGAAGGCGCAGATCAACCTGTCGGCCAAGGCGCCAGCCTTCACCGGCGAGCTGCCCGATGTGGTGCACGGCGAGCTCTCGGGCTGGGCCCAGCACGGCGACATCACCCGGCAGGTGCTCTCGCTGGTGCTGCTGCGCCACGACGACGAGCCGCCGGCCGTGGTCGAGCAGTTCGGCCAGGTGGAGACCTGGACCGAGGAGGTCGTCACCGAGATCCACACCGTGCGGGCCCAAGGCGAGGGCTCGCTGGCCCAGCTCCTCGACCTCGGCTTCTTCGGCGACGTCGTCTCGCTCGAGCTGGCCGCCCGGGCGGGCATCGATCCCGGTCCTACGCCCGTCATCGCCCCCTCGCCCTCCCATGCCGAAGCTCCCTGACCCGCTGCTCGAGCTGGCCGCCCGGGTCTCGAACCGCGGGCGCTGGGGCGACGACGACCGTCGGGGCACGCTCAACCTGATCGACGCCGCCGCGGTCCTGCGGGGGACGGCCGCGGTGCGCCAGGGCCGGGCCTTCTCGCTGGCGCTGCCCTTCGACGCCGACGGGCCCCAGACCGGCGCCATCCCCGGTCGGACGAACCCCGAGCTCGAGATGACGGCGATCAACGTCGAGTACACCGGCGACGCCGACGGGTTCACCACGAACGACGATCGGTTCTCGATGGGCGTGCAGGCCTGCACCCACTGGGACGCCCTCTCCCACGTGGGCTACGGCGGCGAGCTCTACAACGGGGTGCCCCGCGAGCAGGTGACCGAGGCGGGCGCCGGCGACCTCGGCATCCAGGCCTTCGGGCCGGTGGTGTCGCGCGGCCTGCTGCTCGACGTGGCCCGCCTGCACGGCGTCGACCACTTCGACGACAACCACCCGATCACCGGCGACGAGCTCGATGCCTGCGCGGCGGCCGCCGGCCTGGCCGTCGAGCCGGGCGACATCGTGCTGGTCCGCACGGGGCACCTGCACTTCCTGCGGATCGGCGAGAAGGACCGCTACCGCATGGTGTGCCCGGGCCTGTCGACGAGGAGCATCGAGTGGTTCCGGGACCACGATGTCGCCGCCGTGGCCACCGACACGTTCGTGCTCGAGTGCTTCCCCGGCGAGGATCCCGCCGCCCTGCTCCCGATCCACATGATCCACCTCCGCGACCTCGGGCTGGCCCAAGGGCAGATCTGGGCGCTCGACGACCTGGCCGCCGACTGCGCCGACGACGGGCAGTTCGACTTCCTGCTGAGCGCCACCCCCATCCCCCTCACCGGCGCCTCGGGTGGGCTCGTGGCCCCGACGGCGGTGAAGTAGCGGTCGTGCGCCCGACCCGCGCGCTCCGTCGCACCGGCCTCGCCGTCGTCGCCCTGCTGGCCGCCGGCCTCGCCGGGGCCGGGACCGCCCCGACGGGCGCGGCGCCCCTCGCCCGGACCGAGGCCGTGACCGACGTCGTCGAGCTCCGCCCGCTGCAGACCCGGGATCGGCGGTTCGTCGACGACCTCGGGCGCGACGTGCTCCTGCGCGGGGCGAACGTGAACTCGCTCGGCGAGTACTGGCAGGGCGTCCCCGGGCTGGGGCCGACCTTCGCGCTGACCGCCGAGGAC
>ERZ795053.6009-NODE-6009-length-12295-cov-4.212663_pt1 | contig 12295 bp, 9 predicted proteins | sample MGYA00375137_ERZ795053 | MGnify/ENA primary metagenome ERZ795053 (study PRJEB30182, sample SAMN05720284) | activated sludge metagenome | isolation source: Anaerobic digester | place: Hong Kong | collected 2014-12-17 ... | reverse complement strand
CCTGTATTTCATGCATCCATTACCAAAAAAGGCCAGTTTTCCTTTTTCCAGTAATTCGCTTAAAAAATCAGGATCAGGGATAATTGCTGAGGGGGTAATCTGTTCATTTAAACCCTGGTCATAAACGGCAAAGTAGGATTCCATTCTTCTTGCATCTATCATAGGACATAATAAGGTGACTGGTTCATTGATCTCTGCTCTTTTTTGCATGATAACAGCAGCTGCCATTACTTTTAAAGTGCTTAAAAGTATAAGCGGAATATCTAAAGAAAAACAAAGCCCTTTAGCAGTTGCCAAACCTATTCGTAGACCTGTATAGGAGCCCGGGCCATTACTTACCGCAACAGCATCCAGATCTGTGATAGCTATATCAGCTTCCTTTGCAACTTCCCGAATGGCTGTATGTATCCACGATGCATGATCATGCTGTTTATTATTACTGCGTTCAGCTATAACATTACTATCGCTGGAAATACAAACTGAGCCTGTATCAATAGCAGTATCTATATTTAAAATGATGGGCATCAGTTTTCCGCTTCTTGCTTTAGTAAATCTGCTGGTTGATAACGATTATCCTTTTCAGCCATTACAGATAATAGCTCATAAACATTCCTGACCCCAATTTTCTCAGCCCATGCAAATGGGCCATAAGGATAACTCGTTCCCAGTTGCATAGCAGTATCTATTTCTGCTTTGGTACTCACTTCATCCTCTAATGCCAAATAGGCTTCATTAATGATCATACTCACAATTCTGGCTTTGATAAAGCCTGGCTGATCCTGTACCCATTCAACCTTTTTATCGATTGATTGAAAAACATCTTCGGTGATCTTTTTCAATTCTTCACTTACTGTTGCCGCTTCCATTATATCATTGTTCAAAAAAGTAAGCCATCCATTGATCCGGATAAAATTACCCGGCAAGGATCCCGGCAGGGAAGCAACAGCATTGACAATAATTATAGATGTATCCTGATCTTTCAACCAATGCGTTCTTTCTTTTGAATTATCAAATAGCAGATCAATAAAGCAATCCACATCTTCTAAAACAGCAGGCTCATCAAGCCAGACCCATTCATGAGTATTTGATTCCTGCTTAATCAATTCCCTTTTTTGCTCCTCATTTGCAATGACCGCAATCTTCATTCGGTTTTTTTGCAAAGAAAACGCTTAACTGTTAAATTCGTTGATTATAAATATTAATCACTCTATCATGCCAAAAACAATTATAACAACAAAAGCAGCCCCTGCACCCATCGGGCCCTATAACCAGGCAGTCCTTACCGGAAATATGCTCTTTATCTCCGGCCAAATATGTATTGATCCTGCAACAGGCGATTTAAAAAACAGTAATCTTAAGGAAGAAACAAACCAGGTGATGAAAAACCTGGAAGCTGTTTTGGCACAAGCCGGTTTTGATTTTTCAAATGTTATTAAATCAACCATTTTTCTTACGGATATGAAACGGTTTGCTGAAGTGAACGAAGTTTATGGAAGTTTTTTTGAAAGTGAATTCCCTGCCAGGGAAACCGTAGAGGTGGCAGCCTTACCAAAATTTGTAAATGTTGAGATCAGTATGATAGCAGTTAAATAAATAATTAAGCCCCTGCAAAAACAGGGGCTTAATTATTCTAGAATCCTTTTTTCTTCCAGTTATTATTTGCACGGTCCCAATCCGGTAATTGCTTATCCGGATCAAGTACCACTTCTTTTATTTCGCTTGTTGTAGGAACACCAAATGTCCAGATGGCATTGCGTTGCCATACTTCAACCGGCAGTTTTATTTTATGTTCTTTCCCATTGGCTTCTTTTACAAGCACAGTTACCGGCATTACCATTTTTTCTAAATTTTCCAAAGTGATCTCGGCTCCTTTGGTACTGTCGCCATCAACATACTCAACAGATTTAACCGACTGATCCAGTTTCCATGTATTCAATACCCAGCCTCTCCAGAACCAACCCAGGTCTTCACCGGAAACATTTTCCATGGTATGAAAGAAATCCCATGGGGTGGGATGTTTGAAAGCCCAACGGTTAATATATTCCGTGAAGGCTTCATCAAATCTTTCTTTACCCAGTACTTCATTTCTTAATGCATCCAGCATCATAGCAGGTTTAAGATATGCGGCCACACCCAAATTAGCCTGCTGAATGACATCAGGAGTATTATAAAGGCCGTCCATCTTATCACTGAATACATATTTAACCATAAAGGATGAACTTGGATCACCAAAGAAACTAGCCTCATCAAACTCACCTTTATTAAATGCCTTGGTTGAAAGGCCATTAATAAAGGTGTTGAAACCTTCATCCATCCATGCATATTTTCTTTCATTGCTTCCTACGATCATCGGAAACCATGTATGTCCGAATTCATGATCTGTAACACCCCATAAACCACTTCCTGCTGAATTGTAACTACAGAAAACAATACCGGGATATTCCATACCTCCTACTATACCCGCCACATTGGTGGCTGCAGGGTAAGGAAACTCAAACCACTTAGAAGAATAATGTTCAATAGACCCCTTAGTAAATTCTGTTGAACGTTGCCAGCCATTCTTTTTTATACTTTCAGCCGGGTACACACTAATGGCCATGCATTTTTTCCCACTGGGTAAATTGATCTTTGCCGCATCTTGTATAAATGCTTTGGAAGCTGTCCACGCCACATCCCTCGCATTCTGGATCTTAAACTTCCAGGTAATTGAACTTTTCGCTGGTCTTGAAGTTTTACTGGCAACTTCTTTTTCACTTCGGATCATTACCGTTTTATCGCTTTTTGCTGCTTCATCCCAACGCTTCATTTGTTCGTCAGTGTAACAATCCTTTGGATTCAATAATTCGCCTGAACCAGCTACTATCATATCGGCCGGAGTAGTAACAGAAAAATTAATATCTCCATACTCAAGATAAAACTCACCGGCGCCTACATAAGGCAATGTATTCCATCCCTGTATATCATCATACACTGCCATGCGGGGAAACCATTGTGCAATTTCATACACTACTCCATTCTTTGTTTTTAACCGGCCCATCCTGTCAGTCCCATATTCAGGTACCATAAAATCAAAAGCTACTTTAACCTTTACAACACCACCATTGCCTTTTAATGGATTGCTTAGCCAAACCTGCATACGGGTATCTGTAATAGTATGTTTGGCAATGGAAGATTTTCCATCGGCAGTAACTACTACTGTTTTAATATCATAACCATCAGTGAATTTTGCATTGGCCCAACGACCACCTGTTTCTGTTGTAGTTGCAGATCCCCGGGAATCTTTTTTATAAATATTCTGGTCCAATTGTAACCAGAGAAATTTCATATTATCCGGGCTGTTATTCGTATAGGTTATTTCTACTTCGCCGCTGATACTATGAGTAGCAGTATCAAGTGTACAATCTATTGAATAATCTGCCCGGTTTTGCCAGTATTTCAGGCCGGGTTCACCACTTGCACTACGAAAATCATTTCCTGTATAAGGATAAAATTGGGGGTTGAAAGCTTCTCTAGGGTCGTATTTTGATTGTGCATAAACTGAACTGATTGTAATTGAAACAATCAGGAAAAGAACCATTTTTTTCATCGTTGAGTGTTTATTAAAGGGCTGTAAGGTAAGCCAAAAGGTTGCAAGCCACATACCATAATGCAGGTATTTATATGTTTTTTAGGGAAAAAGAGCCTCTGCAATAGCTACACTTTCAGGTTTACCCACATCTACAAGTTTATCACCTGTATGATCATATCCCATAATAAGATGTTCGGGTGCCATCTTTAGATAAACATCAATAAGTGAAAACTTACCCGAAAAACCATATTCCTCCATCAACTTAAAAATGCTATGTTCAAAAACAACCACACAGCTATAAGCCAGTTCTTTTATGACAGTATTCTTGCTGAAAGGGATTGATATTTTCTCCTCCCCTGTGTTTTTATTCTTCCAACCGTGCAACCGCATATTATCACCAAATAAAAGAACCCTGGATGATTGCCGGGATGTAACCCCAAAACTGATCAGGGCTTTATGCTGCTCATGATAATTTATGAGTTTCCCAATGTCCAGGTCAGTTAAAAAATCTGCATTACAAGAAATAAATCTTTCCCCCGGATCAAGTAAATGTTTTGCTTTTAATAACCCGCCACCGGTTTCAAGTAGCTGTTGTCTCTCATCGCTGATCAAAACATTACTCCCCCATCCTTTGTTTTCCCGGATCTCACTTTCTATCTGTTCTGCAAAATGATGAACATTTATTACAACATCATTTATACCATACTGCTGGAGATATTCAATATTACGCTGCAGCAATGATTTTTCGTTCACCACAGCCAATGCCTTTGGATGTTTATCAGTCCATGGTTTAAAACGGGTGCCGAGTCCGGCACTGAATATCATTGCCTTCATTTCTTTTTTTCAGGGAGGGGGTTATACCAGTTTTTTTTCTCCTGTTCAATATGCTTCAACTCTACTTTAACATTGAACTTGTTTCGCAAATGCCTTGTCATTGCATCTGCTGCATATACACTTCTGTGCTGACCACCTGTGCAGCCAAAGCTTATCATAAGACTTTCAAACCCTCTATTGATATATTCTTCAACCGTAATATCCACCATATCAAACACACTATTTAAAAAATCAGGCATTTGCGTCTGTTGCTCAAGGTACTCTTTCACTTCCTTATCTCTGCCAGTTTGAGTTTTCATAGTTTCTACCCGGCCCGGATTAAGTATACCTCTGCAATCAAAAACAAAACCACCTCCATTATCGGTATTATCTGCCGGTATACCGCTATTTCTATAAGAGAAGCTACTGATCTTTACAATTAATGGCGTTTCTTCGGTTGCCCTAACCGGGGTGAACTTTTGTACTATCTCGTCTGATGTACAGAGATCAAGTACTTCCTGTAATTCAGGAGTATTGATATTAAATTCATTACTATTTAAAAAAGACCCCAAATTTCGCAAGGCCATCGGTATACTTGTAAGGAAATGTGCTTTTCTCTCAAACAGTCCCCTAAAACCATAAGCTCCCAATACCTGCAGTAATCTTATCAATACATACCCTTTATATTGATTACGAAAAACATCACGGTTTACTTTTTGCTCAGTTGCTTTTTCGAAATAATCAATGTACTCCTCCAGTAAGCCAGACTTCCAGTTATCTGGAAGATCTGCCTTTGCCTGCCATAAAAGACTGGCTACATCATATTGTGGCGCTCCTTTCATTCCACCCTGGTAATCTATAAAATGAACCCCGTTATCAGAGACCATGATATTCCTGCTTTGAAAATCCCTGAACATAAAATATTTGTGATCTATATCAGTGATGTAATTACTGAGGGTTTCAAAATCATCGATCAGTTTTTGCTTATCATAGGGTTTACGTAAAGCATCCAAAAAATAATATTTGAAATAAAGCAGATCAGCCATTATGGCCTGCTTGCCAAATTCACTGCTGGTAAGGCATTTGTTATAATCCAAACCCTCATCCCCCTTTACCTGTAATAAAGCAAGTGACTTAAGGCTTTTTTGGAATAATGTATAAACATTCTCCGAATGCCCTTCATTCTCAAGCAAGTTCAGTAAGGATATATTGCCAAAATCCTGCTGCAAATAATATACCCCGTCTTTGCTGGAGAGAAAAATCTCCGGAACAGTGAGACCTTTTTCCCTAAAATGCTTAGAGAAATAAATAAAAGTTTCATTTTCCTTTATGTTTTCTCCGTAAGTGGCAATTACTGATTCATTATCTGAAAAGATTCTGAAATATCTTCTTTCACTGCCGCTTTGTGGCAAAACGTCTATGGAAGAGGGTTTTTTACCTGCCCATTTTTCAAATAACAGGGAAATCGATCCCAGGTGATCTTGCATGATGCAAATGTAAATAACCCCCTGCAATTCTGTTGTTTATCGTTCCTAACAGGCATTAGTTTTTTACTAAATTTGCCTGATAAATAAGTATATGGGTTATTCTCCAGTAAATAAGGTTCGGATTGTGACTGCTGCCAGTTTATTTGATGGACATGATGCTGCTATCAATATCATGCGCCGCATCATGCAGGCAAAAGGTGCTGAGATCATTCATTTGGGGCATAACCGTTCTGTAAAAGATATTGTTGAAACAGCCATTGAAGAAGATGTTCAGGGTATTGCCATCACAAGCTACCAGGGTGGGCATGTTGAATTTTTTAAATACATGAAAGACCTGTTGGATGAGAACGGATGCGGGCATATTAAAATATTTGGCGGTGGCGGAGGAACTATTTTACCGGAAGAGATTGAAGAATTGCACAAATATGGCATCACGAGGATCTATTCCCCCGACGACGGAAGACATATGGGGCTGGAAGGAATGATCGAAGATGTAATAAAGCAATGCGATATCCAATTAAACGGACAGGCAGATTACAAAACCCCGATGGGTTTGGGTGAAGTAAAAGATGTGAGAAAAATAGCCAGGGAAATCACCAATGCTGAAAACGGCCAGCAAATACCTGATATTAAGGATTCCAAAAAAACAATCCCTGTATTGGGAATAACAGGAACCGGTGGTGCCGGTAAATCTTCTGTTACTGATGAGATCGTTCGTCGTTTCCTGGCAAATTTTACAGACAAAACGGTCGCTGTTATTTCTGTTGATCCTTCCAAGAAAAAAACGGGCGGTGCTTTATTGGGTGACAGGATAAGAATGAACTCTATCAACCATCCGAGAGCTTATATGCGAAGCCTTGCCACAAGAGATGATAATACTGCCCTAAGTGGCGCAATAGATGAAGCCATAGCCATATGCAAGAACGCTGATTTTGATTTTATCATTCTTGAGTCTGCCGGAGTGGGACAAAGTGATGCCAGCATACTGGATTATTGTGATGTAAGCATGTATGTAATGACCCCGGAATATGGTGCAGCATCGCAATTGGAAAAAATAAACATGCTTGACTTTGCCGATCTAATTTGTATCAACAAATTTGATAAAGCCGGAGCCCTTGATGCCCTTGCTGATGTAAAAAAACAATACAAGAGAAATCATCAGCTATTTGCAGCAAAAGACGAAGAACTGCCAATTATTGGCACTATGGCGAGCAAATTCAATGATGATGGGATCAATCATTTGTTTGAATTGTTACTTAAGAAAATAGAATTAAAAACAAAAGTAAACTTCGGCAAGTTTCTTTATTCTGAAACAGCTAAAGTAACACAAGCTGTTATCCCGCCTAATCGTGTCCGTTATTTATCTGAAATATCTGAAAACAACCGTAACTACGATGAACTTGTTAATGAGCAGGCAGCCATTGCTTCAAAGCTCTACCAGCTCAATGGAGCTTTAGAAATATTCCAAAAAGAAAACTCAATGATCCCTCCTTTGGAGGGGATTGGGGAGGCCTTACAAACCCAAATTGATTTTTTTACTGAGCAGCTTACACCTGTCAGCAAGAAATTGATCGAGAACTGGAAAAACAAAGTTGAAGAATATCAAAAGGATTATTACGAGTATACGGTTAGGGATAAAACGATCAAGCAGGCAATGTTTACCAAAAGCCTGAGCGGTACAAGAATTCCCAAGGTTGTATTACCAAAATATAAAGACTGGGGCGACATATTGAAATGGGAAGCCCAGGAAAATGTTCCGGGGCACTTTCCTTTCACAGCAGGGGTATTCCCTTTAAAAAGAGAAGGCGAAGACCCTACCCGAATGTTTGCAGGTGAAGGTGGACCTGAAAGGACAAACAAACGGTTTCACTATGTAAGTTTGGATCAACCTGCTAAAAGATTGTCTACCGCATTTGACAGTGTAACACTTTATGGGGAAGATCCGGATCATCGTCCTGATATATATGGAAAAGTGGGAAACAGTGGAGTAAGTATTGCTACGGTTGATGATGCCAAAAAACTATACAGCGGGTTTGACCTCTGCGATCCTAAAACATCTGTGTCTATGACCATCAATGGTCCGGCTCCGATCATCTTGGCTTTTTTCATGAATGCAGCCATTGATCAACAGTGCGAAAAGTGGTTAACAGATAACAAAAAGGAAGGGTTGGTTGAAGAGGCTTTTAAACGGAAATATGGTAAAGATGTTCGTCCAAAATATAATAACCCACTGTTCCCGGATAATTTGCCTGATGGTAATAATGGCCTTGGGTTAAAATTATTAGGTCTTAGTGGCGACGAGGTACTACCAGCAGATGTCTATGAACAATGTAGAATACAAGCCCTTCAACAGGTAAGAGGTACAGTACAAGCTGATATTTTGAAAGAAGACCAGGCACAGAACACCTGTATCTTTTCTACGGAGTTTGCTCTAAAGCTTATGGGTGATGTACAGGAATACTTTATTCAAAATAAAGTAAGGAACTTCTACTCCGTATCTATTAGTGGTTATCATATAGCAGAAGCTGGTGCCAACCCGATCACCCAACTTGCATTTACGCTGGCAAATGGATTTACTTATGTTGAATACTATCTCAGCAGGGGAATGAAAATTGATGATTTTGCACCTAACCTTTCATTCTTCTTTAGCAATGGTATGGATCCTGAATATAGTGTGATCGGACGGGTAGCCCGACGCATTTGGGCCAAGGCAATGAAATACAAATACAAAGCCAATAAGCGCAGCCAGATGCTGAAATATCATATCCAGACATCCGGACGAAGTTTACATGCACAGGAGATCGACTTTAATGATATCAGAACAACCTTACAGGCTTTATATGCTATTTATGATAATTGCAATTCACTCCATACAAATGCTTATGACGAAGCCATAACAACCCCAACGGAAGAAAGTGTGAGAAGGGCTATGGCCATTCAGTTGATCATTAACCGGGAATTGGGAACAGCCAAAACCGAAAATTTTATCCAGGGTTCATTTGCTATTGAAGAATTAACTGCCCTGGTGGAAGAAGCTGTATTAATTGAATTTGATCGCATTACAGAAAGAGGCGGAGTTTTAGGCGCTATGGAAAGAATGTACCAACGCAATAAAATACAGGAAGAAAGCCTGCACTATGAACATTTAAAACATACAGGAGAGTTACCAATAGTTGGTGTAAATACTTTTTTAAACAAGCAAGGAAGTCCTACTGTAATTCCCGGCGAGGTGATACGCAGTACTACTGAAGAAAAGGAACAGCAAATAAATAATCTCCGGACTTTTTGGAAGCGCAATGAAAGCCGAAGCGAAAATGAGCTGGCTGCGTTAAGGCAAATTGCGATCAGTAATGGCAATTTGTTTGCGCAATTAATGGAAGTAGTAAAATATTGCTCATTAGGCCAAATTACTCATGCACTATATGAAGTTGGCGGGCAGTACCGAAGAAATATGTGATCCTTTATTTAATCATTCATCATTATCGGCTACTTTCTTTCCGGTTTGATCGATGGTAACCCATTTTCTATTCAACATTGCTTTTGCAGTGCCACCGCTGAATGTTCCGGCGAAACCATACTTAAAAGGTATCACTTCTTTTCCGGAAGCATTAATATAACCCCAGTTGCCTCCCTTATTAACTGCTGCAAGTCCTTCTGAAAAACCCAATGCATTTTCATAAATAAGACCAATAGTAGTTTTTCCGGTAACATTAATAAACCCATACCTGCCGTTTTCATTTACAACAGCAAGTCCGGAATGGAATGACAAAGCTTCATTGTATTTTGGTTCTACCAACACTTTCCCCGTACTATCCAGGTATCCCCATTTTCCGTTTTGCTTTACAGCAGCATATCCTTCCGAGAAGGTTAACCCCTCATCATATACCAGCGGTACCACAAGATTGCCATCCTTATCAACAAAACCATGTTTACCATTTTTTTCTACCAGCGATAACCCACAAACACAATTGTCCACATGATCAAATTGTTTGGCCCATGCTTGTCCATATCCGGTTAAAGACATGAATATGGCCCCGATTAGTAAACTGTATTTCATAACAAGAGATTTAATAATCAAATAACCATTACCAATATCAAGTTATTCCTCTTCCTTCCTGTTAAAAATGATTGTCAGCAGCTCCCAACCTGATTTTGGTGCTTATGTTTACAGAAACTAACTATCATTGGATCTTTTAATTGAGCTATTTTTGCTGCTTTCCAAAACAAAAGCCCTTGCAATTCAAAGAGTTTGATTTCCATCCCGCCCTGCTTGAAGGTATCGAAGCCTCCAATTATGAAACAGCAACTCCCATACAGGAGAAGGTCATTCCTCCTATCATGGCAGGAAAAGATGTGATCGCTTCTGCCCAAACCGGAACTGGTAAGACAGCGGCCTTCTTGCTACCAATCATGAATAGGTTGCTTCAAAATCATTCTGAAAACACAGTTGGTGCATTAATTGTCGTTCCTACCCGGGAACTTGCTATTCAGATTTCACAGCATATTGAAGGACTTTCTTATTTCACACATCTTAGCTCCATTGCAATTTATGGGGGCAGTGGTGGCGACAATTTTATAGCAGAGAAAAAGGCATTACAAATGGGTGCGGATATCATTGTTTGCACACCCGGAAGGATGATAGCCCATATGAATATGGGTTACGTAAATATGAAGGGATTACAATTCCTTGTTTTAGATGAAGCAGACAGGATGCTCGATATGGGTTTTGTAAATGACATTCTACGGATCATTAAACCCTTACCCGCAAACAGGCAAAACCTGTTATTTTCAGCTACAATGCCTGAAAAAATAAGACAGTTAGCCAGGCAAACCTTAAAAGACCCTGTAGAGATAAATATTGCTATTTCAAAACCACCGGAAAAAGTAACCCAAAAAGCTTTTATAGTATATGAAGCACAAAAAAATGGGTTACTTAAATTATTATTGAAACAATCCGTTTATAAAAATGCGCTGGTGTTTTGTAGTAAGAAACAAACCGTAAAACAAATTAGAAAAGAATTGAAGCAAGAAGGTTTTACGGTTGAAGAAATACACAGCGATCTTGAACAAGCACAAAGAGAAGATGTACTCAGAGCTTTTACAAGCGGCCGGGTACCACTATTAGTTGCAACTGATATTTTGAGCCGTGGGATTGATATTGATACTATTGACCTGGTACTTAATTATGATGTGCCTGCGGATGGAGAAGATTATGTGCATCGCATTGGTAGAACAGCGAGAGCAGAGGCTGATGGATCTGCATTTACATTGGTCGGAGAAAAAGAACAGAATAGGTTTGCTTCGATAGAGCTATTAATTGGAAAAGAAGTAGAAAAAGCAGAAGTGCCTAAAGAATTTGGTGAAACACCTTCGTATAAGCCAAAGCTACGGTCGGTAAATCATAACAAGAATCCTAAAAGGAAATTTTATAGAGGGACACCCAAACGCAGGTAAAAGCATATTCACTTAACCGAACGAGAAAATTGAATCTATGGTACGCAAATTTTTACTTTATTTATTTTGCTTCGCATTATTTTTCGTTTATAGCTGCACACAAGGCAAATACTCCGCGACAAATAAAGTATACAAAAAACAGATAAAAGCATATTCAAAACTTTTGTTAGAGTATCCTGTAAAAGATTCAGCAGGGTTACCTTATGCAGCTGATTGGGTTGGCACAACTAATCTTTCCATGCGACGGGCAAACTATGTTATTATTCATCATACAGCGCAAAATAGCTGTGAGCAAACATTGAAAACTTTTACATTACCCAGAACTCAGGTTAGTGCCCATTATGTTATCTGTAAAGATGGTACAGTGTATCATATGCTAAACGATCTGTTAAGAGCTCATCATGCCGGAGTAAGTAAATGGGGAAATACTACTGATTTAAATTCAAGTAGTATCGGTATTGAATTAGACAATAACGGCTTTGAGCCTTTTGCTGAAGCACAGATGAACAGTTTGATCACCTTATTGGGGCGTCTTAAGGAAGCTTACAACATCCCAACTTCTAATTTCATAGGGCATGGTGATATTGCTCCTACAAGGAAGATCGATCCTAACTGGAGGTTCCCCTGGAAAACATTGGCTGAAAAAGGGTTTGGTTATTGGTATGATGACCCTGCCAATGTTGAATTACCGGCTAATTTCAATTACCTGCAGGCTTTACGTATAGTTGGTTTTGACATGAAAGATACTACCGCGGCTATTAAAGGATTTAAAAGACATTGGTTGCAGGACACAACAAAGGGATTAAACACGGAACAACTAAAAGTGCTTTACCAGTTAAGCAAAAAATATCAATGAAGCTCTCCGGCAGTTTCATGATCATCGTATTTATTCCGCAGGTTTATTAATTCTTCTTTTAATCCTGCAATCGTTTTGGTATAGGCAGGATTCTTAATTAAATTATTCTGCTCACCT
>ERZ795053.6008-NODE-6008-length-12295-cov-4.596895_pt1 | contig 12295 bp, 7 predicted proteins | sample MGYA00375137_ERZ795053 | MGnify/ENA primary metagenome ERZ795053 (study PRJEB30182, sample SAMN05720284) | activated sludge metagenome | isolation source: Anaerobic digester | place: Hong Kong | collected 2014-12-17 ... | reverse complement strand
GGCCGGCTGGGGAAGTATTATGGGGCTGTCGTGGCGCAACGAGGCCGGCAAAATCATGCATAATCTGGATCGTCCGCTGCCGGATGATATCGACGCCATCCCGTTTCCGGCGTTCGACATGTTCAAAATCGACCGCTACACTAACCTCAATCCGCTGACCGAAGGGCTGGATATGAACGCCCGGACGTACACCATTGTGACCTCGCGGGGCTGCCCCTACAAATGTACTTATTGCTCCAAACCCATCACCGGCGACACCTGGCGGGCGCGTAGTGTGGATAACGTCATTGCCGAATGGGAGTGGTTGGTCAAAGATTTGGGAGCGACGGAGATCGGCATTACTGATGACATTTGGAATTTGGATCGCCAGCGAGCCAAGGATTTGTGCCGAGCCATCATCAAAGCCAACTTGCAAGTGCCGTGGGTGACGGTTCACGGCATGAAGGTCAACAACACCGATCAAGAGTTGTTTCATCTAATGAAGCAGGCCGGCTGCAAACGGGTCGGTTTTGGGATTGAAAACGGCGACGATTGGATGCTGCGCAACGTGATTAAAAAAGGCCAGACCATCGATATGGTTCGCCAGGCAGTGAAACATGCTAAGACCGCCAAACTGGAAACAATGGGCTTTTTCATCTTCGGCATGCCCGGTGAGACCGAGGAGTCGATGGAGAAGACCATCCGGCTGGCGGTGGAACTGGACCCCGATTTGGCCCATTTTATGATGGCCGCGCCTTTCCCCGGCACGGAGATGTGGGACACGCTGGTGGAAAAAGGCGATGTTTTCTCGCACAATATGGATTGGTCACAGTTGGCTATCCAGGCCGATAAGGCTCATTTTGCCTTTGGCGATCTGGATAAGGCAACCGTCGAACGTAAATGGCACGAAGCGCATCGGCGCTTCTACTTACGCCCTCGCAGAATTGCCCGCATTGTGGCTCGCAAAGATACGTGGCTGCGTTTTCCCTACTATCTAAAAACCGCGGCGAACATGCTCATGGGCTTAGGTGAGCGCGAAGCTGCCGCAGCATAATTAGAACAACTCGCTATGCTAAAGTTACTTACCAAACTACCGCTCTACTGGACTTACCGCCAGTTTGGCTGGCCGACCATGCTGCCCTTCTCGATTGTGGTCAGCGTCAGCTATCGCTGCAACAGCAAGTGCAAAACATGCGACGTGTGGCGCAAACCCAACGATGACATGACCTTTGAAGAGTGGGATAAAACCTTCGCCAAGATTGGCCGAGGCCCACTCTATTTTACGTTCACCGGCGGCGAACCGTTTCTGCGCAAAGATACGGTCGATATGGCCCTGTCGGCTTACGAACATTGCCGCCCGTCGGTGATTACCATTCCCACTAACGGTATTTTGACCAAACGAATTATCGACGGCGTTGAGCGCCTGTGCGAAGGCGCTCCAACGACCAATATCGGTATCAACCTGTCGCTGGATGAGGTTGGCGAACGCCACGATGAAATTCGAATGGTGCCCGGTAATTGGAAGAAGGCCATGCACACCTGGTCGGAGTTGAAAGCGCTGCAAAAGCGGCACAAAAACTTGGTGCTGACCAATCATACCGTTATTTCCAACTACAACATCGACCGCTTTTTTGAGATTTACGCCGGACTGGAATTTTTGAGGCCGGATAGTTACATCACCGAAATCGCTGAAGAACGGGTGGAATTAGACACCGTCGGCTGGGAAATTACCCCGATGGCCGAGAAATACGGCCCTATCGCCGATTTCCTGAGCGAGAAAGCGCACCAACGGCGGGTATCGGGCTTTGCCAAAATTACGCAGGCGTTTCGGGCCGAATATTACCAACTGGCCAAGCGGGTGCTATATGAGCAGCGGCAGGTGATTCCCTGTTACGCCGGTTGGGCTAGCTGCCAGATCGCCCCCAATGGCGATCTGTGGAGCTGCTGTATTCGGGCGGAGGGCGTCGGCAACCTGCGCGAAAACGATTATGATTTGCGGCGGATTTGGAGCGGCAATGAGATGGCGAAACTCCGGCGCAGTATCTACAACGGCGAGTGTCACTGCCCCATGGCCAATGCGTCCTACGCTAATATGCTCTTACACCCCCCCACAATGGCTCGAGTTGTCTCGACTGTGGTTTCCCCGTAGAACTCAACGTTGCCTGACTATTAAGTCGGTACTATAATCCTCCCTGCTAAAAAACGGTCTGAACGGCAGCAAGATTGGTCCGGTTTCAGCTATTTGATCGAACCAGCGGCTAAAATGGGAAGATTAGTCTGGCGGCCCTACCGCCGATTTAAGGAAACTGGACCAATCAATTTATGGTAGGGCTTTGCTGCCTTAAGGTGAGTTAATTGGACAAGTTAAATTCTTCCTGTAGAATGAAGGTTTCAGTAGGAAGTGAGTACATGCTCTTGGGGACATAAAGATAAGCGTGTACAAACGGTAGTAGGCCACTGAACAAATCCATAATATTAAGGTAGAAGGAAATGCCCGAAGAATCATCAAAAAGTGTACAAGGTGACGCTGCCAAAGATCATTTCACAGTGAGACACCCCGAAGGCAAATCTGAGAAATTTCCTTTGCCGGAGGGCGAAGGCACCATCATCAAGGTGGGTCGTGAGTTGGATAATGATCTGGTGCTGACCGACCCGCGTTCCTCCCGGCACCACGCCGAATTCCGGCGTACGGGGAACATCTGGGAAGTGAGAGACCTGGACAGCGCCAACGGCACGTTCGTTAACAATGAAAGACTTGAGCCGGACACGTGGACAAAAATCACGCCGCGTCAAACGGTGACCATCGCCGAAACCCGGATTGTGTGGGAACAAAATTTGGCAGCCCAGTCCACCGTAGAGATGAAGCGCCCGCGTGATATGACGGTGCCTAGCGCGGTTCCGCCGCCCGTGGTTAAACCCAGCCCGGCCCCGGCGCCGACCCCCGCGAAAGAAGGGGAGCGGCCGCAGACGATCATCACGCCGTGGGCCATTGGCATTGGCCTGGTGGTGCTACTGCTCATTATCGCCGGCTTGGTATTGATGTTGTCCGGCAGCGGTGACGGCGGCGATCTGGCCGATCAGCAGCCGGTCACGTTTCAAACCCCCGGCGCCGGTGACGGGCGCGGCGACGGTAGCCTTGAGGGGCAGTCGTTGGGTAGCGGTCCTACCTCTACTCCCACGCCGTCCGGCCCGCAGTTGGCGATTCCGGTCTTGGAGATCGTTTCCTCCCAGGTCAGCCCGATCATTTTTGGGGCGTCGCCCAACACCACGGAAGCCTACATTTTCATCGATGTCCGCGCCCGCAACGCCGGGAATATTCCGTTTGAGTTCTCGATTAGCAACTTCTCGATGCGTACCCGCGACGGTCAGACGTTCAGCGAAGCTGGCTCCAGCATTAGCGAGAACTATCTGAGACAGTTAGGAGCTATCGACCGCTTTGAAGATCTGGCGCTAACGCCCGGCGGCAGCGTGCCCGGTAGCCTGGTATTTCAGTTGGAGATCGGGACGTATGATCTGGAGTTGGTCTTTGAAGCGCCTGATCTTGATCCGGTTTACTTGAGTCTGGGTACGATCAACATGGATCGAGAGCTAAAAATTGCGGCGGGTACGCCGGCAGCGGTCTATGATGAGGCGGTTGTTGTGCCTACGACTGAGACTGAGACTGAGCCGACAGCGACGGTAGCGCCAACGCCTACGCCAACTCGGCCGGCGCTCATTCCCGCTCCGGCCCAGGTGTCTCGATCGGCCCTGGCCGGAACCATTGCCTACGCCAGCTTCGACGGCGAGAGCTACAATATCTACTTCGGTGATGTCGAAAGCGGCGAGTCCACCTTTTTCCGCAGCCAGGCCAGCCAGCCCGCGTTTAGCCCCGATGGATCGCGCATCGCCTTCCATTCTTGGGATGACAGTTCGCGTGGTTTGATGACGATGGATGTATCCGGGGCCAACGGAATAATTGTGGCCAACTTCCTGGAAGATCAACTACCGACCTGGACCGCCGACGGCGACGAAATCGTTTTGCTGTCGCGCCGATCCGGCGACCGCAAGTCGAACTTGATTAAGGTCGGCAGTCGCCAGGAACGGACTGAGGGCGTAATTTTGGGTGAAGGTGAGTATCCCACCATCGGTCAAACCGGCCGGATGGTCTTTAAAGGCTGGGGCACTACGGCCTTTGGCTTGCGCTCGTCTACTGACACGATGGGAGATATCGAAAGCATTACCAGCGTTGATGGTGATACCGCCCCGGCCTTATCGCCTGATGGGGAAAAGGTCGTCTTTATGTCACAGCGTGAAGAGAACTGGGATATCTACGTAGCCGATGCTGACGGCTCCAACTTGCAGCGGCTGACGGATGATGCGGCTCAAGACGGTATTCCGACCTGGTCGCCTGATGGTAACGCGATTGCTTTTGTCAGCGATCGTGGGGGAATTTGGGCTATCTGGGTGATGACCCCCGACGGCAATGGCAAGAGCCAACTCTTTACCATGCCCGGTTCCGCCGATGGCTTTGTCGGCAGCCCCAGTTCAACCGATGCCACCCGTGGCTGGGCTGAAGAGCGCATTAGCTGGATCAGATAGTGACAAATTATTTTTGATAATAAAGTTGATAAAAAATAGATTAATTGACAAATAACAAGTCTGCTCTATAATCAAGCAATCTTGTTAGACCGGGTGCGTCCCAGAAACTGGGACAAACATGGGGGGATTCGGGGGGATACCCCCCGTGCCCCCCCTGTGCTTTCCCAAATTTTGGGACGCACCCGGTTAGACCCTTCACAAGGAAGCTCTTTTTAGGAGGAGGCTGTCTGTGGCAAAGGTTTTGTGGGTAGAAAAGCAAATAGATTATGAACCCCAAGGGGTCATGTCGATCTCGGCGGTGTTGAAAGAAGCGGGTCACGACGTTCAACTCACTATCGCCGCGCAAGAAAACCCTGTTGAGTATGCCAAAAAATACCAACCGGATGTCGTCGGCTACAGTATGATGACCGGTTCGCAACATTATTACTTTAAAGTCAATCGAGCCATCAAAGAGGCGTTAGGCAAACAGGCCCCCCTGTCGGTTTTTGGCGGCCCGCACCCCACCTTCTTCCCCGATCTGATCAAAGAAGACGGGGTTGACGGCGTCTGCGTGGGCGAGGGCGAAGGCCCGTTGGTCGATTTAGCCAATTCGCTGGACAAAGGCGGGCTTGATCCCAACATCCCCAATTGGTGGTTCGATATCGAGGGCGAGATTGTCAAAAATCCGGTGCGGCCGCTTATTCGCAAGCTAGGCGACTTACCGATGCCCGACCGTGATCTGGTCTACGGTAAGCACGATGTAACGCGGCGCAGCCCGATCAAGCATTTTATGGCCAGTCGAGGTTGCCCTTACAACTGCACCTACTGCTTTAATCACGCCTGGTATCAAATCTATACCCGCGAAAAACGGGGCTACCAGCGCAGCGTCGAATCGGTGGTTGAAGAAGTCAACTGGGTGCGAGAGCGTTATCCGCTGGAGCAGGTGGTCTTTTTGGATGACCTGTTCATCATCTACGTCGATTGGCTGGAAGAGTTTGCCGAAATATTCCCGAAAGAAGTGGGCTTACCCTTCTTCTGCAATGTCCGGTCGAACCTGATTACGCCGGAAAAAGTAGCGCTGCTCAAAAAAGCCGGGGCCAACACCGTCAGCATGGGTATCGAGGCCGGCAACGACCGCTTGCGCAACGATCTACTCAAACGCAAGATGTCGCGGGAAACCATCATCGAGTCGGGCCGCCTGCTGCACGAAGCCGGCATCAACCTGACCGCCACCAACATTCTGGCCCTACCGACAGCCACCCTTGAGGATGACATCGACACGATGCGGCTCAACGCCGAGGCCAAAGTGAAATATGCCCACGCCTTCCTGTTCCAGCCCTACCCGGCCACCGAGCTGGGCGAGTTTGCCAAAAAGAACGGCCACATGGCCGGCAGTTTTGAAGATATCGGAGCCATCGCTTGGGACAGTTCCATTCTGGTCAGAAGCGAAGACGAAAAGAACCAGATGGAAAACTTGCAGCGCTGGTTTGCCATCGGCGTTGAGTTCCCCTGGATGGAACCGATTATCCGCCAATTGGTCAAAACCCCGCGCAATAAAGCCATTGATAGCTTGTACTGGTGGATTCACAAGTTGTGGAAAGGCTGGGCCATCACCCGCCGGGTGCATCCCATCAAGATTACGCCCGGGGTGATTTTGGAAAATGCCCGGCATTTCCTTCAGATGGAAGCGTAACGTAATTTCGCCTAAATGTTCAAAACAAAACGGGCATACCGAACCTTCGGTACGCCCGTTTTTTGTGTATCGTTGTATTTTTTAGCTTACCCTACACCTTAATCCCGTAAGCTTTCGCCTGCTTCTTAGCCCAATCAGGAATAGGCGTTGGCGCAGCCACAGGCGGTAGCTTGGCCAAATTTTCGGGCGATGGGTCAAAGTTGAGCGATTGGCTCAAACCTTCGACCACGGTCTTGAGGACGGTAATGCGTTCGTACCATTTGTCATTGCCGGGCACTACCGTCCAGGGAGCGTACTCGGTCGAGGTTTGGGCGATCATATCTTCCACCGCTGCCTCATACTCATCCCATTTTTTGCGGTTGCGCCAATCCTCTTCGGTCAATTTCCATGATTTTTGCGGCGTCATGCGGCGGCTTTCAAAGCGGGCCAACTGCTCATCTTTGCTGATATGGACCCAAAACTTAAAGATGATCGTGCCGAAATCGAACAACTGCTTTTCGAATTCATTAATCTCGCCATAGGCTCGCTGCCACTCCTTGGCGCTGCAAAAGCCCTCGACCCGCTCGACTAAGACCCGGCCATACCAGGTTCGATCAAAGATCCCAATCTCTCCCTGGATCGGCAGCCGCCGCCAAAAGCGATAGAGGTAGTGCCGGGCCGCATCATCCCCTTTCGGCGCCGCGATAGCGTGAACCTCGTAGCTGCGCGGATCGAGGCGGGCTGTCAGTCGTTTAATGGCCCCGCCCTTGCCGGCGGCATCCCAGCCTTCAAAAACCATCACCACCGGCCGCTGCTGGCGATACACCTCAAAACCTAGGGCGCGCACCTTGGTTTGATATTCATCCAACGCCTGGTGGTATTCTTTCCGTTTGAGCTTTTTTGAGAGATCAATGGTTTCTAACATGGTTTCTCGCCCTATGCCTGCTTACTCTTTTTCTTCTTTTTCTTATCTTTTTTCTTTTGGCTGATGGCGGCGGCCTCTTCCAAATCTGCCAGGCTCAACCACGGCGTGGGGGTCACATCGAGCACCGCTTCCAATCGATTGATAATCGCCCGGTAGACGGCGTAAAAACGGTAATTCTGATCGGTGGCGGGGATGGCCGACCACGGCGCATGGGCCGTGTTGGTTTTAGCCATCATCTCCTCAGCCGCCGCCAGATAGTCGTCATAGCGACGATGCTGCTCCCACTCTTCGGCGGTCACCTGCCAGGCTTGGGCCGGATCTTGGGTCAAGCGGATAAAGCGGCGCAGTTGCTCTTCAGGGGAGATATGGAGCCATAATTTGATAAAAATCGTGCCGTCATCGGCCAATAACCGTTCAAAGTCGTTGATATCGTCATAAACCGAGCGGCCATTGAGCGACATCGGCTTTTCCTCCTTGATGCGCTCAACCAGCACCCGCCGGTACCAACTATTATCAAAGACGGCCATTTCGCCATAGCGGGGAATTTTGAGCCAGAAACGCCACAACCAGGGCATTTTTGTTTCCAACGTGCGGGGCGGGGTAATCGAGTAGGTCTTGAAGCCGCGCGGATCGAGCTGACTGGTCATCTCCTGAATCGTCGAGCCTTTCCCGGCGGTTTCCCAACCCTCGAAGACAATAATGGTGGGCACTTTCGTATCGAAGGCCAACTTCTCCAATTGATAAAGACGCTGCTGTAAGAATCGGCGGACATGCTTAAACGCCGTATCTGACAGCGATAGCGATAAATCTAATGTATCGAGCATCGTTGCTTTTTTCTCCTGTAGTATGGGGTTGTTGTAACCCAACAAAAACAGAGGTCGATCTTGACGAACGGGCCATCGACTGGCGCGAAACCGGTCGGTGCGTTCAGCCAAGGGTTGGCAATGGCTATTATACCACTGAGCGCCCTATTTGCACCATTCCCCCGGCCAGCCAATAGGGTACAAGGAAATGATGGACGCTATTGATTTGGTGTGGTGCCAATATATGGTACTATAATAGTATGAAGCGCAAACACCAAAAGACATTGGAACTCATCTTCACGAGACCAGTGAGCGGCAATATCAAATGGACTGATATTGAGGCCCTATTGATCGAACTTGGCGCAGAATTAAGTGAACGGGAAGGATCTCGTATGGGTGTTCGGTTGTTTGGCGAAAGAAGGGTTTTTCACCGACCTCATCCTTCGCCAAATACAGATAAAGGCGCAGTGACCAGCATTCGTAAATGGTTGAAAGAAAATGGGGTGGAACCATGATGAACACAATGGACATTAACGGTTATCGAGCTGTTATTCAATATGACCCGGAGATAGAGATGTTTCGGGGCGAGTTTATGGGGCTGAATGGCGGCGCTGATTTTTACGCTAAAGACATTGAGGGCTTACGCCGAGAAGGCGAGATTTCGCTGAAGGTCTTCCTGGATATGTGTCGAGAAGATGGCGTGGAACCCCGCAAGGAGTTTTCAGGGCGGTTCAATTTACGGGTATCGCCGGAATTGCATGCGGAGATTTCGACGAGGGCGGCGGCAGAGGGAAAGAGTTTGAACCAATGGGTGACTGATTTGTTAGATGAAGTCATCCATGCGAATTAGTTCAGTGTAAATCAGAAATACCATTCAACCGAAACGTTGTAGACAAAATGACCGAACTTACGAAATCCTGTTCGGTCTTTGTATTGCTGTAAGTGTATAAGAGAACAACTAAGCTGGCTTTATCAAACAGAAACCCAGCAAGCTTGGTCGCTCTAGAAATTTTGTGAGGCGCGGGCCGGATTGGACCAATCCGTGAGATGATTTTGTTGGGGGTGACGCGGAATAAGTGAGGCAAACGTCGGATTAGGTGAGTCATTCCAACGAATATATAGGACAACTGAATGATTTTATAAAACAACCCAACGGAGATGTGAGTCATTCCAACGGCTTTGTAAGACAACGCAACGGCTTTATAAGAGTTTAAACGGTAGTATAAGACAACCCAACGGAGATGTGAGTCAGCCCAACGGCTTTATAAGAGTTTAAACGGTAGGGTAAGACAACCCAATGGAGATGTGAGTCAGCCCAACGGCTTTGTAAGACAACTCAACGAATATGTGAGTCCGGAAGCGGATGATATGAGGTAACCGGAAGATTATGACAGTCGTCCGTTGGATTAACTTAGCCGGTGGAGGGATGGGGCTGTGCGTTAGGTAGATGAGGAAAAGGGGGCGAAGTTACACCAATAAGTTTCTCGTAAATGTGGGATGTGTGACGTAGCCATCCTACGTCCCCCCATATACCAGGTTAGACAAAGCTTCAAAATTTGAGCTTAGTATACACGTTCTTTATGTACATCACCGGTAGCTACCGTAAACTCAAACGCTCTATTACCATTTTTATCAACGATATAATAATCGCCGCCGGGTGAATGAGCTTGCCAAGTGTAAGTGCCTGGATCGATGGCGACAGTATCAAAAACGTACTCGCGATTAGGTGGTTTAGCCGGTACTTGTAAAAAGTACGGCCCAATATCTATATTCCAGTCTGTATCGGTGAAATTATAGAAAGCAAATAAAGCTTTGCCGGGAGGAACCTCAAAACCGGACGAAGTGGTATCCAGAGAAGGTGCGGTGGTGGCAATAGGGGCAGAAGATGGAGAACAGGATTGAAGTTGGTTTAGCTCTCTAATGATGATCTCCGGTCGCCCTTCATAAGTTTCAACCAGGCCACGTAAGACAACACATTTCCCTCCTAAGTTGGCCCAACTGTGATCAAATGATACGCCATAGAACACTGTGTCGTCCGTTGCTGAAAAATTGATAAAGAAGGCTTGTTCTGATTTATATGTTGAGGCAACAACGCCCCAAATACATGCGTTTTGACCGATATATCCTTGCGCCTCAGACCAAAAGACACACTCCGAGGTTTTTCCAGAATAGACAGGAGGCGTAGGGGTTAACTTTGCTTCTTGTTTTTCTTGGATGCGTTCCAAAATACGGTCCACGTCTATCTGTCTTGAAGGAGTAGGAGAGGGCGGAGGTGCCGTAGCCTGGACAGTTGGCACATCTTGCAGTGAGCCAACTATTTGCGTGTATTCGGGAAGTCCTGAAATCCACCCCATATTTCCTTGATCATCAATAATCACTTGCAGCCAGTCACCCGTTGAATTCGTTCTAACAACGGTGAGCATATCATCAGCCGATACTTGATCAATAATGGCGTGATTTGTTCCCGGCCCTGATCGAACATTAAGAACCGGAACAACTACTTTTGCCAGGGTGCTGTCTCCCCAATCGACATCAGATCGCATAATGTCATAGATATCAAGTTCTCCGTTAGCAATTTTTGCCAGATTACGTTGCCCCATCACGTATAATGTGGCTGAACTATTTGATGGGCCAGGGGAAATCACTTCAATTCTACTAAGCCCCCAGTCATCAGCCTCGCCCGCGTTAGAAATTATAGCCCCCGCTAAAATCAAACTGGTACCCAGATCCACAAACTCTTCTACGGGATCATCGCGTGCCGATGACACGGTGAAAATCAAGTTTTTTCCATCTAAGCGTACATCAAGGTCTGGCAGATACTTATGCAGAAAGTCATTATCGGGATCGTATTTCGGCCCCTCAGTTAAAAGCAATAAGAAGGCAAGAACTTTTTTCTCTCGTTCTTCTGTTAGATCTACTTTTGTGGGGGATGGGGTTTTCGTAACCGTAGCTTTTACGTTTGTAGCTTTTGCCTTTGTAGCTGGAGCAGGGGAGTTTGCAATTGGAGTGCAATCACTGAGTAGCCCTATAGTAAAGATCATTAAGAAAATAAAAACGTTGAATTTGATCATTTTTATCATAATCAAGCTCCTTTTCCTGATATGACTGAGTCGACAAAATGCTTTTTAGATAATTTTATTCTAACCTACTTTCCTTTTTATTTGTAGGTACTTTCTTCCTTTTTTTAGGGGACTTTTGGGTAAGTTTAGACTTATTCTAATTTCATGTCTTAATCCAACCTATGGTTCCTACTGTCGATACCCATTAGCCCCGATTGGCAAGTTCCACTGATTGCAGATTACCCATTGCGAGGACAACGGAAACGTACATGCCCTTCGGCAATTCCAAATTTGGAACTATCACCCGTACTCGAAATTGGCTTTGACACCTAGTTCAATTCTACTATAATGAGCGAAATTATTCCCCAACGATGACCATTCACCCGTGGGTAGCTCATGACCATTCTCGTTTTCGGCAGCATTAATATGGATTTAGTCATTCGCACGCCTCGACTGCCGGCGCCCGGCGAAACCATTATCGGTCACGAATTTTTTACGGCAGGGGGCGGTAAGGGGGCCAATCAGGCTGTGGCCGCTGCCCGCTTGGCCGCGCCGACCAAGATGATTGGCCGGGTGGGCGGCGACTCGTTTGGCGTTACCCTTCTCCAGCAGTTAGCAGAGTCCAATGTTGATGTCGACTCGGTGTTTGTTGATGAGAGCGTGGCGTCTGGGGTAGCTATTATTGCCGTTGATGATGCCGCGCAGAACAATATTATCATTGCCTCTGGGGCCAACCACCAGGTCGACCAGAGTGATTTGGAGCGACTGAGCCACCATATGCCTCAGGCAAAGGTACTTTTGCTTCAGCTTGAAATACCCCTGGATATGATTGTGGCCGCGGCTAAATTGGCTCGCCAGCATAACGTGACTGTTCTTCTCGATCCCGCCCCGGCCCAGGCACTACCGGCCGAACTCTATCCTCTGATCGATATTATCACCCCCAATGAAATCGAAGCCGGTCAACTGGTTGACTTTCCGATTAAATCCCAAGACGACGCGCAGCACGCCGCCCAACGGCTGCTGTCGCGAGGCGTTAAAACGGTGGTTATTAAGATGGGGGCGGTAGGTGTGGTCTGTGCTACCGCCGAGTCGGCCGATTTTGTCCCGGCCTTTTCCGTGCAGGCGGTCGATACCGTCGCCGCCGGCGATGCTTTCAACGGCGGTTTGGCCGCCGGTTTGTTCGAAGGGCTGCCTTTACCGCAGGCGGTTCGCTGGGGAGCCGCGGCCGGCGCGCTGTCTGCAACCAAAGCCGGCGCCCAACCGTCTATGCCAACCCGAGCTGAATTTGAGGCGTTCCTGG
>ERZ795053.6005-NODE-6005-length-12295-cov-20.711928_pt1 | contig 12295 bp, 13 predicted proteins | sample MGYA00375137_ERZ795053 | MGnify/ENA primary metagenome ERZ795053 (study PRJEB30182, sample SAMN05720284) | activated sludge metagenome | isolation source: Anaerobic digester | place: Hong Kong | collected 2014-12-17 ... | reverse complement strand
GGCCGACGTCGAACCAACCTTCTCCGGGGGCTGGGGAGTTGCCGGAGTTCGTGTCGGCGGTGACGGTGGCGTCCGAGAGGGAAGCCGAGGGCCTCACCCCCCGACCGCGCGGAATCGCGTAGCTGAGCACGGTCGGGGGGTGAGGCCCTCGGCTTCCCTCTCGGACACTACCGCCTCAACACCGCCGTCACGAACTCCGGCAACTCCCCAACCCCCGTTTCTCGTTCGGCGATGATGGAGTGGCAGGCGTCGCAGTCCTGGCTGATGGTGCGGCCGTCGTCGGACTCGTGCTCGTCGTCGTGGCAGCGGAAGCAGCCGCCGGCGTCGGCGTAGTCGCCGGTCTCGTCCATGTGGCCGATGAAGCTGCGGTAGGTGCCCCATTCCACCTTCATGGCGGGGAACACGTTGCGCTCCAGGATGTCGGTCAGGACGGCGGTGGTGGCGTCGAGCTTGGCCGTGAGGGCGGGCAGGGCCTCGGGGTGGTCGGCGCCGTAGGCGTCGGTCAGGAAGGCGGCCAGGGCCGTGCGGGTGGCCGCGGGGTCGTCGTCCGCGGGCGTCACGGCGAGGAGGGCGCGCTCGGCCTCGGCGCGCAGCCAGGGCACGTCTCGGTCCAGCAGGCCGGCGGTGAAGGCGTCGTCCAGGGCGCGGTAGGGCAGCTCGTAGATGTGCGTGGGGCGGTTGTGGCAGTCGATGCAGTCCATGACGCGCCACTCGCCCGCGTCGCCGTGCTCCTCCGCGTCGCCGCTGAGGTAGCGGATCTCCCCGTCGGGCGTGGACTGGACCACCTCCACGATGGTCTCGCGCTTCTCGTCCACGGTGCGGTAGCGCACCTCGTTGGCGGGGTCCACGTGCCAGTGCACGCCGGTGGCGGCCAGGCCGGGCTTGGCGGCGCCGCCCACCTTCAGGACCAGGGCGCTCACGCTGGGGGTGTTGGCGGCGTCGCGCTCGGTGTGCTCGCGCACGATGAGCCGCGAGCCCTGGAAGTGCTCCGGCCAGTGGCACTGCTCGCAGGTGTCGCGGGCGGGACGCAGGTTGTGCACGGGGGTGGGGATGGGACGGCTGAAGTCGTCGGTGACCACGGCCACCACCTGGCGCAGGCCGGACAGCTTGGCCTTCACGAACCAGTCGGCCCCCGGCCCGATGTGGCACTTCACGCAGGCCACGTTGGCGTGGGGCGAGCGCAGATAGGCCACGCCCTCGGGCTCCATCACCTCGTGGCAGACCTTCATGCAGAACTCGGGCGAGTCCGTGAAGTGGTAGGCCTCGTAGCTGAAGCTGCCGAAGAGGATGAGCGCCACCACGGCCAGGAAGCCCACCAGCAGGGCCTTGCGCAGGAACTCGACGCCCCCCACCTCCAGGGCCGCCCGCTTGGGCGCCCCGTGCGCCGCGCGCCGCCGCTCCCGCCACGCCCCCAGCGCCACCAGCGCCAGCCCCGCCACCAGCAGCCCCGGCAGCACCATGAACGTGACCATGTCCATGTAGGGGTTGCCGTGCCGCTGCGACGCCGCGTTGATCAGGTGCAGCACCAACGCCGTGAACAGGAGCGCCACGGCGGTCAGCGCCAGCACGCTGCCCAGGGAGGCGAGCCAGTTGGCGAAGAAGAGGGGGATGCGGGACTGGAGCCATCGGGTGACGCGGTTCATCGGGACCTCCTCTGAATTCCCGGTACCCTAGTGGGTTATCGGTAAGAAATCAACAAACTCCGAGGGGCCTTGCAGGGTGTGTCAGGGAGGTCAGGGCTCAGTCGCTTCGCTCCAATTGCGCCCTGACCTCCCTGACACACCCTGCAAGGCCGCGGAGTTCGTCGATTGGTTCCCGATGACCATAGGGTACCGGGAGTTCGGGGGAGGCCGTGGCATACCGCTGCCGTGCACCGATGGCCGAGGCACGACCCCCGCTTCTTCGAAGGGGGGGGTGGACGGCTCGCATCCTCTGGGGGGGGGGGGAACACCGGTCTTGCCAGGCACGGCACCCCAAGCCTCTACGGCAGGCGAGGCGAATGCCGAAGCCATACGTTGCCCAACATTGACCAAGGCGGTGGCGTCCGCGAGGGGCATGCAGGCGGGTCAGGGCGCAATTGGAGCGAAGCGACTGAGCCCTGACCCGCCTGCATGCCCCTCGCGGACTACACTGCGTTGGTCAATTCGTTGTACAACGTATCCCTCAACACCGGCGTCAGCCCCGCCTTGCGGATGAAGGCCTGGATGTCGTCCAGCGACATCCCCTTGCCGGCGGACCCTCCCGCGGCCAGGGTCACGCGCTCGTCGGTGATGGTGCCGTCCAGGTCGTTGGCGCCGAAGCGGAGCGCCACCTGGGCCACCTCGCGGCCCAGCATGACCCAGTAGGCCTTCACGTGCGGGATGTTGTCCAGCATGAGGCGGGACAGGGCGATGACCTTGAGCTTGGTGGTCATGTCGGGGCCCGGGAGGTGGGCGTACTTGGTGCCGGCGGGATGGAAGGCCAGGGGGATGAAGCACTGGAAGCCGCCGGAGCGGTCCTGCTGCTCGCGCAGGCGGACCAGGTGGTCGACCCAGTGACGGGGCTCCTCGATGTGGCCGAAGAGCATGGTGCAGTTGGACTTCAGGCCGGCGTCGTGGACCAGGCCGGCCACCTCCAGCCAGCGGTCCGAGCTCATCTTCTTGCTGGCGATCTGCTCGCGCACCTCTTCGTCGAAGATCTCCGCGCCGCCGCCGGGGCAGCTGTCCAGGCCGGCGTCGCGCAGGACCTGGATGCACTCGGGCACGGACATCTTGCCGATCTTCGCCAGGAAGTCGATCTCCACCATGGTGAAGGCCTTGAGGTGCACCTGGGGGAAGGCCGCCTTGAGGGCCTTGAGGATGTCCACGTAGACGGGGAACTTCCAGCGCGGGTGCAGGCCGCCCACCATGTGGAACTCGCTGGTGCCGGGCAGGAAGTCGCGCCGCGCCATCTCCACGCACTCCTCGGGGGAGTACGACCATGTGCCCTCGGCGTTGGGGTCGTCGGCGTAGGCGCAGAGCTCGCAGCCCACGTAGCACACGTTGGTGGGATTGATGTGGCGGTTGATGTTGAAGTAGACCTTGTCGCCGTGCAGGCGCTCGCGCACCACGTGGGCCAGGTGGCCCAGCACGGGGAGGTCGTGGCTCTCCGCCAGGCGGACGCCGTCGTCGTACGAGAGGCGTTCGCCGGCGTGGACCTTGGCGGCCACATCGGTCAAGGGGTGCGAGGCAGGGATCACGACGGGCTCCGGTTCAGCTCTGGTCCGCGCGGGCGGTCATCTTCAGCTTGGGCAGCAGGCTCAGGTCGAAGGTCCGCTTCTCCTTGTCCAGGACCATGCGGGTCTCCTCCAGGCCGCGCCGCAGGCCCGCCAGCACGCTGGTCACCTCCAGCTCCTGATGGCGGAATCCGAAGTTACGCAATTTCTCCATGGCCGCCACCAGCAGGGGCTGGGCGTTGGCCAGCTCGCCGGCCAGGATCAGGGAGAAGGCGCGGCAGGTCTCGTGCAGGCCCAGCCAGAAGACCTCGTCCTTGCCCACGGTGCTGGCCCGCATGGCGGCGGTCAGGTCCGCGGCGTGGTCGTAGCGGCGGGCGTTGAAGGCCTCCACGGCCTCCGCGATCTTCGCGTGCGCTCCGGTGTCGTGCATGGGGTGCTCCTTCGGTGTTCAGACGTCGCGTCCGTCGATCATGCGGTCCACGGGCAGGAAGCGCTCGGCCTCGTCCTCGAAGGCCAGGCGGCGCATGTCCTTCATGCGGTCCACGAAGAGCGTGCCGTTCAGGTGGTCGCACTCGTGCTGGAAGACGATGGCCGGGAAGCCCTCCAGGTCCCGCTCCACCGTCTGCCCGTCGGCGTCCAGGTACTTGACGTGGATGGCCACGGGGCGCTCCACCCAGCCGCGCAGGCCGGGGATGCTGAGGCAGCCCTCGTACATGCCGAAGAGCACGTCCGTGGTGGGCGTGATCTCCGGGTTGATGACCGGCCGGACGATGGGGTTGCCGTCCTCGTCATGCTCTCCGCCCACCAGCGCCACCTGCTTGGACACGTGCACCTGCGGGGCGGCCAGGCCCACGCCGTTGTACTCGTACATGGTCTCCAGCATGTCCTCGAGCAGGATCTGGATCTCGTCGCCGGTCACGTCGGCGGGATCCACCTTCTCGGCGACCTGGCGGAGAACGGGGTGGCCCATGCGGGCGACCTTGAGGATGGCCATGGGACGGGTCTCCTTGGGGCGGCGGCGCCGCGGGAAGCAGGGGTCGGGAACGGGGCCGCGCGGGCGGCATGGCGCCACGTTAACCCAAAGGCGGGGCGGGCGCAAAGGGGGAACGGGGCCGCCCGCGGGCGGGGCGGCCCCTCGGAGCGGGCGGCCTAGCCGTGGTCGTGGCCGTGGTCGTCGTCGCCGTGGTCGTGGGACTCGCCGCCCTGCAGGTTGGCGGCGCAGCCCTTGCAGTACCACTGGCCGTCGATCTGGGTCATCTGGTCCTCGGGCCAGTCCATCATGCCGCAGCCGCCGGCGCAGTCGTGGCGGGCGGTGACGGCCTCGCCGGCCTTCTTCTCGGCGCAGGCCTTGCAGTAGGCGGCGCCGCCCACCATGACGGCGTCCTTGGCGGCCAGTTCATGGCCGCAGCCCGCGCAGGCGGAGGCCTCGGCCTTGGTCCCGCAGCCGGCCAGGAGCAGGGCGCCCAGGGCCAGGACCAGCAGGGCGGGGATCGCGAATCGCTTCATGGGGAACCTCCGTGAAAGGTCGGGGCGCCGGCCGTTCCGGCGCCGATGGCGCCATGGTCGCAGGGAGAGCGGCCCTCCGCAATGTCGTTTTGACCGGACCGGGCCGAGGCGGTACCTTCGGCGTTGCCGAGAGACGGAGGGGGTCCCGCCCTTCCCGCCTTGCCATGGGCTCCGACCGGGGAACGCCATGTCCAAGCTCGATCCGACCCTGCCGGCGAAAGCCGCCGTCGCCGAGGGCCGCCATCTGCCCGCGCCCGCCCGCGTGGTCCTCCTGCTGGCCCTGCTCTGGGTCTTCCTCTTCGCCATCGCGCTGATGGGCATGGCCTTCAAGGCCTTCGGCAAGGACTTCAGCGAGGCCCTGATCGCGTCGACGACCAACCCGGTGATCGGGCTGATGATCGGCCTGCTGGCCACGTCGGTGATCCAGAGCTCGTCCGGCACCACGTCCATCGTGGTGGGGATGGTGGCCGCGGGGGCCCTGACCGTGAGCAACGCCGTGCCCATCATCATGGGCGCCAACATGGGGACCACGGTGACCAACACCCTGGTGGCCATGGGCTCCATGGGGCGGCGGGCCGAGTTCCGGCGCGCCTTCGCCGGCGCCACCATGCACGACTTCTTCAACCTGCTCACCATCTGCGTGCTCTTCCCCGTGGAGCAGGCCACCCACTTCCTGGAGCGCACGGCCCACTGGCTGAGCGAGCATCTGGTGGGCACCGGCAGCGTGGAATTCCAATCGCCGGTGAACCAGGCCGTGAAGCCGGCGGCCAAGGCCTTCGCCCACTGGCTGGAGACCGGGCTGGACCTGCACGACGTGGTGGCGGGCGTGGGCATGCTGGTGGTCTCGCTGGTGGCCCTGTTCTTCGCGCTGACCATGCTGACGCGCCTGATGCGGCGCGTGGTGGTGAGCCGCGCGCGCGGCGCCTTCGCGGGCAATCTGGCCAACAACGGGCTGCTGGGCATCGCGCTGGGCATCGCGGTGACCGTGCTGGTGCAGAGCTCGTCCATCACCACGAGCCTGCTGGTGCCGCTGATCGGCGCGGGGCTGATCCCCATGGAGGGGGCGCTGGCGGTGACGCTGGGGGCCAACATCGGCACCACGGTGACGGCGCTGTTGGCCTCGCTGGCGGGCAACCCGGCCGCGGTGACCGTGGCGCTGGTGCACCTGCTCTTCAACGTGACGGGCATCCTGATCTTCTACCCCTACCCGCCCCTGCGGCGGGTGCCCGTGCGGCTGGCGCGGCTGCTGGCCCTGCGCACCAGCCGCAACCGCTGGGTCGCCGTGTACTACATGCTGGGGGTGTTCTTCCTGCTGCCCCTGGTGTTCGTGTTGATCTCCCGGGTCCTGAACCCGGCGTCGTGAGGAGTGCCCGATGAGCATGTTCGGATCGATCCGCGACCTCTTCCGCAAGGACAACTGGAGCCAGGGCACCAGCGCCCGCGTGGGCGAGATGCTGGACATCTGCGTGTCCATGAACACGTTCGTCTACCGCGTGCTGATCGAGGGCATGGACGACGCCCAGGCCCAGGCCGAGCTCTACGACCGCGACCGCCGCGTGAACGTGCTGGAGCGCGAGGTGCGCCGCAGCGTGGTCACCCACCTGGCCCTGGAGCCCGACCCCAAGGACATCCCCTCGGCCCTGATCTTCATGAACGCGGTGAAGGACGCCGAGCGCATCGGCGACTACATCAAGAACATCTACGACGCCGCCACCGACCTCATGCCCGAGAGCCCGGACCTGAGCCTCTACAAGACCGAGCTCAAGCCCTTCGCCGACCCCATGCGCGACCTCATGCTGGAGACCGCGGAGACGTTCCGCGTGAGCGACGAGGCGCGCGCCCGCAAGGTCATCGACAAGGCGCGGGCCCAGGGGGTGGCCCTGGAGGAGCGCATCGCCGCCATCTCGCGCAGCGAGCTCTCGGTCAGCGACGCCGTCTGCCTGGTGCTGGTCATGCGCTTCTACAAACGGATCTTCGGCCATCTGTCCAACATCGCGTCCACCATCATCATGCCCGTGGACCGCATGGACTTCTTCGACGAGTAGGCCGATCCGCCGCGAGGAGCGCGGCGCTCCGGCGACCCAGGGCGAGGGTGGCCGGAACCAGGAGAAGGAGCACCGCCAGGCCCGCCGCACCGACCAGGAGCGGCGGGCCTGTGCACGCCAGGGGGAGGAGACGACGGCCCCGCCACAGGGCGGCTCCCAGCAGCAGCCACGGCGTCGCGGCGGCCGCGGCGCGGACGGCGCGCGCGGCGCGGCGGCGGCGGCGCGACGCGGCGGCGGGCAGCGGCGCGGCCAGGTCCGGCAGGTCCAGGGCGTCGGCCAGGGCCCAGCCGCCGTCGCCGCGGCCCAGGGGCAGCAGGCTGACGAGCGCCGCCGCGGCCGCGGCCCTCCCCGCCAGGATCAGCGCATCGTGATCCAGGCCGGCGCCGCCCAGCGTGGCGATGCCCGCGCCGCCGAGCTGGAGCGCCGGCCCCGCCAGGTCGACCCGCACGCGCTCGCGGGGCGGCAGCAGCGCCACCTCCGAAACGTCGCACCAGAACACCGGCATCACCACGGCCCACCCCACCCCCACGGCGCCCGGACGGCCGCCGCCGCGGATCAGCCCGGCGGCATGGCCCAGTTCATGGAGCAGGCCCAGCGCCAGCACCCAGGCCAGGACCTGCGGCCAGGACGCCGTGCAGGGCCGTCCCCACGCGGACGCCACCGCCAGCAGACCGCCCGCGGCGAGCAGCGCCGGCGCCGGTCCCGCCGTGAGCGGCGCGAGGATCCGTCCCGCGCACGCCACGAGCCGGGCCGGCGCCAGCGTGAGCCGCGGCCGGCGGCGGGCGCGGCGGCGCGGCGGTGCGAGCAGCCCCGCGGGCGGCCCGTCGCGCAGCCAGCGTCGCGCCACATCCGCCGGCGCGGTCCAGCGGCGGCCGCGGTGCTCCAGGAGCCAGCGGCCGTCGGCCAGGGGGCGTCCGTTCACGACGGGTCCCGCAGCTCCACCAGCCCCAGCAGATGCAGCCGGCGCAGGTGGTGGTCCACCCAGACCACGCCGTGGCGGGCGGCGAGCTCGTCCAGGGTGGGCTCGGCGTCGCGCAGGGCGGTCAGGTCTTCGTCGCGCAGACCGGCGGCGGTCCAGAAGCGCTGGCGCTCCTGATCCGCCAGGATGTCGGGCTCCCAGACCTGCACGCCCGCGGCCAGCCGGGCGCGCACGGTCGCGGCCCGCTCCCGAGCGCCGGCGAACCGCGCGCGGCGCGCCGCCAGCACCTCGGGTCCTTCGCCCCCGGCCAGGGCCGCGCTGGTGAAGCACTCGCTGGTGCGCGCCAGCATGGGCCAGAAGCCCCACTGCTCCGGGGAACGGGCCACCTCGTCGAAGAGCCAGTCGTAGAGCTGGCGGGTGATCTGCCGCGCGGTGGCGCGATGATTCCACTCCCCCGGCCGGACGCAGCGCCAGGCCAGGCCGCCGTCGTCGCGCCAGCGCACGGACACGGCGTGCACCGGACAGCCCGTGCGGCGGATGAGCCGCCCCAGGCCCGTGCGCACGCGGATGGTGCGGCCGGGCAGCCGATAGGGCATGCCGTCGTCGCGGGTGGCGCGCAGGCCGCCGGCGCCGGCGTTGCCGTCCAGGAAGACCACCACGGGCGTGCCGGCGCGCAGGTCGCGCAGCATGCGCACGGCGAACAGGGGCCGGTCCGTGGTGATCCAGCGGATGGCCCCGCTCAGGCCCAGCTGACCGCGCCGCCGCTCCACGTCGGGACGGATGCGTTCCAGCGCCGCGCCGTCCAGCACCACCGACGGCTCCACCCCCGCCGCCAGGTACAGGGCCGGCAGCAGGCCGTACGGTCCCATGTGCAGCGAGAGCACGAGCCCGCGGCGCAGCTCGGGGTGGGCCTGGAAGAAGGCGCGGGCGTCGCGCAGCAGTCCGGCCGTGTCGCCGCGGCCCCGGGTCAGCACGCGTTCCTCCAGGGCCCGGATGCGCTCGCGGCGGGCCTCGAGCTGCGCCAGCGTGGCGGCGTCGGCATGGGGCTGCAGGGCGCGCAGGTTCCACAGGGCCCAGGCCCGGGCGCTGCGCGATGGGTGCGATGGGGTCACGGCATGCTCCTCGGCACGGGTGGAAGACGGGTGGGCGCCCCCCGGCACGGAGGGCGCCCCGACGCGCGGGATCAGCCCAGGATCGGCTTGCCGTCCACGATCTCCGGCAGCTTCACCTCGCAGCTGCAGAAGTTGCTGCAGCAGTCGTGGGCGCCCACGACGCCGTCGCCGGCCAGGATGGGCGCGAACTCCAGGCGCTCCTCCAGCTCCTCCACGCCCAGGCGGGCCAGGCTCTCGTCGATGGGATGGGACTTCGGCATGGGGTACCTCCACGTTGGGATGGGGCCGCGGCCCCCTCGGCCACGGCATCGCGGCGGAGATAGCAAGGAGGGGCCCAACGCGGAATCTTGCGGTTTTCCAGGGCAGGGACGACGTTGCGCGCCGCGGTCGCGTCCGCGCCCGCTCACGCCCGCGGCGGCCGACGTCGCCCGGCGGGGACAGGTGACGCCGCGGCGCCCGCCTGCTACCATGCGCGCCACCGAGGAGCCGCCATGCGCCGACTGCAGAACAACCTGGGACTGGTCTACGGGATCCTGGTGACGCTGATCGTCACCATCGGGATCTGGTGGGTCTACTACATGACCCAGGAGGGCCGGAACTACGAGCGCTACATGCTGCAGCGCCTGACCACGGACCGCCTCCACGCCGCCTACCTCATCACCACGGTGCCCGACGTGGCCCACGACCCGGTGAGCGTGCTGGGCGAGCGCTACCCCTACCTGCGCTTCGTCTGGAACGGCCGTGACTGGGACGTGCAGGTGGACATGAAGGTCCACGAGGCCATCCACCACGAGGCCAAGCGCCGCCGCCGCATGTTCATGACAGAAGGCGCGTTCTTCATGCTCCTGCTCTTCGCCGGCACCACCGTGCTCACGCTGGCCTTCCGCCGCGAGCGCGACTTCAAGAAGGCCCGCGAGCTCTTCCTGGCCGGCGCCACCCACGAGTTCAAGACGCCCCTGGCCAGCCTGCGCCTCTACACGGAGACCCTCAACCGTCCCGATCTGGACGAGGCCAAGGCCCGCCGCATCCGCGCCACCATGCTGGAGGACGTGGAGCGCCTGGAGGGCATGGTGGAGCAGGTGCTGGCCGTGAGCCGCGAGGAGGAGCTGGGCCGCGACCGCGACGCGGTGCTGGACCTGGCCCACGAGACCCAGCTGGTGCTGGAGGACATGGCCCCCATGCTGGACGGCATGGGCGCGCGCGTGGCCACGGACCTGCCCCAGGGCCGGTTCGTGCGCGGCGACCGCGAGGGCTTCTCCCTGGCCCTGCGCAACCTGGTGCGCAACGCCGCGGTGTACAGCCCCCCGCCGGCGCGCATCACCATCGCTCTGGAGACGCGCGGCAAGCGCCACCGCCTGTCCGTGGCGGACGAGGGCCCGGGCATCGCCCGCAAGGACCGCCAGCGCATCTTCGAGAGCTTCACGCGGCTGGACGCGCCGTCGGGCTCGCTGAACAAGCGCCCGCGCGGATCCGGCCTGGGACTGTATCTTGTCCGGCGCTACGTGGAGGGCATGGGCGGCGCCGTCGAGCTGGAGAGCGAGGAGGGCCGCGGCTCCACCTTCACCCTGGACCTGCCCGCCTGCGAGGAGGACGCATGAACCCGCGCATCCTGGTCGTCGAGGACGACGAGCATCTGGCCGACGGCCTGCGGCTCAACCTGGAGCTGGAGGGCTACGAGCCCGTCATGGCCGTGACCGCCGAGGAGGGCATGCACTACTGGAAGCGCGGCGGGGTGAACCTCATCCTGCTGGACGTCATGCTGCCCGGCATGGACGGCTTCGAGTTCTGCCGCCGCATCCGCGAGGAGGGCGACCGCGTGCCGGTGCTCTTCCTCACCGCCCGCGGCCGCGACGAGGAGCGCATCCGCGGCCTGGAGATGGGCGGCGACGACTACATCACCAAGCCCTTCAACCTCCAGGAGCTCCTGGCCCGCATCAAGGGCATCTTCCGCCGCCAGGAATGGATCCGCGAGACGTCGGCGCCCAAGCTGCTGGCGGTGGGCAAGTGCCAGGTGGATCTGAACGCCATGAAGGTGCAGACGCCGACCGGGACGGTGGACCTGAAGGAGAAGGAGGCCCTGATCCTGCGGGTGCTGTTCGAGAAGGCGGGGGAGCCGGTGAAGCGGCGGACGATTTTGGACCGGGTGTGGGGGTATGATGCGTATCCCACGACGCGGACGGTGGACAATTTCATTTTGAATTTGAGGAAGATCCTGGAGGAGGATCCGGGGCGGCCCAGGCACATTGTTACGGTGCATGGGGTGGGGTATCGGTTGGAGGTTTAGGGGCTAGTCGTAGTAGAGGACGAGCCCCAAGGAAGCCCCGACGGCGTTGATGCCCCATTCCTTGGTCACGGTCCGATAGGTCCGCCCGCTTTCGTACCGCTGATCGATGACGTCACGCTGCAGAGAGAGGGTGCCGTAGGTATCGGCCGTGAGCACCAGATCCTCCGCGACCCTCCATTCCGCCCCCAGCGAGCCGCGGAGTCCCAAGGACCAGCCGACCTGCACGGTGGATCTAAAATACCCCGACGAATCCGCTGCGTACTCGGAGATGAGGGTGTGGCCGAGCGAACAGCCCAGGCCGGTCACGGCGCGGACCCGTTTGGCGGAACCATGGAAATCGAGGGCTTCCCAGAAGACGGAAGCGGAGTTCGAGGTCCAGTCTTCCTCGGAATTGACCGGAACATATTCGGGATCCGGGTCGGCTCCGCTCCGATCACGATCTCGGATCCTACCGCTGTACTCGATGCCCACGCGGAACCCGCCGGCAGCGGGATCCACCTGTCGGAAAACGAACGCCACGGAACGGAACTGATCCAGTCCGTCCGAGGGATCGAGCCGGAACTCCAGCCCGCGGCGCAGGCCATCGTACGGAGAACCCCGTCCATGACCGGCCGGGGTGCGCCCCCAAGGAAAGAGGGTGGCGTACATGAGCACGGCGCCGGAATCGTGGTGACGGCTGGTGTCCGGAACGTAGGTCCAGCTCAGCTCGCCCAGGTCGGTCACCAGGGTGGCCAGCGGGAGGAGCGCGCCCACCGGCTCTCCGTCGAAGTCGCTCTTGCTGCCTGAGATGAAGAGCGCAGCCCCCGCCCACAGCGGCCCCCACGCCTGATGGCGGTAGGACAGGCCTCCGTGGAAGTTGAGGTTGCGGGAGGAGTCGTCCAGGATGCCCGCCTCCAGAGCGAGGCGGCTGCGCTCGCCCACCATCACATCTCTCTGGAATCCGAGACCGGGGTGGGTCTCCTGGTAGTCGTAGCGCTCCACCTCGTCCCGATCCGGATGCCAGGAGAGGCCGTAGAGGTTGATGCCGGTGCCGGCGTGGGCCTGGGCGGTGAGCACGAGGAGGCTGATAACGAGAATCATGTTGCGGCGCATAGGGTTCTCCCGATCGGGACGGCATGGAATTGCGATCGGCGAGGACGATATCACAGATTCAACTCGTCTCGCACACTTTCTTCTTGATTCCGGCACGATATTCTACTATTCTTCCCCCACACCTCCTCCCGGAACCGGACCGCA
>ERZ795053.6004-NODE-6004-length-12295-cov-21.589216_pt1 | contig 12295 bp, 5 predicted proteins | sample MGYA00375137_ERZ795053 | MGnify/ENA primary metagenome ERZ795053 (study PRJEB30182, sample SAMN05720284) | activated sludge metagenome | isolation source: Anaerobic digester | place: Hong Kong | collected 2014-12-17 ... | reverse complement strand
GGCCGGTAGCAGCAGCAGCGCACCGATCATGTTCATCACGAACATGAAGGCAAGCAGCACGCCCATGTCGGCCTGGAACTTGAGCTCCGAGAAGATCCAGGTGCCGACGCCGGCAGCCAGGGTCAGGGCGGTGAACAGCACGGCGGTGCCTGTCAGCTTCAGCGCATGGTAGAAGGCGTCGTACAGCGTGTCGCCGCGATCCAGGAACTCGCGCATGCGGCTGTAGATGTAGATTGCGTAGTCCACGCCAATGCCGACACCCAGGGCTGCCACCGGCAGCGTGTTCACCTTGAGGCCGATGTTGAGGTAAGCCATCAGGGCGTTGGCAAGCACCGACACCAGCGCCAGCGGAATGACGATGGCCAGGGTCGCACGCAGCGACAGGAAGGTCAGCAGGCAGAGAACGATTACCGCGGCATAGACCCAGCCCAGCATCGGCATCTGCGCCTCGGCGACCTTCTCGTTGGTGGCCGCCATCACGCCGGCATTGCCGGTGGCCAGTCGCAGGTTGACGCGACCGTCCTCGAATACCTCGCCGTTCTTCTCTGCCTCCTCTTCCAGCGGCTGCATCTCGACGCGGAAGTTGGGACCGAAGTAGCTGTGGTTTTCGTCACGATAGGACTTCACCGCATCGACCACGCGATTGATGGTTTCTGCCTTGTGGTCCTCGAGGAAGATCATGATCGGCATGGCCGAACAACCAATGTTCAGCAGGCCCGTGTCAGTCTCGATGTTGGACAGCGACTGGCGCATCACAAAGCGGTCACGCGGGATCGTGCGCCAGCGCAAGTTGCCCTCGTTCCAGCCGGCGGTGATGATCTTGGCCACGTCGGGAAGCGTGATTACCTGGTTCACGCCTTCGATGTTCTTCATGTGCCAGGCGAAACGGTCGATCTGCTCCATCACCGGATAGCTTTCCGTGCAGCTCTGCTTGGCCGCCTCGGCGATGACATAGATCGAGTCGATACCCAGGCCGAAGTGCTTGGTGATGGCGCGGGCATCCTGGTTGAAGCGCGACTCCTGGCGCAACTCCGGCACGCCGGCTTCGGAATCACCGATCTTCATGTCCTGTGCCTTCTGCCATCCGAACCAGCCCAGGCCCGCCGCAATGATGATGGCGACCAGCGCCGGCACCGGCCGAGAGAATGCCGCCAGCGCCTTCCAGATCGCACTGGGATGCGCCGCCTTGCGGATACGGCGCTCGCGGAACTTGTCGTAGCGCTTGCCGAAGCTGGTGTAGGACAGCAGTACCGGCAGCAGCATCAGGTTGGTGAAGATGATCACCGCTACGCCGATCGATGCCGTGATCGCCAGCTCCTGAATGATCCGGATGTTGATGAACAGGATGGTGACGAAGCCGATGCAGTCCGACAGCAGGGCAATGGTTCCCGGCACCAGCAGGCGACGGAAGCTGCGCCGCGCGGCGTCCTCGCTGCTCACGCCCGGCGCCGCACGCAGTTCATCGGCGCTGCCTTCCACGCCACCGAACAGGCGCTCGGAGAGCCAGGAGTTGATCATCTGCACGCCATGGCTGACGCCGATCGCGAAGATCAGGAACGGCGTCAGGATGTTCATCGGATCAATGCCGAAACCCAGCAGCTTCAGGATGCCAAGCTGCCAGATCACCGCCACGATCGCCGCCAAGACCGGCCAGATGGCCAGGCGGAACGAACCCGCATAGAACCACAGCAGCACCAGCGTCATCACGATGGCAATGGCGAAGAACATCACCACCGACTTGGCGCCATCGGAAATGTCGCCCACCACCTTGGCGAAACCGATGATGTGGATCTCGATCTGGTCGTTCTCGTACTGCTGGCGGATGGATTCGAGCTGGTCGGCTACCTTCTGGTAGTCCAGCTTGCCGTCACCCGCATCCTCGGAGACCAGCTCGGCCCAGACCATGGCGCCGGAGAAGTCCTTCGCCACCAGTCGGCCGACGATGCCGGCCTTGTCGATGTTCGAGCGGATGGTCTCGAAATCCTCGGGGACGGCCTCGAAGCCCGGCGAGTTGGGCGCGAAGGTCGCCGGAATCACGTTGCCGCCGGCAAAACCGTCCTCGACGATTTCCACGAATCGCACGTTCGGGGTGAAGATCGAACGCACGCGGGAATTGTCCACCTCGTCAATGCTGATGACGTCGTTGGTGACCTTCTCCATGGTCTGCATGAATGGCAGCGTGAACATGTTGCCGTCGCGCGCCATGACCGCGACCAGTACGCGGTTGGCGCCACCGAATTCGTTCTCGTACTGCAGGAAGGTCTGCATGTACTCATGGTCGAGCGGGATCTGCTTCTTGAAGCCGGCGTCGACCTTGAGCTGGCTGGCAAACCACACCATCGCCACGGTGATCGCGGCGAACAGGAACAGGATCAGCGGCCGCGAACCGAAGACGAGGCCTTCGCCGAGTCGATGGAAGGCACTGGGTTGCTTGGAATTCATGGTATCGCCTCCCTGCTCAACGAATCGCGTGGTTGATGATGCCGTTCTCGCCGGCACAGACCAGCTGACCGCTTCCCCCCACCGGCAGCACCGAGGCCAGAGATCCGGCATCGGCCAACTTGGTGGTCTGGAAGCTGGCGTCACCGGCATTGCGCCAGGCCAGCAGACCATTGCTGCCAACCAGAACGGCGCCACCGTCACCCAGGGCAGCCCCTCCCTGCAGGCTCAGTTCGGTACCAGTCTCGACCGCAGTCCAGGTGTCACCGAGGTCCATGGTCTCGAAGACATGGCCACGCAGTCCGTAAACCAGCACGTGATCGCCCTCATAGCCAATGGCACCGAACATGGAGCCGTCATAGGGCAGCTGCAGGCGTTCCCAGGTGAGTCCGCGATCACGCGAACGGTAGGCACTGCCGCGCTCGGCGGCGACGAACAACGCACCGCTTCCGGTTGCCGCGATGCCGTTGAGGTGGGGATTGGATTCCTCCTCCAGGGCGAGGTCCTCATCGCTGAAGGTCCAGCTGTCGTCCGCCTCGCCGACGACCTCTTCCTCGGCCTCCGCTTCGGACTGCGCGGTGATCGGCACCAGCGTCCAGTTCGCGCCCGCATCATCGGTGCGCATCATCAGTCCGTAGGCACCGACGGCAAAGCCGGTGTTGGCATCGAGGAACAGCACACCAAGGAACGGCGCACCATTGCGCGGATCATCGACGTTGTCATCGCTGAACGGCGCCGCGTGCTGGCGCTCCCAGGTCAGGCCGCCGTCCACCGAATGCAGGATGACCTGGTCATGCCCGACCGCCCAGGCCTGGTTGCCGACGGCAGTGGCGGCAGTCAGCGTGGAGCGTGTCGGCACTCCCTCAAGCTGGCGCCAGTCGCTGCGGGATTCGGACACAAGAATGGCGCCGCGTGCGCCCACCACGATCGCCCGCTGGTCGGTTTCCGCAAAGCCCAGCAGCAGCGACTGCTCGGACAACGGAAGCACCTCGGCGGTCTGCGTTGCCGGTTCGCTGAAGCCGCTGACGACCGCTGCATCCTCGTCGCCATCCTGGGCCCAGGCCACAGGCAGCGCAGTCAGGGCCAGAATACCTAGCAGGCCCCTGATCAACTTGTTGCTCATCTGATTCCCCTCGCCCACTCACTGCCTACGCCATCCTGCCATGGACGGCGTCGGCAATCAGCCATGCTGAAGCAGGCCGTCGCGGGGCAGCGCGTGCCCCCACCATAAAAAAAGCCAGCCGCGTTCGCAGGAACGCGGCTGGCTACAGTCGAAAACGATGTGCCGCGCTCTCAGCGTACGCCGCGCGTACGCAATGCCTGCGGCGAGAACTTCTCCGGTGTGGTCTGGTACCCGAAGTCGTACATCGGTTCCTTGTTGTCGAGGCCGGTGACGATGTAACGGCCCGACTGCATGTCGTGGTGCGTTTCCAGCGTCGACCAGAACAGCGGCACGTCGTAGTAGGTGATCGACGGCGCCTCGGAATAACGCCAGATGTTGCCGCGACGATCATAGTGATCGATCACCAGGATCTGCCAGCTGTCCTCATCCACGTAGAAGGTGCGACGTGCATTGATGTGACGCTTGCCCGGCTTCAGGGTGGCGTCGACAACCCACACGCGATGCAGCTCATAGCGCAGGTAGTTCGGATTCAGATGACCCGGCTTGATCAGGTCGTCATAGTCGACCTTGTCGCTATGCGCCTTGTAGGAGTTGTACGGAACGTACATTTCCTTCTTGCCGACCAGCTTCCAGTCGAAGCGATCCAGCGCGCCATTGAACATGTCGGTCATGTCGTTGGTGCGCAGGCCATCGGACGCGGTACCCGGGTTGTCGTAGGCCACGTTCGGCGCACGACGCACGCGACGCTGACCGGGGTTGTACACCCAGGCCTGACGCGGCTGCTTGGCCTGGTTCAGCGTTTCATGGACCAGCAGTACCTGGCCGGCCAGGCGTGCCGGACTCTCAACCACCTGATAGAAGTAGATCAGGATGTTGTTGATGTCGGCGATGGTGTTGCCCGGCTTGTAGTACAGGCCCAGCAGCTCCTCGCGGACACGCACCAGGCTGTACTGGCCGCTGGCCGTCGGTGCCGCCTGGTCGGCCCAGCGCCGAGCAGCAACGCCCTTGTACTTCATCTTGTGGTTCCAGATGACTTCCTGGCCGTTCTGCGGGATCGGGAACGGAATGCCTTCCGCCGCATCCTCGACACCTTCGCCGTCCGCGACCAGCTTGGCCGTCCGCGCATTCTTGATGGTGTACTCGTAGGTGCGCTCCGGGAATGCCGCGCTACGACGGGTCGGATAGATGTCCATCCGGAAATCGTCGTACTTGTCGAACATGCCCTGCTGGCCGACGGTCAGCTTGTCCGCGTACTGCTTGTAGTTGCTCTTGGTGATGCTGAACAACGGCTTGTCCGCGGCATACGGATCCGGGTGATGGTCGCCGAGTTTGTAACCGGCGGGTGGCGTGGTGATACCGCCAGTCCATTCCGGGATGCTGCCGTCGGCATTGCCTGCCTTCTCGGCACCCAACGGGGTCAGGTCCTTGCCCAGCCTTGCAGCCTGCTGCGCATCGACGGCCGCATGCGCGGCTCCGGCGGTAAAAGCGGCACAGACCAGAGCGGTCAGGGCCTTTCGGGTGATCAATCGCATCGCAGCTCCCTCCCTGAAGACCTTAGAACGAATACTTGATGTTGAAGGCCGCGAAATCGCGGTCGTGGATCAGATTGAAGTTACCGGCACCCGAGAAGCGCGTGTAGGACAGGTCCAGCACCCACTTGTCGAGATAGTTGCCGGCGACGCCCAACGTCAGCGACTGGCGACCTTCGATGAAGTTGCCACCCGGGCCCGGCGAAATCCCGTTCACGTCGTGGTTGAAGGCGATTCGCGGCGACACCGTGAACGGCGAGCCGAAGGCATTGTTGTAGTCGGCGCGCGCGGCCAGGCGATAGCCCCACGAGAACTTGGTCGGGAACCCACCCACTTGCGTGATCGGGTTGCGCAGGTTGCCGCTAGTGACGTCCGCGCCGCCGCCGGTGTCGGTACCGTCACCCTGGTAGCGCAGGATGTCCGGATCCGGCAGGTCCCAGACGTTGGTGGCGCCGAACTCGCCAACCACGGCGATCTGGTCGGCCTTCATGAAATTGCCCGGGCCAAACAGTTTGGTCAGGGTGAACTGTGCCTGGGTGACCTTGTGACGGTCCCAGCCCTGGATTTCAGCACCAGGCGCGTAGGTGCCGAGCTGGCTCTGGAAGCGCAAGCCCGGCTGCGGGATCAGCGCATTGAGCGGCGTCAATGCGGCGAACAGCAGCTCGACGTCGTCGATCTGCAGCGGCTGGTTCGGCCGGTAGCTGACTTCACCCTGCCAGGCCCAACCACCCGGCAGCGTCGTGTTGAAGCTGACGCCCCACAGATCGATGCCTTCCGGATACTCGACGAAATAGGCGCCGCTACGCGGATCCGCCGCAGTAATGGCGCGACCCCAAAACAACGGCAGGCGACTGTCGTAGTTCAGGTAGTAGAAGCCGAACTCGGTCTGGTTCAGGGCCTCCGAGTAGTAGCGCATGGCAATGCCCCACTGGCCCTTGCCATTCGGATACTTGTCCGCCGCGCGCGGCACCGCAGCCAGGCAGCCTGAAGCCACCGCAACCGCATTCCCCTGCGCACCATAATTCAGGTCGGTGGCCTGGCCGCCGTAACAGACCGGATAGAAATTCTCCGGGTTGTCGACTGGATCCGCAGCGGTGCCGAACCCGAGCATTACGTACTCACCGCCGGCCACGGCAAAGTCGTTGGTGCTGAAGTAGGCACCGGTCGGATCGGGCTCGATCTGCTCGAACTCGAACATGTAGATGCCTTCCACCGACAGGTTGTCGGTCAACGCGAAGGATGCCCACAGCGAATCGATCGGAAGGAAGGCCTCCTTCAGCTCCGCACCGGCAACGCGCAGGGCGCTGACGTCCACCGGGTTGATGACGTTGATGCCGCCCTGGATGAAGGTGCTCTCACCCCAGCTCACCACCTGGCGACCCAGGCGAATGGAAGCCGGCTTGTCGGCGATGCTGAAGTTGCGATACAGGAAGGCATCCAGCAGCTTGCCGTTGTGGCCAACCTTCTCGATGGCCTGATCGGTCAGGTCATCACGACCCGAGTTCTCGAAGTCGTAGAAATAGGTGCCACGAACGAAGGCACCCCAGTCGTTCCATTGCAGCGACACCTCGCTGGTGATCTTGAACGCGTTGGAGATCAGGTCGCCCTTGTCGTAGTGCAGGTTGCCGCCGTCGGTATTCACCGAGAAGCGGCCCGGCGCGGCCAGCTGCTGTGCCGGCGTCATCAGCGCGACCAGCGGATTCAGGTTGGCCTTGCCGACGAGGTTCTCGTCGCGGTCCTCGACGCGCCAGGCGGCGCCGTAGCTGACCGTGGTGTCGATGGAACCCGTCAGGTCGCCGTGCTCGAACTGGACGGCGTTTGCCGCCGGTGCCAGCAGCGCGGCGGCAACGCCCAGCGCCAGCGGGGCTCGCAGCAGGCCGCTGGTACGCACGCGGGGAGAAGAAATCTGGATGGTCATGGTCGTTTCCTTTTTCCTTGCCTGCGCGTGGGCTTACTGCGTACTGATGACGGAGTCGTCGGCCACGATCACGGCCGCACCGCCACTGGCCGTCATGCTCGCCATTTCGGTCTGCATTTCAACCGTGGTCGCGGCGGAAGCCGCCGGCGACAGCAGCGACCCGTGGTCGCCCGCGATGAAGCGGGTAACACCGCGGATTCCGTCCGGATCCACATGCTGTCCGGCGCTGGTGAGCGGCGACAGGCCAAGTGCGCGAATCAACGGCTCGGTGCCGCTGAGCGGTGCGCCAGGGACGCTGTTCGGAATCACCTGGTCGGGCAGCGAATCGTCGCTGCCGATCACTTCGTGCAGCAGGATCGCGTTGTTGAGCGAAGCCATGCCGTAGTTGATCGGGTCGGCGGAATCCACGGCCTGCTGGGCAGCACCGAGGAAGCGGTCGAAGTCCGGGGTACCGGCTTCGACACCTGCCGCGGCAAGGCCGGCGCGGATACGCGGGCCGAAGGTCGGCGAACCGTTCAGCAACTGGGCAATGCCGCCACCCGGCACCGACAGGGTCGCCACGTTGACGGTCGGATCCATCGCGATGAACGAGGTGCCGACGATGGAACCCAGCGACTGGCCCACAAAGGCCTTGCGCGAGGTGTCGAAGTCGCCGACCTGGTTTCCGTCGATGTCCATGCTGCCGATGCTGGCGGACAGCACCAGCAGGTCGGCCACGCCTTGGCGCAGGTTGTCACGCGAGGTGAGCAGCGAGGCCAGGTTGATCATGTGCGTGCCGGAGGCATCCGCATGACCATCCGGTCCCGGAGCGCCGGTGGTGTTGTCGACATAGTCCACATCGAAGGTGAACTCGCTGGCGATGGGCGCGAACGGCGTGTTCTCGACATAAAGCAGCGACAGCGGCGGGGCGGCTTCCGGCGAAATGCCGTGCAGCGGCAGATCGATGGCCACCACCGCGAAGCCCTGCGCCGCCAGCGTGGCGGAAATCGCCAGCATGTCGGTGCGGTTGCGGGTGATGCCGTGCTGGTAGATCACGATCGGCCAGCCCGAGGCCGGCTTGCTGTGGCCGGAGTTGGCGTTCGGCACGGTCATCAGCACCGGCACGGTGACATCGGTGTTCTTCGCCGGGAACGGATTGGCGAAGGTCAGGTTGGTCGATGTCGGATCAAGGCCATACTGGTTGAACGGCGGCACGTAGGCACCCGGCGAGGCCTTCCAGAAGCTGGTCAGCGGCGCGGTCGGGTTCTCGGCACTCGGCGGCATCAGGTAGTAGGGCAGCGTGATCACGCCGATGTAGATGTCAGCGACCGGCGGCAGGCCCACGGCCTGCGTGGTGTCGCCGGAGTTGACCAGCGTGACCGGGGCCGGCTGCGTTGTCGAAGCCACTGCACTCATCACCACCGAGGTGCTTTGCGTGGTCGCGGTCCAGCTCAGCACCACGTCATCCGGGTCGATGCCCTGGGAAGCCGCGGCAGCCAGCTGGGAGTTGGTCAGCAGACGCAGCGGCTCCAGCGCGCAGGCCGTGGCCGACGGCAGCAGCGGATCGGTACTCTGCCCGTTCACGCACAGCGGACTGGTGCGCTTGGCCAGGAAGTAGGTCTGGTCCGGCGTGACGTCGTTGCCGTGGGTATCGGTGATGCCGTTGGTGAGCACCGCCATGTAGGTGGTCAGCTGCTTCAACGGGGCGGTCGGGATGATCGCCATCGTGCGGCCGGTCGTATCCGACGGCGCCAGCGCGGTGACGAATTCGGTTCCGGGATTCAGTTCACGGACAACCCCAGTGACGCCGCCACCGGGGCCGGTCAGCGTGACCTCGAACATGCGCACGCTGCCGCCCGGCACCACGCTGGACGGGGCCGGCGCGGCCGAGAACGACGAGCTCCAGGGGCCGACCGTGCTCCAGCCGTCCAGCGCATTCAGCGCGACCTGCGGATCACCGTAGTTGCTCGGATCGGCAACCGGGATGTTCAGCGTCAGATCCGTCGTACCGGACAACAGCAGGTTGTTCGGCAACGGGATGACGGCGTTGCTCGGATCAAAACGTGCGGTGATCACGCCGGTAACCGGCGATCCACCACCGTTGGTGGGTGGGGTGTTGTCCACGGCGCGCGAGCTGTTGCTCGAACTGCCGCAGGCGGCGAGGGTCAGCGCGGAAAGCGCCAAGGCCAATGTCAGTCGGACCTGCATGGTGTTGATCCTTCTTCCGGTATCGGGAGTCGTAATCGGGTGTTGGAGGCGAGGCTATCTTAGGTAGCCATTTAACGAAATGGCAATGCCGTGGCGTACGGTGGCATCGATCTTTTCGTGGTGCGGCGCACCATAGCAGAGTGGACATGCGTGCCGCATGGCCGCACGGCCGTTCGGCGACAGCCATCGTCGCGAACACCGCGATGCCACCCGCGAAGGATCACGTCGGCATCGACCGGAAGCGAAGAGCGCGCCACGCTTGAGCGACAAGCCATTGCAGCGTCAAGCCTGCGCCATGCTTGACGCCGATGCATAACCGCCAGCAGGTCAGTCGTCGACGCCGGTTGCGTCGCAACAATTCCCCTCGCGAATGGCTGTCGTCATCCGGTGCGCGAGGTCGCCTGTGGCCGATTTCGCGTGCATCCCCCAGCCATGCGTGCGCGGATTGCCGCGGAACCGGAATGGCGCCGGAGCAATGATCGCGCCTCAGTCCCTGCGGGCAGACAGCACCGGCGCCGGCAGTCGCCAGCGCAACCACAAAAGCCCGAGGATCGCCGCCACCACCGAACCGGCGAGGATGCCCACGCGATTGAGTTCGGCGTATTGCTGCGCGCCGCTTTCGAACGCCAGCGAGCCGATGAACAGGCTCATGGTGAAGCCGATGCCGCACAGGACGGCCACCCCCAGCAGCGCACCCCAGCCGAGATCATCCGGCAGCCGGAGCTTGCCGGTCAGCGATACCAGCCACACCGCACCGAAAACACCCAGAGGCTTGCCCAGCAGCAGCCCAAGCGCGATGCCCAGTGGAACCGGATGCAGCAGCGTCTGCCAGCCACTGTCCGGCAGTGGCACGCCGGCGTTGGCGAAAGCGAACAACGGCAGGATCAGATAGGCGACCCACGGCTGCAGGCTGTGTTCGAGCTTCTCCAATGGCGATCCGCCCTTGCCGTCATCCGCTGGAATGCAAAGACCGATCACCACGCCGGCCAGCGTGGCGTGGACGCCTGACTTCAGCACCGACATCCACAGCAGTGCGCCGACGAACAGATAGGGTGCCGTGCTTTTCACGCCCATGCGATTCATCAGCACCAGCACCACCACCAGCGCTACTGCGATAGCCATGGCCATTGGTGCCAGATTGGCGGTGTAGAACACGGCGATGATGATGATGGCGAGCAGGTCGTCGATGACGGCGATGGTCGACAGCAGCAGCTTGATCGACAGCGGCACGCGTGACCCAAGCAGGCTCAGCATGCCGAGCGCGAAAGCGATATCGGTAGCCGTGGGAATTGCCCAGCCCTGCATGGCTTCGGCGTCTCCCCAGTTGATCAGCGCATAGACCAGCGCCGGCGCCACGACGCCACCCAGTGCGGCCACCAACGGCATCAGCAGCTGCGAACGCGAGGACAACTGCCCGGACACGATTTCGCGCTTGATCTCCAGGGCCACCAGCAGGAAGAAGATCGCCATCAGGCCGTCGTTGATCCACAGGAACAGCGGTTTGTCGATGCTGAAGTCACCGGCGCTGATCGCCAGCGGGAACATCAGGAATGACTGGTATTGGCCCGCTGCTGGCGAATTGGCCATCAGCATCGCGACCACCGCAGCAACGATCAGCAGCAGACCGCCGGCGGAACCAAGGCGCATCAGGTCTTCCAGCGCCGCCGCTGCCTTGCGCAAGGCGTCTGCTGTCATGGTCACCGGGTCACGTCTGCTCATCGCCGTCCTCATCGGGTATCAGCCTTGGATTATAGGCACCCTGGACGGCGCTGCCTGCCGACCAGCTGACATCCATGACTTGACAGGCGGGCGCCGGTTGGCGGCAATGCACGCCGGTCCGCATGGAATCCACCGCATGGCGCACGCCAGCCAGTTCAGCCTGCTCAAGACCCGCCGATTCCTTCCGTTCTTCCTGACCCAAGCCCTAGGCGCGTTCAACGACAACGTGTTCAAGAACTCGCTGGTCATCCTGATCGCGTTCCAAGGCGCGACGCTGATGGGCCTGGGTTCTACCGACCTAACCATTGCCGCGGCCGGCATCTTCATCCTGCCGTTCTTCCTGTTCTCCGCCACCTTCGGGCAGTTGGCGGACAAATACGAAAAATCGCGCCTGATCCGTGCCACGAAGATCCTCGAGATCGTGGTGATGACGCTGGCGGCCATCGGCTTCGCCACTGGCAGTATTGCGCTGCTGCTCTGCGTGCTGTTCCTGATGGGTGCGCAGTCTTCGCTGTTCGGGCCGGCCAAGTACGGCATCCTGCCGCAGCACCTGGCGCCGGAAGAGCTGGTCGGCGGCAACGGCCTGATCGAATCGGCGACCTTCCTCGCCATCCTGATCGGCACGCTGCTCGGTGGCATCCTCATCGCCATCCAGCCAACCGGGCCACTGCTGGTATCCGCGGCGGTACTGGTGTTCGCCGTGCTCGGCTACATCGCCAGCCGCAAGGTGCCGATCGCGCCCGCCACAGCACCCGACCTGCACATCAACTGGAACCCGGTCACCGAGACCTGGCGCAACCTGCGCTTCCTGCAGAAAGGCAACCGCAGCGTGTTCCTGTCAGTGCTGGGCATTTCGTGGTTCTGGTTCTTCGGTGCAACCTTCCTGCAGACCCTGCCCGGCTACACCAAGGACATTCTTGGCGGCAACGAAAGCGTGGCCACGCTGGCGCTGACCCTGTTCTCCATCGGCATCGGCACCGGCTCGCTGCTTTGCGAAAAGCTGTCGCATCGCACCGTTGAAATCGGCCTGGTGCCGCTGGGCGCGATCGGCATGACGGTGTTCGGCGTCGACCTGTATTTCGCGCATCCGCTGCCGTCAATCGAAACCGGCCTGAACGCACTGGCCTTCATCAAGGCCGATGGCAACTGGCGGGTGGCGCTGGACCTGGTGATGATCGGTGCCTTCGGTGGCCTTTTCGTGGTGCCGCTGTTCGCGCTGGTGCAGCAGCGATCCGAGCACTCGCACCGCTCGCGCATCATTGCGGGCAACAACATCCTCAATGCCGCGTTCATGGTCGCCAGCGCCCTGCTGTCGATCGTCCTTCTGAAGTTCCTCAGCATCCCGGAGCTGCTGCTGGCCACCGCCATCCTCAACGCGGC
>ERZ795053.6003-NODE-6003-length-12297-cov-4.866525_pt1 | contig 12297 bp, 13 predicted proteins | sample MGYA00375137_ERZ795053 | MGnify/ENA primary metagenome ERZ795053 (study PRJEB30182, sample SAMN05720284) | activated sludge metagenome | isolation source: Anaerobic digester | place: Hong Kong | collected 2014-12-17 ... | reverse complement strand
AGAGCCGCGTTTGGAGCTTCAGCCTCCACGCCAACACTACCCCCAGGATTGCGTGAGCTGAGGCTCCGGCATTCCCCTCCGCTTTGCCGCTCGCGGGCCCCGCCCTGAGGACCGGACGATCAGGCGGGCAGGGCGCAGGTGGTGGGCACTCTCCGCCCGCTTGACCTTGTCTGGCGTTGCTGCCAAACACCGCGCCGACCATGACCGATACCGCCCATATCCGCAATTTTTCCATCATCGCCCACATCGACCACGGCAAGTCGACGCTGGCCGACCGGCTGATCCAGCTGTGCGGCGCCGTCTCCGACCGCGAGATGGTGAGCCAGATCCTCGATTCGATGGAGCTCGAACGCGAGCGCGGCATCACCATCAAGGCCAACACCGTGCGCCTCCAGTACAAGGCGAAGAACGGCGAGACCTACGTCCTGAACCTCATCGATACGCCCGGCCACGTCGACTTCGCCTACGAGGTCTCGCGCTCGCTGGCGGCCTGCGAGGGCTCGCTCCTCGTGGTCGACGCCTCGCAAGGTGTCGAGGCCCAGACGCTGGCCAACGTCTATCAGGCCATCAACAACGACCACGAGATCGTGCCGGTGCTGAACAAGGTCGATCTTCCGGCAGCCGAGCCGGACCGCATCCGCCAGCAGATCGAGGACGTGATCGGCATCGACGCCTCGGATGCCATACCGATTTCGGCCAAGACCGGTGTCGGCGTGCCGGACGTGCTGGAAGCCATCGTCCATCGCCTGCCGCCGCCGGTGGGCGAGCGCAATGCGCCACTGAAGGCCCTGCTGGTCGACAGCTGGTACGATCCCTATCTCGGCGTTGTCGTTCTCGTCCGTGTCATCGACGGGGTGATGAAGAAGGGGCAGAGAGTCCGCCTCGTCTCCACCAATGCCGTCTACCAGCTCGACCGTGTCGGCGTGTCGCAGCCCAAGAAGGTGATGGTGAACGAGCTCGGCCCCGGCGAGATCGGCTTCTTCACGGCGTCGATCAAGGAGGTTGCGGATACGCGCGTCGGCGATACCATCGTCGATGAAAAGAACATGAACGTGACGCCGTTGTCCGGCTTCCGCCCGGCGCAGTCGGTGGTGTTCGCGGGCTTCTTCCCCGTCGATGCGGCGAAGTTCGAAGACTTGCGCGATGCCATGGGCAAGCTTCGCCTCAACGACGCGAGTTTCTCGTTCGAGATGGAGACGTCGGCGGCGCTGGGCTTCGGCTTCCGCTGCGGCTTCCTCGGGCTTCTGCACCTCGAAATCATCCGCGAGCGTCTGGAGCGCGAGTTCAATCTCGACATCATCACCACGGCGCCGAGCGTCATCTACAAGGTGAACATGCGCGACGGCGCGCAGATCGAGTTGCACAATCCCGTCGATCTGCCTGACCAGACGCTGATCCTCTCAATCGAAGAGCCGTGGATCGAAGCCACCATTCTGGTGCCGGACGATTATCTCGGCGCCATCCTGAAGCTCTGCGAAGACCGGCGCGGGCGTCAGAAGCAGCTCACCTATGCCGGCAGCCGCGCCATGGTCGTCTACGAACTGCCGCTCAACGAGGTGGTGTTCGATTTCTACGACCGGCTGAAGTCGGTGTCGCGCGGCTATGCGTCATTCGACTACAAGATGCTGGACTACGAGGAAGGCGATCTCGTCCGCTTGCAGATCCTCGTCAATGCCGAGCCCGTCGATGCGCTCGCCATGATCGTGCACCGGGGCCGGGCAGAACAGCGCGGCCGTGTGATGTGCGAGAAGCTCAAGGAACTGATCCCGCGGCACATGTTCCAGATCCCGATCCAGGCGGCCATCGGCGGCAAGATCGTGGCGCGCGAAACGCTGTCGGCACTCCGCAAGGACGTCACCGCCAAGTGCTACGGCGGCGACATCAGCCGCAAGCGCAAGCTTCTGGACAAGCAGAAGGAAGGCAAGAAGAAGATGCGGCAGTTCGGCAAGGTCGAAATTCCGCAGGAGGCCTTCATCTCCGCCCTCAAGATGGATGAGAATTGAGCTCCGGCATGCGATTGACGATCCATCCGCCGATCACCCAGCAGACATACGCGACAAGCGCACCGAGGTAGCCATCGACTGCGTAGTGCCATCCCAGCAGCACCGAGCCCAGAAGGATGCTGACGGTGAAGGGAATGGTGAAGCGGATAAGCCAGCGCTTCTTGACTGCGAAGGCGCAGCAGATGAACAGGATGGTGGTGCCGACATGCATCGACGGCATGGCGGAGACACCCTCGACCTCGCCATGCCCCTGCAGATGGCTGGCCCACAGCGTGTCCTGCGTCGGCACCGCCCAGATCGGATAGATCTCGTTGGCCGCCTTCAGATAGGACATGAGCCCGTCATATGGATTGGCGCCCTGGTCGACGAAGCCGAAGAAGCAGGGTCCCGCCGACGACAGGAATGTGCCGAGGATGCAGGTGCCGACCAGCCAGGTCAGCAGATAGCTGATGAGATAGCGCTGGCGAAGTGCCGAGTCTTCCTTTCGGAAGCCCAGTACGAAGAAGAACGTCAAGATCACGACGAACCACAGATTGTAGTTCACGTTCACCAGGAAGGTGATCAGCGGGTACTGGAACAACGGCGCCAGAATCTCGTGCGGCAATACGCCGAAATGCACCGTCTTGTCCCACTCCATGAAGGTCCGGTCCCAAGCGAAGGGGAGTGCGATGGGGATGTTCTTCTTGATGGTCAGGAAGCCGACGAAGAACACGCCGTTGGCAGTGAAGGCATGGAGGGCATTGGAAACCCGGCCGGGTGCCACGATGTCTTCGAACAGCTTGACCTTCAGGGCTTCAAGTGGACTTCCGGCATATCCCGCCCGCCACAATTTGATGAAATAGGCGGCAAGCCAGAGGAAGATGGCAAGGAAGAGGAAGACGAAGGTCGTTCCGCTGACGATCGAGACGAGGCCAAAGGACAGTGGGACGCCAAGCCACAGGCTTTCCAGCAGGCCCAGCGCATAGGTGCCGAAGGCAATCAGGTAGAGGGCTGCGTGCCTGCGGAAGCCCCGGGCAATCGCGGCAAAGGTCCGCTGCAGCCAGGCCGCCGGGTCGACCTGGTGCTTCGCCAGCTCTTCGTAGGTTGTCGTATTCATCGTCACCGCATCCCGTTTGGGCGCAATTCTCGGTGCTGGGGGCTTAACAGGCAGTTGTGGGAGGTTCGAAAGCCGAACTGGACCTCGGTTCGGAATAACTCTAGGGTTAACAGGCAGTAAAGACAGAGTGAAAAAGACGGGATAGGCGTTGAAGAGTTTTTCCGATTTGACCGAACAGGAGATCCTGGCGCTGGCGATTTCCAGCGAGGATGACGATGCGCGCGCCTATGCGGGCTTTGCCCATGCGCTGATGGATACATATCCCGCATCCGCCAAGGTCTTCATCGAGATGGCGGAAGAGGAGCATGATCACCGCCGTTGGCTGACGGAGCTCTATCAGAAAAAGTTTGGCGACTTCATCCCGTTGATCCGGCGCAGCGACATCCAAGGCTTCGTGCGGCACAAGCCGGCCTGGACCATCGGCAAGATGAATATCGAGGAGATGCGCCAACGAGCCGAGATCATCGAGCTCGAGAATTACCGGTTTTACAAGCAATCGGCCGAGCGCACCGACGATCCGCAAGTCAAGAAGCTGCTGTTGGACCTTGCCGAAGCCGAAAAGGGCCACGAGTCCATCGCGGTGAAACTTGGCTTGCAGCATGTGACGGCCGACGCCAAACTCGAAGAAAGTGAAGCCAAACGGCGCCTGTTCCTGCTGCAGGTGGTGCAGCCGGGCTTGGTCGGCCTCATGGATGGTTCGGTCTCGACGCTGGCTCCGCTGTTTGCAGCAGCCTTTGCAACAGGTGATACGTGGGAGACCTTCCTGGTCGGGTTGGCGGCATCGGTTGGTGCGGGCATTTCCATGGGGCTCGCGGAAGGTCTGTCTGATGATGGCAAACTCACTGGCCGCGGTCATCCACTCATCCGCGGCGTCGCGGCCGGCGTCATGACGGCAGTGGGCGGACTTGGCCACGCGCTGCCCTATCTCATACCCGATTTCTGGATCGCGACGTGGATCGCCGTAGTTGTCGTGTTCTTTGAGCTCTGGGCCATCTCCTGGATTCGCTACAAATACATGGACACCCCATTCCTCAAGGCTGCATTCCAGATCGCCGTCGGCGGTTTTCTGGTGTTCCTCACCGGCATCCTGATCGGCAGCGCATGACCACCATGGATGTGCCCTGCCGGCCGTTGCCAGGGACTACGAGAACCGGATCAGGATGGCGCCCAAGGCAATGAGAATCGCGCCGATGACGCGTGGCAAGGTAATGGGTTCCTTCAGCACTTGCCGGGACATCAGAACAACAAAGAGAATGCTGGTTTCGCGGAGCGCCGCAACTGCCGCGATGGGAGCCTGCGACATCGCCCAGATGACAATCCAGTAGGCACCGGCAGACAATGCGCCGCCCATGATGCCCGATGACCAAGTGGCTCGCATCTGACCAAGTATTGATCGACCCCGCCACACGAGCGCAGCACTCATCAACATCATTGCGTCGATCAGGTAGAGCAGCCCCGTATAACCTGAGGGTGATCCCGATAACCGGCCGCCGATCCCATCTACAATGCTATAGGCCGCTATGAATCCCGAGGTTCCCAAAGCGAACAACAACGTTACGCTATCCAGGCGCAAGTGGCGCCTCCCGAAGAAGCCAATAAACCACAGTCCACTCACGAGGATCCCGATTCCCAGGATGCCTCCGAAGGCAGGCCGTTCGTGTGTCACGATCCACGCCGCGACGAGTGTCAGGAGTGGTGCCGTTCCTCTCGCAATGGGATAAACTTGGCTCAGGTCGCCGGTTCGATAGCTGCGAAGAAGGAAGATATTGTAGCCGAGATGAAGGCCTGCAGATGCCAAGACATATGGTATGCTTGCCATTGTGGGCCATGGGAAAGCTGCTATCAAAGCAACGCCCAGCACACCCATGACGGTTTGTATCTGGACGAGCAGGAGAAATCTGTCGACATCCTGTTTGACCAGAACATTCCAGCTGCCGTGCATGACGGCCGCCGCAAGGACAGACAGGAAAACGGTGGTATCCATTGCTCTCTCTATGGTGCGAAATTTAGCTGCGCAAAGGAGAGAAAGTCACCGGGAGAAATGAAAGGGCCGGCAAAATCTTGACTGTGCCGGCTCTGAAAATGAATTCTAGGAAAGACAGATCAACTGCAACCTGTGCAAGAAAGTGTCTCAGACTGGCGAGGGCGAAGAGCGATCTGTTCGTTCATATTGAAGGTGGTGGCGCCCAGAACTGACTCTCCAAGAAACGTCGCAATATAAGGAGAGTAGGTCGTGCACACAACGGCGACGATTAGGTCGTTTCCGTCCGTCATGAGGTTGGCCATGCCACTCGTATCGGGGGGGGCGCAGTCACCACCGTCCGGCGATTTGCGGCTCCATTGATTGGTGATTGTGCCGCTGACTGACCTGTACTGGTAAACTTCTACTCTGACATTGTCGATTGGTGTTGGTTTCATTACCAGCTCCGCCGCATTGAAATAGTCATCGATGTCGGAGCTGTTCACGGTCGAGTCATTTTGTGTCACCAAATCTGCAACAACACTCGCGGCATAGGTGACCTTGCGATTGAGCGAAATCATCGCCGTCAGATCCACTAGGCCGAAGTAGAGGAACAGCAGAAATGGCATGATGAATGCCACCTCGATTGCTGCAATGCCTCGGGAATCACGACGGAATCTAGCGAAGAACTTGGACATTGGCCTCAGCTCCCGAAGGGTTCGTTGCGGAAAATGGCCAAGCCGTAAAGCCTACGCTTCTGCCCACCATCGATGTTGCCCAGAAAGTCCATGAATGGAAAGGCGAAGTCCCAGTCATAGGTCGCAATCACTGTGGCTGCCTGGAGCGCCGCGCCTGGCGTGTAAACCACGGTGTATGGCGTTCCATCCGGCTTGCTTCCAACATCAAGTGGATTCGACATTGCAGTGGAGAGCGCATTAAAGTCGTTGGCACTGTTGACGTAAACGCTCACTTGGGCGTTACAATCAACAATGATGTTCACCTGTTCGCAGATCTTTGCTTTGAAGTCGTCGGCGGAGACGAGCAGAGTTCCGTCGCCAGCCGTGACTTGACCGGTCCGGACCATGCGCGAGGCTTCCTGGACTGAATTCTGGATGACGTACTCGGTAAACAACATGAGTCCGGTCTCGCAGATGCAGCCCAGCACATAGAAGAACGGCCCCGCAACAAGGGCAAATTCGACAGCGGTTGCGCCGGATTGCGAGCGACGCCATGCTCGCCATTTTGAGAGAAGGCTCAATTTGCTCAGAAAACTCATGCAAATCTCCAACTTTGACCCTTCAGAGGAGTGACACGGGTCCCAATTCGAGTCCAATCGTAGAGAAATGTCATTTCTGATTGGTGAAAGAATTCATTCGAAAATCAGGGGATATGCTCAACGGGACGCCAAAAGAAAAAGCCCCGGCAAGCGGGGCTTCAAGTACGTGGCAAAAGACCGCCTATTGTTGTGGGGAAGAGGTGTCTTGCACATCTTGCGATGCATTTTCACCAGACTTCTGGCCCATTGCGATCTTAATCTTGGCCTGCTGCTCAGGAACAATCCATTTCAGGAAGTATTCCTTGTCATCGCCGACATGGAGGGTCGACTCACAATCAGGAGCGCAAATGTATGAGTAGCGGTACCCGGCTTTGAATACGGCGACATTGTTCTTACCACCCAGCTGTACGGTGACTTCATAATCAGCGAGCTGACTACCCTGCTCGTCAAGCACGATGATATTCGTCTCGCCGAACGAGCGAGCATGAAGCAGGACTTGATTTCCCTGTATCGTCACGTCTGCGATGCTGGGATTGCCCACAATGATGGTTGCCGGCGGGCGGCTCACCGACAGAACCCGAGAGTGATCAGTGTAAACCGTGATCGGCTCTCCTGCAAAAGCGCTATGCGGGGCCGCGGCTAGCCCGAGAACTACGATGCAAGAGGTAGCCAGCGTAGAGCGTATCGTCATGGGGAGTCGACTCCGGATTTTCGAGTGACGGCCAGGCGCCACTTACTTCTGTTTCAGGGAATTTGCCGCAGGAATGGTGAATCTTCCATTAAACTTGTCTCTGGCTGTTGCATGTCCGATAGACGAAGACTGTCTTGGCAGTTGCCCGAAGTTAAAAGACGCCCACGTTTCGACACCGACGGCACTTTTGTTGATGCTCGACAGGGACAATGCGGCGGTTGTCGAGATTCCCGTGATTTGAACTGGGCAAACCGATGAAGGACTGTGTCATTCGCCCTCTGCATTCGGCTTCAGAGAAGTCGATGCTTTCGAATTTCAACACTCAATACTTTGTCTATTCTTGGTGAACTTAATTTTATGCTTTGAGATAATCGATTGTAAACCAACGCTATGAAGAGAGACAGTTTATTCATTTGTAAACGATCAGATTTACTTGCCATTAAACGCTGTCGCCTAGGTTTGGCTTACGGTTCACGGAAAACGGCGCAACGAGCTCCGTTGAGTATGAGCCTGGTGCTGTAAACTAGTGGAGTAGAAAATGAACAAGTTCGTGCGTTTCGTGAAAGATGAGTCTGGTGCAACCGCTATCGAGTATGGCCTCATCGCGGCTGCCATGGGCCTCGCCCTTGTGACCGCCATGCCGATCCTGGCTTCCGCCGTCACCAGCAAGTTCTCGAGCCTCGCCGGTCACATCTCGTCCGGTACGTAATTCAAGGCCGTTTTGGACGGCTTTGGCCTAATCTGTTTAACACTTGGGAAAGACAAGACAATGAAGAACATCGTTCGTTTCGTGAAGGACGAGTCAGGCGCGACCGCTATTGAATATGGCCTCATCGCGGCTGCCATGGGCCTCGCCCTTGTGACTGCCATGCCGATCCTGGCCTCTGCCGTCACCAGCAAGTTCTCGAGCCTCGCCGGTCACATCTCGTCCGGTACGTAATGGTTCTCCTGCAACAGCAGGAGTGATGCAAGATCAAAACCCACCGGCAGAAGCCGGTGGGTTTTTTCATGCCAGAATCGCGTCTACGGTTAACTCTGCCTTAAAGGGCAACGTGGGACAGTCGGTGCATCAGAACCTCCTCACCGAGAACCAATATCTCCCATGGTCGAATTCCTTTCGATGACGATCTTTCCAGCCCTGATGATTGTAGCGGGGGCTGGTGATGCCTTGTCCATGCGCATCCCAAACTGGCTCACATTGCTGATCGCGGCCTTGTTCCTGCCCATGGCAATGGCGACAGGAATGTCGTGGCCAGATATCGGCGCTCACTTGCTTACGGGGTTCGCAATGTTCGTCCTGGGCTTTGTCATCTTCGCAATGAGATTGTTCGGAGGGGGCGACGCCAAGCTGCTTGCAGCTGCCGCTCTCTGGCTCGGATGGTCCGATCTCATGCCATTTCTCGTCATGACGGCGTTCGCAGGAGGTCTGCTGGCGCTTTGTGTCGGCGTATGGGCATTGGTGAGCCAGAACTCCGAGATCCGTGACGGCTCTCTTTTCAGACGGTTCGGGTCCATCAAGCCAAATGTGCCGTATGGGTATGCTTTCGCGATTGGCGCAATTCTCGCCTTTCCAGACAGTTGGTGGATGTCGGCGATTGGAGCATGAATTGACAAACAGAGTTAACGCAAATTTGACCATTCCAACCGAAAGTGAATTGGGCGGAATGGTGCTTGCGCACCGGACAAGGATTTGAGCGATGAACAAGACGCGTATTCTCATTCTCGGGCTGGCAATTGGTTCCGCAGCAATTGCAGGCATCATGGCTAAGGGCATGCTGGGTGGAAAGAAGACCATCAAAGAAGTGGTCGAGGTCAATAAGGTGCCCATGGTCCAAGTGCTTGTCGCAGCGAAGGATTTGGCGATGGGCGAGCGGTTGGTCGAAAGCACGATCAATTGGCGGGACTGGCCCAAGGCCAATCTCAGCGAAGCCATGATTACGAAGGCGGCGCATCCAGACGCTTTGGAAGAATTCAAGACCGCCCGTGCGCGACTCCCAATATTCCTTGGCGAGCCTCTCGTGGAACGCAAACTTGTGCTGCCGAATCAAAATGGTTTCATGAGCTCAATTCTCCCGAAGGGTATGCGCGCGATATCGGTCGCGATTTCTGAACGTTCGGCCGTAAGCGGCTTCATTCTCCCGAATGACCGTGTGGACGTCATATTGACCCGAAAGGTCGACGACCCAGACGGCAAGGGCAAAGTCGTTCATAGCGAAACTGTGCTCACTAACGTCAAAGTCCTGGCCATCAATCAAACGTTCCGTCAAGAAGCCAATTCTGACAAGGTCACAGTGACTGAAGGAAAGACTGCGGTCCTCGAGCTCGATCCGATCCAGTCCGAAGTCATCACGATGGTGGAATCCGCAGGCGAGTTGTCGCTCTCGTTGCGGTCGATCGCCGAGGGCGGAGACCAGGGACTTCAGGACGACCGTCCACTGCTGTCCGACAAGTTTAACAACAAGAAAAAGCCAACCAGCGGCGATCGCGTGTTCGTCCGTTATGGCGTCGAATCTGTCATCACCAGCCGCTGAGGCCTATGATCATGCTATTCTCCTTCCTCACTCAACCGATCTTGGCCAAGCGTGCAGCACGTAGCTCTGTCGCTGCACTGGCAATTGGTTCGTTGTTCGCTACCGCTTCGCTCGTCAGTGTCGCCAGCGTGGCGAAGGCGACCGATCTTGATTTCAGCACGGGATCGACCGCGCAAGACGACGCCAACTTCTTGCGAATAGGCCTGTTCAAGAGCGCCGTCATCAAGTTGCCGACTGCCGCTGCTGATGTCATCGTCGGTAATCCCGCCGTTGTGGATGTCGTGATCCGCAACAAAAACACAGCCTATCTTTTCGGCAATAGCGCCGCACAGACCAACGTCTTCTTTTTCGATGCGAACGGCCAAGAAATTCTCCATCTTGACCTGGAGGTGACGCTTGATGGCAAGGGCGCAAAGAAGCTCATTGACCGGACCATTCCTGGCAACTCGATACAGGTCGACACGACGGTCGGCAACATCGTTCTGAAAGGCACTGCAGCAAACGCAGAGGAAGCCAAGCTCGCTGAGGATCTCGCTGCCAAGTTTGTCGGTGATCCGGCCAAGGTGGTCAATACGCTCCAGATTGCCGAAGGCGATCAAGTGATGCTCAAGGTTCGTGTGGTGGAATTGAAGCGAACCATTATGAAGCAGTTGGGAGTCAATCTTAATGCGCGATTCAGTGTGGGGAACTTCGGGGTCGGATTTAATTCGGCACCCGTGCCAATCAACGAGGACAGCATTCTCGACGTTGCTGGTCGCTATGTGTCAAGCAACTTCCGCGCCGACATGGAGTTGCGGGCCCTAGAAAGCGAGGGGCTTGCCAAAACCCTGGCCGAACCTACCCTGACAGCAGTGTCCGGATCCCCGGCGGCCTTCCATGCTGGAGGTGAGTATCCCTACTCGGTCTGCCGCACGCCGGACAATGGAGTCAGGTACTGTGATGTCGAATTCAAGCCTTATGGTGTTTCGCTGAGCTTCACGCCAACGGTCATGAACGAGGGCCGCATTGGTCTGAAGATCCGCACGGAAGTGAGCGACATCGCACAGATCACCGATGGCTCCCAGCCAGTCATCGATACACGCAACGCAGAAACAACAGTCGAACTTCCCAGTGGTGGTTCAATGATGCTGGCCGGATTGATCAAAGATGTCACGGCACAGGATCTCGCCGGGACACCTGGACTACGGAAAGTGCCAATACTCGGCGCTCTCTTTAACAGTAGAGCCTATCAGAAGAACGAAAGCGAGTTGGTCGTGATTGTCACGCCCTACATCGTCAATCCTGCCCGTCTGTCCGATCTCAAGACTCCGGCCGATCGACTGAATTCGGGCACCGACCGGCAAGCAATCCTGTTTGGGCGCCTCAACCGCGTCTACGGTGCGCCTGGCAAGCACCCGCAGGGCGTTTACCACGGCAATGTTGGCTATATCATCGAATAGTGAGTGGAGAGCTCAATGAGAACCAAGATTTCGAGAATGATGCGTGGGCACGCTCTCCCTGCGGCGCTGGTGATGATGTCGCTCAGTACACTCGCCGGGTGTGGAATGGATGATGCGATATTGGATGACACATATATCCCCGCATCTTATCAGGAACGCCACCCAATCCGTGTTGTGGAGAAGCCAGTCACGATCGCCATTCGCGCCAGTGCCGGCGGACTTGGGCCGTCGCAGATGAACGAGGTGATCAACTTTGCGAACGATGCGCGGATGCACTCAAAGTCAGTGATTTCCGTGAGAGTTGCAGGTGGCAGTGCTGCACATGCGACGAGTCGCGATGTTATCGAAGTGCTCATGGCACAGGGTATACCGCAGTCGATGATCCGAACTGGGGCCGGGCGTTCTTCTGGATTGGTTACGCTGAGCTTCAAAAAGAAAGTAGCGGTAACGAATGAGTGTGGGGACTGGTCAGAGAATCTGGCCTCAGATATGCGGAACACTGACTACAAGAACTTCGGATGTGCCATGCAGAACAATGTGGCGGCAATGATTGCCAATCCCGAGGATATCGAGCAGCCTCAAGCTTCGACGAACCCGACTGGTGCGGACCGTAGCAAAGCCATAACGAACTATCGGGACGGAAACATCCCCATGATCTCGGTGACGTCCGGTTTCGTGCAGTAATCCGCAGAGATAACGTAGGCAGGACATAAACGATCATGAACCAGACCGCATCGGCCAACGAACAGACCTATGGGGTAAGCCAGGGACTCGTGGCAAGCATCCCAAGGATCAACATCCATGCATTCTGCGACAACCAGCAGACTGCCGAGACGATGCAGTCAGCCGCCGGCGACAGGCGCATGGCCCGTGCGCATACGACGATCCAGCTTGGCGGGATCATGGCGGCCGTCGAGGTCTATCAGTCGCAGGCAACACCAAATGTCCTACTGGTGGAATCGCACGGTTCGCGTGATGCCATTCTATCGGAGTTGGCTGCGCTGGCAGAAGTGTGTCAGCCAGATACGAAAGTTGTTGTGATCGGGCATCTTAATGATGTCTTGCTGTACCGGGAGTTGATGAAGCAGGGTGTTAGTGAATATCTTGTGGCGCCGCTTCATCAACTGCAAGTCATCGAGACGATCTCCGGCCTGTTTCAGAACCCGAAGTCCACGCCACTTGGGCGTGTCTATGCGTTCGTTGGTGCTAAAGGCGGTGTTGGTTCGAGCACGATCGCCCACAACTTCGCCTGGCTGATGTCCAACAACCAGGGTACGGACACTGTCATCACCGATCTTGAC
>ERZ795053.6001-NODE-6001-length-12302-cov-10.414877_pt1 | contig 12302 bp, 14 predicted proteins | sample MGYA00375137_ERZ795053 | MGnify/ENA primary metagenome ERZ795053 (study PRJEB30182, sample SAMN05720284) | activated sludge metagenome | isolation source: Anaerobic digester | place: Hong Kong | collected 2014-12-17 ... | reverse complement strand
ACGTGTTCCGCGTCTTCGACAGCCTGAACTGGGTCGAGAACATGCGCGTCGCCATTGACGCGGTGGTCGAACAGAACAAGGTCTGCGAAGCGGCGATCTGCTATACCGGCGACATCCTGAATCCCGACCGGGCGAAATACGACCTTGGCTATTATGTCTCGATGGGCAAGGCGCTGCGCGATGCCGGCGCCCATGTCCTTGGCCTGAAGGACATGGCGGGGCTCTTGAAGCCGGCCGCCGCGCGCGTCCTTTTCAAGGCGCTGAAGGAAGAGGTCGGCCTGCCGATCCACTTCCACACCCATGACACTTCCGGCATCGCCGGGGCCACCATCCTTGCCGCCGCCGACGCGGGCGTTGCCGCCGTCGACGCGGCGATGGACGCGTTCTCTGGCGGCACCTCGCAGCCCTGCCTCGGCTCCATCGTCGAGGCGATGGCCCATACGGACCGAGACACCGGAATCGACATCGCCGCGATCCGCGAGATTTCCAACTACTGGGAAGCGGTCCGCCATCAGTACCGCGCCTTCGAAAGCGGGTTGGAGGCCCCCGCCTCGGAAGTCTACCTGCACGAGATGCCGGGCGGCCAGTTCACCAACCTGAAGGCGCAGGCACGTTCTCTGGGGCTGGAGGAGCGCTGGCACGAGGTCGCACAGGCCTATGCCGACGCCAACCGCATGTTCGGCGACATCGTCAAGGTCACGCCGTCGTCCAAGGTCGTGGGCGACATGGCGCTGATGATGGTCGCCCAGGGCCTGACCCGGGCCGAGGTCGAAGATCCGGCGGTCGACATGGCCTTCCCCGAGTCGGTCGCCGACATGCTGCGCGGCAACCTCGGCCAGCCGCCGGGCGGCTTTCCGGCAGGCATCGTGAAGAAGGTCCTGAAGGGCGAGGCGCCCAATACCGAACGGCCGGGCAAGCACCTGCCCCCCGTCGATCTAGAGGCGACGCGCGCATCGGTCACGAAGGAACTGCTGGGCTTCGCCGTCGATGACGAGGATCTGAACGGCTATCTCATGTATCCAAAGGTCTTCCTGGACTACATGGGTCGCCACCGCATCTATGGGCCCGTCCGCACGCTGCCGACCAGGACCTTCTTCTACGGCATGCAGCCGGGGGAAGAGATCACCGCCGAGATCGACCCCGGCAAGACGCTGGAGATCCGCCTTCAGGCCGTCGGCGAAACCGACGACATGGGCGAGGTGAAGGTGTTCTTCGAACTGAACGGCCAGCCGCGTGTCATTCGCGTCCCGAACCGGCTGGTCAAATCGAAGACCACCGCCAAGCCCAAGGCCCAGGACGGCAACGCCAGCCACATCGGGGCGCCGATGCCGGGGTCGGTCGCTTCGGTCGCGGTGGGCCCCGGCCAGAAGGTCAGCGCGGGCGATCTGCTTCTGACGATCGAGGCGATGAAGATGGAAACCGGCATCCATGCCGAACGCGCGGCGACGGTGAAGGCGGTGCTGGTCCATTCCGGCAGCCAGATCGAGGCGAAAGACCTGCTGATCGAGTTGGAATGACGCCGCGCGGACAGCCCGCCCCGGGCTGCCTGCCATACGTTTTGCCGACACTTTGCCGCCCCCGGGCGGACCACGGGGCGGGCGCTGGCCCGCCCCTTTCGCCTTCTGCAGCGTCCTTGCGCATTTTCTGGGGTGCGGGGGCGTTTTCCCCCTTGCACCCCCCGGGCGAAGTTTATAAATCGCCCTTCACGGAGCGCGGGCGTAGCTCAGGGGTAGAGCATAACCTTGCCAAGGTTAGGGTCGTGAGTTCGAATCTCATCGCCCGCTCCAACAGACAAGGCACCTTCGGGTGCCTTTTGTTTTTTCCGCAAGACTTTGAAACAGCGCACGAATTCACCTTGCAACCGGCATGGCGCGGCGCTATCAGACGATCACGGAGCGCGGGCGTAGCTCAGGGGTAGAGCATAACCTTGCCAAGGTTAGGGTCGTGAGTTCGAATCTCATCGCCCGCTCCAGTCTTCCCTCCCCGACATGGTGATTCTGCCTTTGGCAGCGGCCGGTTCGCCGTGGCGTGCACTTTTTCCGATCTCTCCACTGTGCGGATGTGTTGCCCCATTGTTGCCACATTCGGCAAAGCGCACGGGGCGACCTGCCTTTTTCTTGACAACTTTCGCGCGTGGCGGCGTGGTGCGAGGATAGCGTTTCGTACGATCCGGGTCGCTACAGCGCAGGAGTCGTGATCATGATGACATTTGAGAGAACCATCCCTTTGGCCAGTGCCGTTGCCCTGGCCTCGGCCGTCCTTGCAAGCCCATCAGCCGCGTCGGTGCGCGATCAGTCTGTCACTGACGAAAGCCTTGAGCTGCTTTGCCAGCAAAGCACCCTGACCCAGGCAGAGATCGACAGCATCCAGAAATCGGAATTGTTCGTTGATTTGCTTGAGTTTACACTCGAATACTGCCCAGAGATCGCGGCCCTCTTGACCGACGGCGCAACCGCCGTGACGACCGGCACGGAAACGGCCCCCGCCGGGAACTGAACTTCAGAAGATCTGACCGCAAGGCACAACCGCAAGGCACGGCCGCGCGCGAGGCATCGCGACGCGGCTTCTTTGTGTCGCGAATTTCCCGTTATGGTTGATTTGATATACACTATTTATCGTTTTGGTTGTTTTCGGCCCCCACCGTCACTTCTTGGACATATTTCTGCCGCAATATTGACAGAATGGCCAATCCTGGCGCCAAATTGATCCATTGCGCGGACCTCGCACCGGGTGAAGTCCGCCTTGTGGGGAGTAATGTGATGAGGAGCAAGTCTGGTGCCGTCCTGCTTGTGGCAGGGGTGTTGTCTGCTGCGATGTCGGTTTCGCTTTATGCGACGGGCAGCGCCGCCGCGATCCGCAACGTTTCCATGTCAGAGGATTTCCTTCGCGAACTTTGCGCGCGAACGGAATTCAAACGCAGCGAATTGACGCGTATTCAGCAAAGCAAGTACTTCGCCGACCTTCTTGAATACTCGCTCGAAAACTGTCCGGCGGTGGCGGCGGTCCTGACCAATGGCGCGACGGCCTCGGTTCTCCCGGCGACGGCCGATGGTGACGGCAGCACTCCGCCGGCCGATGGAACGGATGACGGAACCGATGATGGAACCGATGATGGAACCGGCGGTGACACCGGTGGCGATACTGGCGGTGACACCGGGGGTGATACCGGGGGTGATACCGGCGGCGACACTGGTGGCAACGGAAACGGCAACAACGGCCTTGGCAACGGAGACGAGGGCGACTGCAAGGGCGGTGGCTGTTCGGATTCGGGCAACCCCGGTCACAACAAGTAATCAGGCCGGTCGCAGTCACGCCGAATGAAGACAACCCCGGCTTTCACAGGCCGGGGCTGGACTGGGCTTGCGCTGCGTCTTGGAACGCGGCGATTGCCCTCAAGCCCGCTTCAGGTCCTGGCCCTGTCGAACATGCCGCCCTTGAAGACCGCGTTCCAGCGATGCGGCGCATCGGGGTTTTGCATGCGCAGGAAGGAATACCCCGTCTCTTGCCACCCCTTCACACGGTTGTTGAGGTTATCGAGGACAAAATCCCCCTCTTCGGTGCGCAGGACCAGCACGGCGTGTAGCGCCCGGCGGCGATCCAGCACCGTCGCGATCAGAAGCCGCCCGGGGGCGACGCCCGCCTCGATCAAGGTATGTTTCTTCGCCAGGACGAAATCCTCGCAATCGCCGCCACGCGACGACGTCGGCAGCGCCCAGACCTCTTCGGTGCCGTACTGGCTGCGGTCCGTGACCTGACGATATTGGTGGTTGATCGCGTTGTTGACCTCGCGCGCCAGCGACAGAAGCGCCTTGCCGCGCACCTGCCCTTTGCTTCCGGCCGCGCAGGCCCAGTCATAACGGTTGCACACATCGGCAAAGCCGTCGGGCGCGGCGATCGCCTTGCGCAGGGACAGGGTCGCAGTTTCAGCTGCCATCGCGGGCGAACCCGCAACCAACCCCAGGGCCAGCCCCGTCGAAAGCAAGGCGGAAGCGACGGTCATCCGCATCCGGGAACGCCCCGGCCATACACCCAAAGGTCTTTCACGCATCGGCAGCCTCGTCGCATTCCCCCGGGGGAATGAAGCCCTTCCGGCGTGGCGAAAATTGGCCGTCTCTGTGGCTTTTCCGCGAAGTGAGAACAGTCGCGGCGACCAATTTCACTTCTGGAAACGCCGAAGCCGGCCCATCCCGAGTAACCAAGCCTTGGCGCTGGCGGAAGTCCTGCCTATAAGGCGCCGAACAGCACCAGCGGGGGTTCGCCATGCGCAAGGCAACGATCACGCGGAATACCGCCGAAACAGAGATCAGCGTGACGCTGAACCTCGACGGAACGGGGGTCTATTCGAATGAAACCGGGGTCGGGTTCTTCGACCACATGCTTGACCAGTTGTCGCGCCACTCGCTGATCGACCTGACGGTGCGCGCCAAGGGCGACCTGCATATCGACGACCATCACACCGTCGAGGACACCGGCATCGCCATCGGCCAGGCGCTGACCCGGGCCCTTGGCGACAAGCGTGGAATCCGACGCTACGGGCATTTCGTGCTGGCGATGGACGACGCGCAGGTGGCTTGCGCGCTTGACCTTTCGGCGCGGCCCTTCCTTGTCTGGAACCTCGATTTCCCGACTGCCAGGATCGGCGCCTTCGACACCGAACTGGTGCGGGAGTTCTTCCAGGGACTTGCGACGCATGGCGGCATCACGCTCCATGTCGACAAGGTGCACGGGCTGAACGGCCACCACATCGCCGAGGCCGCGTTCAAGGCCGTCGCCCGCGCGCTGCGCATGGCGGTCGAACCCGATCCCCGCATGGCTGGCGCGCTTCCCTCCACGAAAGGTGCGTTGTGAGCCTGACGGTCCTTGTCGACTACGACAGCGGCAACCTGCATTCGGCCGAGAAGGCGTTTCAGCGGATGGCTGCGGAAACCGGCGCGGGGTCCGTCATCGTGTCCTCCGACCCGGCCGACGTGGCGCGCGCGGACCGGATCGTCCTGCCCGGCGACGGCGCCTTTCCGTCCTGCCGGGCGGCGCTGACCCGGTTCACCGGCCTTTTCGAGGCGATCGAGGAGGCGGTGACGGTGCGTGCGCGCCCCTTCATGGGGATTTGCATCGGCATGCAGATGCTGGCGAGCTGGGGGCGCGAATATCGCGATACGCCCGGCTTCGGCTGGATCGCGGGCGAAGTGGTTCGGATTGCACCTTCCGATCCGGCGATGAAGGTGCCGCACATGGGCTGGAACGATCTGGTGATCGACCATCCGCACCCGGTCCTTGACGGGATCGCTACCGGCGATCATGCCTATTTCGTCCATTCCTATCATTTCCGCGTTGACGATCCGGCGCACCGGCTCGCGCATGTCGACTACGGCGGCGACATCACCGCCATCGTCGGCCGCGACAATGTGGTGGGCACCCAGTTCCACCCGGAAAAAAGCCAGGCGGTCGGGCTCAGGATCATTTCCAACTTCCTGACCTGGCGGCCATGACCGAAGACCTTTCCACCGTCCTGGAGGAGATCCTCGCCACGGCGCGGGCCTCGCAGGATCGGGGCAAGGTGGCGGACTACATCCCCGAACTTGCCGGCGTGGACCCTTCGCGGTTCGCGCTGTCGGTGGTGCTGGCCGACGGCAGCCAGCATTCCGTGGGCGACACGGATGTCGCCTTCTCGATCCAGTCGGTGTCGAAGGTCTTTGCACTGGCCATCGCGCTTGGCCGCCACGGCGACCGGCTCTGGGCGCGGGTCGGGCGCGAACCCTCGGGGCTGGCGTTCAACTCCATCCTGCAGCTGGAACACGAAAGGGGCATCCCCCGCAATCCGTTCATCAACGCGGGCGCCATCGTGGTGACGGACGCGGCGCTGGCCGGTCACGCGCCGCGCGAATACCTGGGCGAGCTATTGCGCTTCATCCGCGCGGCGGCCGAGGACGACGGCATCCACATCAACGACGCGGTCGCGCGGTCGGAAACCGAAACCGGGCACCGCAACGTCGCGCTGGCGCATTACCTGCGGTCCTATGGCAACCTGCTCAATCCTCCGGAAATGACGCTGGGCGCCTATTTCCACCAATGCGCGGTCGAGATGACCTGCGCACAGCTGGCCCGCGCCGGGCGTTTCCTGACGGCGGCGCCGGGCATGCCGCGGATGGTCGCGCCGGGGCGGGTCCGCCGGATCAACGCGCTGATGCTGACCTGCGGGCACTACGACGGGTCGGGCGACTTCGCCTATCGCGTCGGCCTGCCCGGCAAGTCGGGCGTCGGCGGCGGGATCCTCGTGATCGCGCCGGGCCGGGCCTCCATCGCGGTATGGTCGCCTGGCCTGAACGCGCAGGGCAATTCCAAGCTCGGCACCGAGGCGGTCGAGCATTTGGCGCGGCGCATGGGCTGGTCGGTCTTCGGCTGAGCCTACTTGACCCGACGCCATTCCGACGACCGGCAGATCATCCCGCCCAGAACGCATCCCGAGACCGACAGCACATCCCCCGACAGCGCCATCTTCGACCTGTAGGTCTTGTCGCGGTCGGGCGACCAGATCTTGCCGTCGCCATAGGCGCCGCCGCCCTCGGCCTTCATGTCCCAGACAATCCGCTTGCCGATGTTCGGCGACGACGATTTTTCCGTCCCCGATCCGTCGAACGCGCGGACAAGAACGCCGCAAAGATCCGCCCCGCAGGCCGAAATCTTCACATGGCCGTAGTCGCCGTTGTCGTCGGGCTTCGTCTGCCAGACGCCTTCGGCCGGGTCTGCCATTGCCATCCCGCCCGCACCAATGAAAACAAGTGCCAGTAGTGCCGCCCGCATCGTCTCCTCCCTGCCGGTTGCCTGGCGATCATCGGCCCGCTCGCCCCTATCGTGCAAGCATGACGTGGCGGCGCGTGCCCCTTTCCATCCCGCGTCCCCTGTGGCAAGAGCCCCCCACGGCCCGGCACCGCGCCCCGAAGGAGGACGTCATGATCCTGTATCCCGCCATCGACCTGAAGGACGGTCAATGCGTGCGGCTTCTCCACGGCGAGATGGACAAGGCCACCGTCTTCGGCGACGACCCTGCCGCGCAGGCGATGAAATTCCAGGCGGCGGGCTGCGAATGGATCCACCTTGTCGACCTGAACGGCGCCTTCGCCGGCCAGCCGGTCAATGCCGCGGCGGTCGAGGCGATCCTGGCGCGCGTCACCGTCCCCTGCCAGCTTGGCGGCGGCATCCGCGACATGGCGACAATCTCCATGTGGCTCGAAAAGGGACTGGCGCGGGTGATCCTCGGCACCGTGGCGGTCGAAAACCCCGGCCTTGTCCGCGCGGCGGCCCGTGCCTTCCCCGGCAAGGTCGCGGTCGGGATCGACGCGCGCGGCGGCCGCGTGGCGACCAAGGGCTGGGCCGAGGAAACCGACGTCCTGGTCACCGATCTTGCGAAAAGCTTCGAGGATGCCGGCGTCGCGGCGATCATCTATACCGACATCCTGCGCGACGGCGCGATGAAGGGCCCCAACATCGCCGCGACCGAGGCGCTGGCCCGCGCCGTCACGATCCCGGTCATCGCCTCGGGCGGGGTGTCGTCGCTCGATGACCTTGTCGCGCTACGCGATACCGGTGTGATCGCCGGTGCGATCTCGGGCCGCGCGCTTTACGACGGGGCGATCGACCTTGGCCGGGCAATCGCCGCGCTCGCCTAGGGCAGCACACCCGTCTTCCACAGCCTGACCTTGATCCCGCCATGCGGAATCTCCGGCCCCGGCGCGGCAAAGGGCAGGCCCGTCGCCTTCGCCAGCCCCGCGTCCGAGGTGACCAGGCCGACGCGCCAGCCGCCGAAGCGTTCCTTCAAGACGCCGCCCAGCGCCGCGTAAAGCCCGAAGAGAAGGTTCCGGTTGCCGCCGATCCTCGCGCCATAGGGCGGGTTGACCATGACAAGGCCGGGCGGACCCTCGGGGCGGGCCAGGTCGCTGACCGGGTGGCAGGAAAAGGTGCAGAAATCCCCAACCCCTGCCCTTTCGGCATTGTCCTTCGACATCCGCACGGCGCCCGCGTCACGATCCGACCCGAAAAAGCGCGCCGCAGGAACGCGGGGGCGGGCTGCGGCCTTCATCGCCGCCCATGCAGGGGCGTCGAACCCCGCGAAATCCTCGAATGCGAAGGCGCGGCTGCGGCCCGGCATCAGGCCCGCCGCGATCTCCGCCGCCTCGATCACGAAGGTGCCCGATCCGCACATCGGGTCAAGGACCGGCCCGGTTCCGTCATAGCCGCAATCGCCCAGGAACATCGCCGCCATGGTCTCGCGCAAGGGCGCCTTGTTCACCGCCACCTTGTGCCCGCGCCGGTGCAGGGGTTCGCCCGAGGTGTCGAGCGAGAAGGTGACAAGGTCGTCCTCGATCCGCGCCATCAGCCGGATCGCCGCCTCCCCCTCGCCCGCCTCGCGCGCGCCAAGGGTCTCGACAAGTGCCCGCACGATGCGCTGGGTGGCCGCGCCCGCGTGATAGATCTTAGACCGCCGGCAGGTCGCCTCGACCCGCACCGTGACACCCGGGCGCAGGAAATCGCCCCAGGGAAACCGCCGCGCCCGCTTGTCGAGCTGGGCCAGGTGAAAGGCCCGGAAACCGCCGATCCGGACCAGCACCCGGCTTGCCCCGCGCAGGGCAAGGTTCGCCCGCCAGACATCGGGCCAGCCGCCCCGGCAGGTCACGCCGCCGGGGCACTCCGCGACCCCCGCGAAGCCGGCCGCCCGCGCCTCCCCGGCCAGAAGGGGTTCGAAGCCCGGCAGGGCGGCAAGGAAGATCTCGAATGGGGCGACGGCAGGTTCCATCCGGGCGCCATAGCGCGATTTCGGCGCGGGCGCGAGGGGGGAACCCTTGGCGCGTCCCCCGATCCGGTCTAGACAGGGGCGCCGAAAGGATCGCCCATGCTCAAGACCCGCATCATCCCCTGCCTCGACGTGGCCGATGGCCGCGTGGTCAAGGGCGTCAACTTCGTCGACCTGATCGACGCGGGCGACCCGGTGGAGGCCGCCAAGGCCTATGACGCGGCGGGCGCGGACGAGCTTTGCTTTCTCGACATCCACGCGACCCACGAAAACCGCGGCACGATGTTCGACCTCGTCACCCGCACCGCCGAACAGTGCTACATCCCCCTGACCGTGGGCGGCGGCGTGCGCAGCCACGAAGACGTGCGCGCGCTTCTTCTGGCGGGCGCCGACAAGGTCAGCTTCAACTCCGCCGCCGTGGCGAACCCCGATGTGGTGGCCGAGGCCGCCGACAGGTTCGGGTCGCAATGCATCGTCGTCGCCATCGACGCCAAGACCGTTGAACCCGGCCGGTGGGAAATCTTCACCCATGGCGGGCGCAGATCCACCGGCATCGACGCGGTCGAATTCGCCCGCACCGTCGCCGCCAAAGGCGCGGGAGAGATCCTTCTGACCTCGATGGACCGCGACGGCACAAAGCAGGGCTTCAACCTTCCCCTGACCCGCGCCATCGCCGATGCGGTGGACCTTCCGGTCATCGCCTCGGGGGGCGTGGGCACGCTCGACCACCTGGTCGAGGGCGTGACCGAAGGCCACGCCAGCGCCGTCCTCGCCGCCTCCATCTTCCACTTCGGCACCTTCACCATCCGCGAGGCCAAGGAACACATGGCCGCCGCCGGCATCCCGATGAGGCTGACATGACCGCGCTCGAACGCCTCGCCGCCACCATCGCCACCCGCAAGGGCGCGGACCCCGATGGCTCCTGGACGGCCAAACTCCTCGCCAAGGGGCCGGAGAAATGCGCCGAGAAATTCGGCGAGGAGGCCGTCGAGGCGGTGATAGAGGCGGTGAAGGGCGACCGCGCGCGCCTGACGGCCGAGGCGGCGGACGTCCTTTACCACCTTCTCGTCATGCTTGCGGCGCGCGAGGTGACCCTGGCCGATGTGCTGGCGGAACTGGAACGCCGCGAAGGCACCTCTGGCATCGCCGAAAAGGCAGCGCGGGGCTGAACTCCCGCCCCTTCAGTCTGGCGCAAATACTCCCGCCGGAGGCGCGGCCGGCACGGCCGTCCGGCCAAGGGGGGTCGATCCCCCCGCGGGCCGGCGCCCCCCCCCAGCGGCTTCTCAGAGCTTCGAGGAAATGACCCCGGTCGAAAATCCGCCCATCCGCAGTTCCCCGTAGAGCCGCTGATATTCGATCTTGGGGCAGCGGTCCTGGACCACCCTCAGCCCCCGCGCATCGGCCAGTGCGGCGGCCTCGGCGTTTTCCACACCGATCTGCATCCAGACGACCTTCAGGCGCGGCAGCGCCGCGATCGCCTCCTCCACGATCGGCAGCACGGCGTCCGACCGGCGAAAGATGTCGACCATGTCGACCGGGATATCCTTCGGAATGTCCGAAAGGCTCGCGCGGACCGTCTCGCCCAGCGCCACCTCGCCCGCGTGGCCGGGGTTGACCGGGATCACCCGGTAGCCCTTCAGCCCCAGGTAGCGGGCGACGAAATAGGACGGCCGCACCGGGTTGGGGGAAAACCCCACCACCGCGACCGTGCGCACCATCTTCAGGGTCTGGGCCAGGAAGGCATCGGAATAGTCGTGCATGTCGAAGCCCTGACAGAAAAAGGCGCCCGATCCAAGGGGTCGGGCGCCAGTCGCGGAACGAGGGACAGTGAATTGAAGCCCGGCAGTTCCGGTGCCGCGCTTCCATTACCCTATATTGGCACGATGAAGTCTTTATGAAAGGCCCATCGCTGGAATGTGATCGTCAGCGTCCGATCACCGAGGGCCACCGCGAATCCGCCCGCGCGATATTTCCCGCCACGTCGGTCTCCCACAGCGCCATCACTTCGCGGTTGTGGTTGAGATAAAGCTTGCCGTCGCGGACGACGAAAGCCTCTGGCGAGGAAGAGGCGACGGTCCCGCGCGACACCGCATAGGCGCAGTAGCCGCCGTATTGTGGCGCGTAGGCCGCGGGGTTCATCTCGAACTCCATCAGCGCCTCGGGGGTCGCAAATCGCCAGACGGCACCGTGCCACATGATCTCGTGCGTCTCCGAGCCCATGACGGCATGGCCTTCGGTGAAATAGGCGACGACATCGTAACCGCCCAGCGCCACCCCGCCCGGGGCGTAGACGACCGGTTCCTGCGCCAGCGCCGGGCGCAGGATCGTTCCCGCGACCGGTATCGCGATTGCGGCGGCCAGGATGGCACGACGGCTCATTCGCATCGGTGTCTCTGCCTCCACAGGGCCGGCGCATGTCCCGGCCGTCTCATCACGCAGCTTTCGCCTGCAACATGCCACCCCGGATGCGGCTTGAAAACCTCTCTCCCGAAAGCGTGAACGAGGGTGCGGGGGCGTTACCGGTTGCGCACCGCATAAAGCGACACCGCCGCGGCGTTCGAGACGTTGAGCGAACCGAAAGCACCGGCGAAGGGGATCCTGACCAGAACGTCGCAGGTGTCGCGCGTCTTGTCGCGCAGTCCCGGCCCCTCGGCGCCAAGGACCAGCCCGACAGGCCGGTCGCCGATCCCCGCCAGCGTCTGGGCCAGGGTTTCCCCCGCCTCGCCGTCCAGGCCCACAAGCGCGTAGCCCATGTCCTTCAGCGCCTCCATCGCGTCGGCAAGGTTCTGGACGCGCAGATAGGGCTGGCGTTCCAGCGCGCCGCTCGCCGTCTTGGCCAGCGCCCCGGTTTCCGGCGCCGAATGGCGGTGGGGCGCAATGACCGCGCGGGCGCCGAAGACCTCGGCTGACCGCAGGATCGCCCCGACGTTGTGGGGGTCCGTCACCCGGTCCAGAAGCACGACGACCGGCGCATCCCGCCCCGGCGCACAGACATCGGCCACCTTGCCCCAGTCGAGCGGCCGGACCTCAAGCGCGGCACCCTGGTGAACGCTGTCCGCGTCGATCGGCACATGGCTGTCGAAGCTGCGGGCATCGACGATTTCCGGCACGAGGCCGCCGTCCGCCACGGCCGCGCCCAGGCGGTCGGCGGCGTTCTTCGTCAGGACCAGCCGCAGTTTTTCGCGCATCGGATTTTGGAGCGCGTCGCGCACCGCATGGAGACCGAAAAGCCAGACGGTCTCGGCGGCCGAGGCGCGGCGCGCGCGCTCCTTCTCGATGACCCATTTCGGTTTCTTGATCTTCTGTCCGGCCATGACGGGCTCCTTTCGTCCCGCTCTGACATGCCCCGCGCCGGGTGGCAAGGCTTCGCGCGTCAAGTCCCCATTTTGCGGTTGACGCCTCGCGGGCGGGGCGCTATCCACCGCCTCGCACCGGACCTTCGGGTCCGTGCAAGGGCGACGGGCTGCAAGGTGCGGCAGCGGACTGTAACTCCGCCGGGGAGACCCACGCCTGGTTC
>ERZ795053.5997-NODE-5997-length-12304-cov-4.180913_pt1 | contig 12304 bp, 8 predicted proteins | sample MGYA00375137_ERZ795053 | MGnify/ENA primary metagenome ERZ795053 (study PRJEB30182, sample SAMN05720284) | activated sludge metagenome | isolation source: Anaerobic digester | place: Hong Kong | collected 2014-12-17 ... | reverse complement strand
TTCGCGCTCTTCGTGGTCTCGGGGTTCTCGGGTCTCATCTACGAGTCGATTTGGTCGCACTACCTCAAGCTCTTCCTGGGACATGCGGCCTACGCACAGTCGTTAGTGCTGGCGATCTTCATGGGTGGCATGGCCGGGGGTGCATGGCTGGCGTCGCGTATCAGCGCGCGACTGCGAACGCCCTTGCTCATCTATGCCGCCGTGGAGGGGGTAGTCGGTCTGCTGGCGTTGGCGTTCCACGGCACATTCCAGTGGGTGACGGATGCGGTGTTCGGCTCCTTGTTGCCCGGTCTCGCGAACCCGCAATGGGGTAGTGCGCTGCAATGGTCCGTGGCGACCATACTGATCCTGCCGCAAGCCGTGCTGCTCGGGATGACGTTTCCGCTCATGAGTGCAGGCGTCATCAGGCAGCATCCGCGCGACAGCGGCAGTACTCTCGCCATGCTGTACTTCACGAATAGCGCGGGCGCAGCGATCGGCATACTGGCGAGTGGCTTCTGGCTCATCGGCCTGGTCGGTCTCCCGGGTACGATGCGGATCGCAGGGCTGCTGAATCTCGCACTCGCGCTGCTGATTGGCATGCTCGCGTATCGCGAGAACGCTTTGCCAGCGGCCGCTCGCAGTGAGCGCTCGCTGGCGTCGTCGCCTACGGCAACGCGATTTCTGGTCGCAGCGTTCGTGACCGGCTGCGCGTCCTTCATCTATGAGATCGGCTGGATACGCATGCTGAGCCTGGTGCTCGGCAGTACCACGCACTCGTTCGAGCTGATGCTGTCCGCCTTCATCACGGGCCTTGCTTGTGGCGGTCTCTGGATCCGACGGCGGATCGATTCCATCGAGGATCCCACTACGTACGCCGGGGTCGCGCAGATCGCGATGGGCATCGCGGCGATCCTCACGATCCCGATCTATGCGCAGAGCTTCGGCTGGATGGAATGGGTGTTGAGTGCGCTGACCCGCTCCGACGAGGGCTTCGCTCTGTTCACCATCGCGAGCCACGGGATTGCACTCGCAGTCATGCTGCCCACGACATTTCTCGCTGGTATGACGTTGCCGCTGTTCACCATAGTGATGCTCCGCGCCGGAAATGGCGAGCGGGCAATTGGTCGCGTCTACGCTGCCAACACATTGGGAGCGATTGTCGGCGTCGTGTTCGCGGTACACATTGGTTTGCCGCAACTGGGGTTGCGGCACTTGATCGGATTCGGCGCTGTTCTCGATGTCGTGTTGGGGGTGGCATTGTTGGCGTGGGCGGGGCGAAGTCTCTCCATTGGAACGCTGGCAGCTTCTGCGGCCATCGGCTGTGGTGCTATTGGTGTGGTGCTCAGCACCGTGGAATTACCGACCTGGCAGCTCATTTCCAGTATCTACCGCAGTGGCGATCTTGATGTCATGCGAGATGCCGAGGTGCTGTTCTATCGAGACGGCAAGACCGCGACCATCAGTCTTGCACGCTTTGCCAATGATCGGCTGGTGATCGCCACCAACGGCAAGCCTGACGCCGCGATCAATATGCGCGCCGACGGTCCGCCAAGCCCGGACGAGGTTACCATGGTGCTGGCGGGTAGTCTGCCACTCGCCTACAAGCCGGATGCTCGTCGCATTGCCAACATAGGCTTCGGCTCCGGCCTAACAGCGCATACTCTGCTGGCCGATCCAGCGATCACGATTGTCGACACGATTGAAATCGAGCCGATGATGGTGCTCGCCGCCCGCGGCTTTGGCGCGCACGTGGCACGCGCCTATCAAGACCCGCGTAGTCGAATACATAGCGCAGATGCGCGAACATTTTTCGCACTGCACAATCTGAGCTACGACATCATCGTTGCCGAACCTTCGAATCCGTGGGTCAGTGGCGTCTCGAGCCTGTTTTCCAAAGAATTCTACGGCAGCATCGCGAACTACCTCAGCGACGATGGTTTGTTGGTTCAGTGGCTGCAGTTGTACGAATTCGACGATGAGCTGGTGTCGTCCGTGTTGGGAGCTTTGGCGACTCATTTCGAGGACTTCGTTGTCTACCATGCAGACGACGTGAACATTCTCATCCTGGCACGTCGCGGGGGTAATCTAGGATCACCGGATCTGGCTCGCTTGTTAGTGGGCGACATGGCGACCAGTCTTGCCCGAGTAGGGATTGGCTCTGTGCAGGAACTTGAGCGCCGCTACGTTGGCGACAGACGCTCGATTCAGGCGCTGCTGCAGCCTTTCGAAGCCCCGGCCAACTCAGATTTCTACCCCTATCTCGATCTGCATGCCGGGAAGGCAAGATTCATCGGCGCCACTGCCGTGGCGCTGCCTAGCTATCAGCGTTAGCACGTTTCGCAGGCGACTCGGATCCGCGGCGCTCGCATCACTCGCGCTCGGTGAACTGGATCAGGTCCTGGTTGAATCTGTCTGGTGCTTCGATGAACGCTGAGTGACCCACGCCTTCGTAGACACGCAGATCTATCGAAGGCTTGCTGGCCACACGCGCGCGAACTTGTGCGACCGGCACGCTTTGGTCTGCTGAGCCCAATATGAACCGCATTGGCAGGTTGAGTTTGTCGATGAGGTCCGTGTTGTCGAGCCGCTTTGCCTTCATGGCGCGACGAGCGTAGTCAGGCATCATCACGTAGGCGTAGCGGCCGCGCGCGATGACCTCGTCTGATAGTGGTTTCGCAGCCATGAAGTTCATGAACTGCAACGAAGCATCGATGCTCTTTTGCAGATCACCGACCAACGCTGCCGGTTCGCCCGCCGGGCGGGGCAGCAGCCCGCCATGGCTGCCAACCAGCAAGACGCCGCGCGTTGCGGCTTCGCCATACTCCCGCACGAAGTCCATTGCGACGTAGCCGCCGAACGACCAGCCGACAATCCAGGGACGTTCGAGCTCGAGCTGCTGGATGACAGCGTGGATATCATCCGCCCACACCTTGTGGCCTGCATAGAACACGCTGGCCCAGGGCTTTCCGGAACCTCCGTGACCGCGCAGATCCATCGCCACGATACGGAATCGAGCCTGCAGTGTCGGATCGCCCAGTTGTCCGAGCCAACTCAGGTAGCTTTGCGAGAATCCATGCAGTAGCAGCAACGGTTCACCGTTGGGGTTGCCGCTTTCGACGACGTTCAGCGGTACCCCATCGATCGAGAGCACTTCATGATGGACGAGCGCTGTCTCCGCGATCGAGCTGGCGAGGGCGGTTTGTGCCACCCACCACAGCGCTGCGCCGCATCCAAGAGCCACGCTGCGACGCAGCATGGCTACCCGGTTGCGCGACGCTCGATCCACACGAGCCCTCTGTGCCTCAGAACCTGAACGTGGCCGTCACACCGAAGTGCCGCTTGTTAGGCAGTACGGCTTCGGATGCGGCAAGCTGGAAGAAGAACGGATCAGTCGCGCTGTCACTCTGGTAGCGCGAGGCTTCCAGCGTGTCGTCGTCGAACAGGTTGTCGACGAATGCGGTGACTTCCCATGACTCAGCGCGCAGCCCGCCGCGCAAATTGGCACGGATCTGTGCCGGCACATACGCGAGGTTCACGATATTGTCGTAACGCTTGCCGATGTAGGTCCAGTCGTTACGCACGAACCAGCTGCGATCACCTGTCAGCGGCGCCTCATACTGGCCATAGGCCGCCGCACTGAGTTCTGGAACCAGTGGGAACTTGAAGCCCGCCGAGTCGGTGCGACCGAAGAAGCGCAGCGGAATGGACTCGTTGAGCGCCTTGGTGATCTTGGTGTCGGCGTAGGCAGCACTGCCGCCCAGCGTCCAGCGCTCGCCGAGCCGATACGCGCCGTCGATCTCGATGCCCTTGGTATTACTGTCGCCGGCGGCGAATGGCACGACGTTGAAGGTTTCGCCAGCCGGGGCGGAGCCTGGCTGGATGATGCCGTCGCCGTTGAGGTCGACCTGTATCGTGCGCAGGCCCTGACGTCCTACCCACTCCAGGTAGTACAGCGATGCATTGACGTACCAGCGGCCGTCGGCGGCACGATGCTTGATGCCGAACTCATAGTTTTCGACCTCCGCTTCGGGCGCAAGCGGCGTGACGCCGTTCGCCAGCGCGATCGTCTGCTGCGCGGGTGTCAACTGGAAGAAAGTCGCGTAGCCCTGTGTTGGCTGGTTGCCTTTGGCGTAATTCACGAAGAGGTTCGTCTCGTCGTTCAACGCGTACTTGGCGAGCACACGGGGCAGGGTCGCAGTTGTCTCGACTGCAAATTCCGTCGGCGAGCCGACGCCGCTGACCTGCGTGTCTTTCTGGCGCCGCGCCTCCAGGCTGACATTGAATGCGTCGGTGAAGTTGAAGCCCACGCTGGCAAAGATGGAGTCGGTCTTCGAGGAGCTGCGAATGGGATTGAGTGCCGCGGCAGACGGACCGCCGGCGCCAGCGCCGAACAGCGCGCCGTTGATGAATCCGCCAACGACCTCGAACGTGTTTTCCAGGCGCGCGATACCGAGCATCCACGACAGGCGCTGCTCCGCCGGCGAAGTGACGCGCAGTTCGTAAGTGTCCTGTGACTGGTCGTTTACATAGAAGAACTGATAGCGATCCTCGGGCGCTATCTCAAAGTCCCGCAGGCCCTCGACCAGTTGATCCTGAGTGCTGGCGATCGCGGTCAACGTATAGCCGCCGCCAAAGCTCCAGTCCGCCGTCAACGCGCCGAGCTCATGTTCGAGTTCGGTCTTGTGCTCGGTGAACGGCAACAGGCCAGCAGCTACCGTCGCGGCCGGAGTGGTCGTGTTGATGCCGACCGGGCCACTTGGTGCCTGCAGCTCGCCGCAGAACATACGGCGCGACTGCTCCAGCGTGAAGCCGACCGGCAGACCGGCGAGCGGGCGCGGCTGGAAGCCGGGAAACGGACCACAATTGTGTTCGTTCGATCGGGCGATGAGGGTGGTCGCTGCAGGCCCGTACTCGTCGTTGCGATTGCTATAGCGCAGCCGGATCGAGATGTCATCCGTCGGCGTAAAGTTCAGCGTCCCGGCGATGTAGCGCTCGTCCGTCTCGCCAAGGCGACCGCCGAATGCGTTGCGGTAGAAACCATCGAAGCGACGGCCGTCGACCACGAGCCGTCCTGACAAGCGTTCGGCGACCAGCGGTCCTTCAATCGCTCCTTCAAGGCGGTAGTCTCCATACGTCCCTGCGGTGGCGCTGACCCGGCCCTTGAACTCATCGCCCGGTGTGGTGGTAATCAGACTGATCGCACCGCCGAACGTGGCCTTGCCGAACAGCGCCGACTGCGGGCCTTTGATCACCTCGACGCGCGCGAGATCCTCGCTGCCGATGCCAGCCGGGTTGCCGATGTACGGCACACCGTCGATGAATACGGTAACGAGGTCCTTGCGGTTGTCGCCGACGGCGGAAATCTGTGTCATACCGCGTATCGAGAAGTCGCTCGCTGCTCTGGAGGAGCCCGCATTGAACGTCAGGCCCGGTGCAAACTTGGCGAGGTCCGCGATCGACTGGACGCCGCGCTCCTCGATCTGGGTGCTGGTAAACGCCTGAATCGTCAGCGGCGCGTCCTGAATCGATTCAACCCGCTTGCGCGCTGTGACGACGACCTCTTCCAGCATCGCCGTACCGCCGGACGTCTGTGCTGACGAAGGCAACGCGATCGTCGTGAGCAGAAGGCCCACGACGCCGATCGCCACAGTTTTAATGATCATTCGCAACTCCCCAGATCAAAAATTCGTATAAGTAACAGTCAGTTGCTAGGCTACACCCAGCAGTTAGCGCGCTGCCAATACAACATCTGTATGGTGCAGCACCTCGAGCGCATGGCTGCCCGAATCGCGTGTTACCGCGTGTCTGTAGCCTATCGGCGGCCCAAAACGCCTTCGGCCTGCTTTCGTGTGCCAGTGCGCTTATTACGTGAATCGGAGTTCGCGCTACGCGAAACGACGCCCAATTGACAACAAGAGCGTGGCCACCTACTTTTTCTCCCATGTTTTCTGTTGCCAGGAGTGCAAGGTGACCATACCTGATACGTTGGCGGTTTCGCGACCCGCCAGGAGGATATTGGGCGTTCCGACGATCGGTTCTGCGGCGTGGTTCAGCTTCTATCTGATTCCGCCGCTGATGCTGGCGTTGCCGTTAGGACTGAACAGTGCTGGCATAGGTGCTGAGATGACACGGCCCGCGTCTGTTCTGATTTGGGCGCTTGTGTGCATGACCTCTTGGTGGTTGTCCGATCTGTTTTCTCGCTTCGTAGGCTGGTCACTGCGGGGCTGGCAACCGTGGCCATGGCTGTTGATTGTGTCCGGGTTTCTGCTCAATGTCGCAGCGTCCAGTCTGTACTGTCCGTGGCTGCTGGCTGGTTTTCTTCAAGTTGGATTGGTCGACGTCACGCCGGTCGTGCGGGCCTATTTCCTGATTGAACGAGACTTGACGGACCTCGCCTATCTGCGCGCGTTGTTTATCGCGGCGCTGCCCGGGCTGCCATTCTGGCTGCTCGGCAACTATTTTCTCGAGCGATTCTACGGGTTGCCGCGCCTGAGCCGGCTCGCGACGGCGCTAGCGGGCGAGACCAGCGAAGACAGCGCCGACGATTCGCTCGCGACCGCCGAACTCTCGACCGACGCTGCGTCCGCACCTAAGCCGAGGTTCCTTCAACGACTCGATCGTTTGGCAGGTTTGAATGTGTCCGAGTTGGTCGCCGTCGAGGCCGAAGACCACTACATTCACGTGCACAGCCGACGGGGCAAGGAACTTGTTTACTACCGCTTTGGTGATGCGCTGGAAGAATTGAGAACATTGCGCGGTATCCAGATCCACCGATCCGCTTGGGTGAGCATCGACGGTATCCAGGCTGTCGAGGATCGCGGTCGAAAAACCCATGTCGTGCTGATCACTGGTGAGCGGCTGCGCGTCAGTCTGCCGAATCGGGTGGCGCTGTTGCGCTTACGGCAGGCTTCCGCTCCCGCTTGAACCGAACCATGCTCGGTTCACTGCGCTGTACTTCCTGCGGTGGCACGAGAAATTCCGGTAGCCTGGCGCTAACAACCTCGGCGATGTGTGCCGGCACTTCCGTGAGCGTTGCTGCGCTGCCAGTCATCGCGCTGTAAAGACAGTGGCCTGGATGCGCGCCCATCAGCATCCACGGTTGCCAGGGGCGCACGTGCACCCAATGCCCAGCGTGGTTGACGTGGTTCTTGCTCGGGTCTGCCACGTCGGCCCAACTCGCGCTGTAGCTCAGCATGTCCGAGACCTGAATCCGTACGCCACTGCTCTCGCGCTTCCAGATGGCGGGGTCGAGCGGATTCTGGGCCCAGAAATGCGAGCGCTGCTCCAGCATCAGACGGTCACCAGCCCTTTGCCACGGCAGTACGAAAGGCCGCGGCGCCGGCGTCGAGCCGTCGGCGCGATCGTAGAATCGCTCTTCGCGAACGACTGGCAGAATCCAGCGGTTCACCGCGGGGTTCGCGATGTGGAAAGGCTCAACCTCCTCATTGAGGTACGGGTTGGTCCATCGTTCCAGGATGCGACCGGATCCGAGATCGGCAAAAAAGCCGCACTCTTTTTGCAGGAGTTGGTAGCCGCCTTGTTCCGGCACCGGCCGCAAGCGCTGTGTGCTCATGCCAATAATGCCGACGAGTTCGCGCACGGCTTCACCAGGCACGACGCCCATCAGTACGCCGCTGTACCAACCGTGGGTGTGACTGTCGGGTTCCAGCGTTGCCGTGATTTTTGCGAGCGCCAGTACGTTACCGGCAGGCGTTGTGAGATCGATCGCTCCGGATTTCAACCCAGCTGGTACTGTCGCGGCATGCGTAGTGCGCGGTGCAGCCAACAGTGCGGCCAGCCCAAAGCCAGCTATGACAGATCGACGGTCGAGCAGCGAGTCCGGTTTCATAGAGGGTTCAACAGATCCGGGTGTTCTTTTGTCAGGCGCTCTCGCAGCCAGGTTGGCACGGCCGCATCGTCATCGACGCGACACTTGACACCGACCAGTCGCATGTTCTGGATGCCGGCCATGTCTGACATGCCCAGCCAACCCACGAAACTGTTCAGCGTTGTGTAGGTGAACTGGCAGTCGACCCACTGATCGCGCGGTTGCGCGAGCTGTGCCAAGGTCGTCGTGAATGTCGCCAACGACGCCGCCAACCGGCGCGGGCGGGCAGGCTGGGTGTCAGTCGCCGCGCGTGCATCGATACTGACGTACAGATCCTCGGTCAACGCGAGTATCCCCGCGATACTGGCGAGTTGCGTGATTTCGCCGCGGAACTTCGCGCCGGGTGGCATCTCGGCCGCTGGCAGTACTGCGTCGTCCCGGAATATCAAACGTTGCGCCGAACGGTAGTGCACTGGTGCAACTTGATGGCCGGTGAGCGGGTTCAGCCACTTCTCGAGGACCTGGCCGGATGCCAGGTCGCAGTAGTAGCCTGCTTCGTCGAGGTGCCAGTCCCAGGCGCCGTCGCTGCGCGCGATCGCCCGAGTGCGACTCATGCCCTCGATGCGCGTGAGTGGCACAGCGACTTCGCCCTCGAGCTTGCCGACCAGCACGCCCGAATAGATCCAGCGGACGGTCGCGCCGTCAGGCGACGAACGCATTCGAACGAACACGTCGAGCAAAGTGGAGTCGTTCGGCGTGCGGGGCACGGCCGGTACGCTGGCCCGCGCTAAGTGAGCCAGAGCCGGCGTACCCAAGGTGAGCAAACCAAAGCCAGTCAGCGCGTGCCTGCGCGACAGTCGGGACGTAATGGACATGGTGCGATGTTCTCGCTTCCTGCAATGCGGCGCCAAGGGCATTTTCGCGAACTGGCCGCAGATCTTCGCCAATCACAACTCGTGTGTCGTGAACAGGCCGGCGCTTCAACCGTTGAGCGCGTCCTGCAGGGCGCTTGGAACTGGACGCGCCAGCTCGCCCCATCTCGGTTCGAGCAGCTCCGCGTCTTCCACGCGTGCCCGCGCCAGGAATTCCCGTGGCAAGTTGCCGGGTTCGCGAATCTTGCGACCGCTCCAGGCACCCAACATGTGGCCACGCGTTTCGCCCATCCGCATCCACTCAGGAAACGGAAAGACATAGAAGCCCGACGTTTGATATTGCAGTGAAGTGACCTTGGGATCGTCGAAATCACGCTTGGCAACGCTGCTCACCGAGCTTTCGATGAACATCTTCGGCCAGCCATCTGGCGTCGGTCGAATGTGCTCGGACTTCACCAGCTCGCCTTCGACGCGCATGACCAGGTAGGTGTCGAGCCAGCGGATGGCATTGGCATCGAGCGGCAGATAGCCGCGCGGCGACTGCAGCACGCCGGGATCGTTCAGCAGCCGCATCGGCTGCACCGCGAGCGTTGCGCCAGTAAACGGGTTGCGGACGCTTGCGGTATAGCGACCGGTCTCAATATCGCGCGGGTAGCTCAGATTGTGAGCGTGGATGCGCCAGGTGAGGTCGCCGACCCTGCGGAAATAGGAAAACTCCATGCCTTCGAATCGAACGATGGGCAGTGGTCGCTCGTCTTGTGGCAACGCGTAGACCAGAAACTGGTAAGTGCTGAGTGCCGTGGCTTCGTCGCGCAGGTCGCGCTCGAAGCGGAACAGGGCCCGAAATTTTTCGCGCGCGTCTGCGAAGTCGATGAAGCCGTCGTCGAGTGGCCGGACGGACGAGTGCCTGATAGCGGCGTCCGTCGGCGTGCCGAAGGCAGCCCACCCCGCAGCCAGCGGCGCATGTGTCAGCAGCAGACGGCGGGTCGAATCGATCATATTGCCATTGTCACTTGATTGCCGGGGCCCGTCATTAGTATTGCAAGCTACCCCATGCGCAGGCTGCATCGTGACGGCGACAGCGAGAGGTATGGTCGATTGGCTCGCCAGGCGCCCACGGGGGTCCAATGCGTTGAGATTCCAACACCATAGCAACAATGCATGAGGCAGTGTTGGCGGCGGAGCAGAATGCACGAGTCCCTGCAGGAGATGCGCTGTTGAACAAGATAGAGATCAGGCTTGCGGGCTTAAGTATTGCGGTCCAGGCAGGCTCATGAACCGACGTGAAGTGCTGGCAGGCAGCGCCGGGTTGCTGGCGATCGGTGCTGCACGAGATTCCGCATGGGCGCAGCCCTTCGCCACTGCGCGCGCAGCCGCCGTCGCTAACGCGCTGCGCGGGCCGGCGCTGCTCGAGGCCTTCGTGCGGATGCGTGGCCGCACGGACGGCGCACTCACCTACGGTTGGCTGCGCTCGCAACGCTCGACCGTCATAGACGGTGATGTCACACCGCTTTGTGGCGTGCTTGCGGGGGCCGTGCAGCGTTTCGAGCGCGTCGCGGATGACGTCTACGAGGCGACGGTGCTGGAGGTGGCGCATTACACGGATCCGCTGTCCGGTGAGCTGCTCGACACCGTCACGATGCCGGGCAGCGGCCGCACCGTGCCTGTGCCGGCGTACCGCTTCGGACCTGTGAGGGCACGATTCGCCGTTGCGCTCGACGAATGGGAGGAGTTCGATCCGCCGCAGGGCGGTAGCGGTGCCGCTCAGTTCGTGCCTCGATCTTCCGTGCACTTGATTCGCTCGCTGGAACCGGCGACCGCAACCGGCGAGCAAGTCGTCGTACGTGCTAACGAGTATGGCCGCGTTCATCCCGACCGCTCAGCACCGGCGACAATCTACTATCGCGAGTGGATGCTCTGGCAGGCGCGCGCAGCAGACCTGGCCCGCAAGTCCAGCGTGTCAGTGCCTGCCGACTACTCGTACACTGCGTTGACCAGTTGGCGGCCGTGGATGCAGATGGCAGACATCCGTGGGCACACGCTCGACAGCGGTTACGGCGCCAAAGCGGCGAGCTGGTCCGAGTGTCCACCGGAGTTCCTTGCCATGACGCGCCGCCGTCACCCTGATGTGCTGGACGATCCGCGAGGCGCGCTGGCTTCAGAGCCCAAGTGACAAGAAGGTAGGCTGCGCTCCGACTGGCTCAATCCGCGAGCTCGCGTAGCACGCGGAAGCCGAAGGTGAATCGTCGGTCGGTCGCCGCCATCTTCAATCGAAACGCGGACCGCGTGCTCGCGGCAATCGCGGTCCAGCCTTGTCCGCGCATCACGCGCAACCCACAGTCGCTGCCGCCGAGACGCGCCTCCTGCGTTGCCGGTGCCGTCGTGTGGTCGTCGTTCCAGCAATCAGCCACCCATTCGTTCGCATTGCCTAGTAGTCCGTGCACGCCAAACGGATTGGCGACCGTCTTCTGCACCGGTGCCATGGTCGGATAGCCATCGCGACAGGGCTGGCCCTTCCAGTTGTCCATCTTGGCGTACTTGATTTCCGTTTTATCCCAGCCGAATGCATCCTGGGTTGTCAGGTCACCGAGGTTGACGTAGCGACAGATCTCGTCGGCCGAATCGCCGAACCAATAAGCCGTACGAGTGCCCGCGCGGGCGACGTACTCCCACTCCGCTTCACTGGGCAGCCGATAGTTGTAGCCCGTCTTTCTGGTTAGCCACAAGGCGTATGCGTTGGCGTCGTGCCAGTTGATGCATGTGACAGGGTGGTCGTCACTGGTGTCGATCTTCGGGTCGCGCCAGCTGCGGCTGGCGTCGAACAGCCATTCGGTTCCAACGAACTGCCAGCATCCCTGTTCAGGTGAGTAGCCAGTCTCAGTGGCGAAAGCGGCGAACTCGGCACGTGTAATTTCGTACTGCCCGATGCTGAACCCGCGCTGGATCACGACTCGATGCGTGGGTTGTTCGCGGGTTGCCCAGTAGTCGGGCAGGCCAAGGCGCTTCGATTCAGCGAGCTCGGCGCCCATCGTGAAGTCGCCTGCGGGGATCGATACGAGCGCCGGGCATTCTTCGCAGTCACGCAACGGTTCAGTCGAGGCCGGGGCGGCCAGGACGGCGCACCAGACCGCAGCCAGAAACGGTGCTGCTGTCATCCGCACCCGCGGCTGGGTCAACGGTCGAACCTGGCTTCGGTACGATCGAGCGCACCGATCGGATCGGCGGCCAGTTGCGGCGCGACTCTTGCGAGCTGCGCTCGCCAAGTCGCGGGGAGATCCTCATAGCGGTGCACCTTGCGGCCGGTGAGGCGCGATGTGAGATTGCCGGGCCGGTCTCCCATGTTCATCCAACGCTGCCAGCCGGTGACCTCGGCAAAGAACACGACAGCTTCGGCGGAAGTCACTGCGGTATCTGTGAGGTTGGCGAGGCTGCCGTGGTAGACCGCGATATCGTTGACTTCAAATGGCGTCTTGCGACCGGGTGTGAACACGCGGGCAACCGACTCGTCGCGCTGGAAAACATCGTCAGCGACGACAATGGGGGGGTGCGCAATGGTGCTCGATTCCATCCGCGCGCCGCCGATTTCGGTGGGCAGGACGCGGGAGTTGTCGGCACGGAATTG
>ERZ795053.5996-NODE-5996-length-12305-cov-5.121633_pt1 | contig 12305 bp, 7 predicted proteins | sample MGYA00375137_ERZ795053 | MGnify/ENA primary metagenome ERZ795053 (study PRJEB30182, sample SAMN05720284) | activated sludge metagenome | isolation source: Anaerobic digester | place: Hong Kong | collected 2014-12-17 ... | reverse complement strand
GGCCTATCGCGCCTCAACCGTACCCAAGATGCCTATCACCGCGGTGCGCCCTTCAGCAAAGTTAAAGAGATCCGCAAAGCCCTGCTGGCAGACGGTGCGATCATCGAAGTGAAAGTCGAGGGCTGGAAGGCAGTGCAGTGTGCGCTTGCCAGCGACGCGGCGTTGCTGGCAGATTTGAGCGCCGGCCGCGTGCCAACGGTCTGGCAGCCGTTGGCCACAACGACGACAGACGAGTGCATTTTTCTGGCACCGCTCGACCCGGTCAGTGCACGGGGGCGGGCCAAAATCCTCTTTGACTTTGACTACGTGTGGGAGGTTTACAAGCCGGAGCACAAACGCCAATTCGGCTACTACACGCTGCCCGTGCTCTGGGGCGACCGTCTTGTCGCCCGCTTCGACAGCAAGCTTGACCGCACGACGAATACCTTTGTCATTCTCGGCTTTTGGTTGGAAGATGAAGTGCTGGGCAAGGATGAAGAGTTTGCCGCGGCTTTGGCTCGCGGTTTTGCCCGCTTTGTCACCTTTCTTGGTGCCCGAAAACTGGATGCCACTGCAATTCAGGAATCGTTGTTACGCCGGTGCGTTGCGGTAGCGATGAAACGTTTTGCCACAGAGTAAATCGAGCACACAGTGACATCGCAGCCAACGGTCTTACAACTGCAAAGTGGGACAGTAGAACAGCGACGGCGCTACTGCCCACTGTCCCACTGTCTTACCGGTGCACCCTGGTGGCTAACCTTTTTTGCGTTGTGGCTCACGGGGTAAAAGCATCTGAGGCTGCACCATGCGGCGGCGTTCCGGGGTCAGCCGTGCCAGCAATTCCGGCGACGGTTGATAGCCATAGCGGAAGTTGCCCCACGAGGGGCCGTAGCGGTAGACCAGAATGCGCCGGTCGCCTGGGTTGGTGCGGGTGGCCGAGCCGTGACAGATGGCATCGACAAACAGGAGCGCATCGCCCGCTTTCATGTGGATTTCAATCGCCTCTTCGACATTATCTAATCCGGGGGATCGCTTGCCGGCGCGTTGGTCGGCTGATCGGGGATGGGGGAAGTTGGACTTGTGGCTGCCGGGCACGACCATCGTCGTGCCGTCACCTGGGCCCATGTCGGTCAACGCGATTAGGATGTTGATCTGCCCACATTGAAACTTCCCGTTGCGGTAGCGAAACTGCGTGCGTTTTGCGCCTTCATGACCACCGGAGTGCATCCCCGTTGCCTTGCCCGGTCCACGTACCCAGGCAAAGTTCTCATCGATAAACAACGGTCCGTGATACCAATCAAAGGTGCCCTCGCCCCCCACGAAAAATTTGAGTTTATCGATCCAGGAGGGGTGGTCAATCAACCGTTCGAAGGGTTCGCCTGCCTCATAAATCTGCTGGAGTTGAAAGGTATCGGACCCTTGGTGCGTTGGCCGCGCATGAAGGTAGCCATCCCATTCATCGGGCGCCATGGGGAGCAGTTCATCCAATCGGTCGTTGCATGCCTGCACTTCCGCCGGCGTGAGGGCATTCTGCAGATGGAGATAACCGCGCAGGTCAAAGAGGTAAATTTCCATTTCATCAGGTTGGTTGGACATCATGGTTCCTTTTCAAATGATTCCGTTTCGCACAGCGCAATCATTTTAAAACGGCACCGTATTACTCACAAACGCCACAAATTTACTGTCCGGCGACCACAACGGCACGTTCATCGTCCCCTACCCCTGAGCTCAATAGTACAACAGTCTCAAGGGATAACTCAATGTTGCACGCCTCGTGCGAAACACGTACACTTACCGCTATACTCTGCTCTGAATGAGAACCGGAGTTTTGGGCGAGGTGAAAACTCCGGTTCTCTTCACAACCGCAGAACAGATAAGTCAACCTAAATATTTATCCCGAAATCCGTTGTGGTGACCTTTCCACTGGTAACAGTGAACAGAAGCCAGTAATCAGTAGTCAGCATTTCGTACAGATTTCGCACCGGCAACTGACCTCTGACTAGAGCCAGATGGTAGCGCACAACGGCATTTCAGGATGGACTTCAACACGAGGGCACCATGAGCATAATTCTCAAATCACTTCCCAAAAATGAAAAAGTCGGCATCGCCTTTTCCGGCGGGCTTGATACGTCTGTCGCTGTCGCCTGGATGAAAGAGAAGGGCGCCATTCCCTACACCTACACCGCGGATCTCGGCCAGCCGGACGAAACCGATCTCGAAAGCATTCCCTTTAAGGCGCGCGAATATGGCGCGGCGGGCGCTCGCCTGATCGACTGCCGCAACGCGCTCGTTTCCGAAGGCTTCGGCGCGTTGATGTGTGGGGCATTCCACATTACCTCCGGCAGTAAAAAATATTTCAACACGACCCCGTTGGGCCGTGCGGTCACCGGTGTTCTGCTGGTACGGGCCATGGAAGAAGATGGTGTCAACATCTGGGGCGACGGCTCGACCTACAAAGGCAACGACATCGAGCGCTTCTATCGCTACGGTCTGCTGGCCAACCCGCGCCTCAAGATCTATAAGCCCTGGCTCGACAAGAATTTCGTCAATGAACTGGGTGGGCGCGCTGAGATCAGCGCCTGGCTTACCGCGCGCGGTTTCACCTACAAGATGTCGGCCGAAAAAGCATATTCGACTGATGCCAATATCTGGGGGGCAACCCACGAAGCAAAGCATCTCGAATTTCTCAACACGAGCGCGCATATTGTTGCGCCGATTATGGGCGTTCGGTTCTGGGATGAGTCAGTCGAAATTGCACGGGAGGAGGTGAGCGTCACCTTTAGCGAAGGGGTTCCGGTTGCCATCAATGGCAAGGAGCTCGATCCCGTTGACCTCGTGCTCGAAGCCAATCGCATTGGTGGTCGCCACGGCCTCGGCATGTCTGACCAGATCGAAAACCGCATCATCGAGGCCAAGAGCCGTGGCATTTACGAAGCGCCTGGCATGGCCCTGCTCCACATTGTCTACGAGCGGCTGCTTTCGGGTATCCACAACGAAAACACCCTCGACAACTACTTTACCATGGGGCGCAAGCTTGGCCGCTTCCTCTACGAAGGTCGCTGGTTCGATCCACAAGCATTGATGATCCGTGAGAGCTTGCAGAAGTGGGTTGCGCGGGTTGTCACCGGTACGGTTACGCTCGAATTGCGCCGCGGCGATGACTACACGATTCTCAATACCGAAAGCCCCAATCTCACCTACAGCCCTGAGCGGTTGACCATGGAACGTTCGGTCGCTGAGTTCGGCACAGCACGGGAGGGTGGCGAAGCACCCTTTGATCCCGAAGATCGCATTGGTCAACTCCACATGCGCAACCTCGATATCACCGACACGCATGACAAATTGCTGGCATACAGCCGTGCCGGGTTAATTGGCCTTGACGCTGACCACAAACTTTTCTTCCTGACCGACTCATCTAAAGAGAAGCGATCGTAAACACGCTCCGATTAAAGAATTTGCCGCGGCAGCCGCGGCAAATTCTTTAATCGGAGCGGGAGAGCACAAAGCAGCGGTACGCCATCGTTACCCTAAAACGGTACGGTATTGCTGACAAACGCGACATACCGGCTGTCCGGCGACCACGATGGCACATTCATCGTCCCCTGCCCGCCGTAGAGATAAGCGACAACGCTGGGGCCGGCGCCACGGATCGGCATGAGGCGGAGGTAGACCCGCTTGGCCGCGGGGTGGTCATTGGGCGCAACCTCCTGGGTATACGAGACAAAGATGAGTTGCCGGCCATCGGGTGAAACGTGGGCAAACCAGTTGTTGTATTCGTCGCCGGTCACCTGCTCCTGGTTGCTGCCGTCGGGGGCCATGCGCCAGATCTGCATGGTGCCGCTGCGCACCGAGTTGAAGTAGATGTAGCGGCCGTCGGGTGAATATTCAGGGCCGTCGTCGAGCCCGGGCGCGGTGGTCAGTTGCGTCTCGTGGTCGCCGTCGGAGCCATCGGCGGCAATGCGGTAGATGTCGAAGTCACCGTTGCGCTGGGCAGTGTAGACCAGGTATTTGCCGTCGGGGGACCAGCCGTGGAGATACGAGGGTGCCTTGGCGGTAATGCGTTTAGGTACGCCGCCGGTGATCGGGACAGTGTAGACAACCGACCCCTTGTCCTCGTCGCTGCGGCTGCTGATTGCCAACATCGTGCCGTCAAACGAGATAACGTGGTCGTTATTATTCTGGACGACTGGTTCGGTGTCGATCAACGTTGGGCTGTTGGTGGCGAGGTCATAGCGATAGAGCCGCCCGCCGCTGTTGTAGATCAGCGCCTTGCCATCGAGCGTCCAATTGGGTGCCTCAAAGATATCATCCGTTTCGTAAATAACCCGCCGCTGGCCGGTGGCAACTTCCATAATCTCCAGCCGACTGCCCAAATTGGCCCGGGGGTTGGCCGCGCCCGCCGCCACCGGCACGACGATGCGCACGTTGCGGAATTCAGCCGTCTCGACCACATCGGCATTGTGTGAGCAGAGCGCCAATCCCACATATACCTCATCCCCCAGATCCAGATCGGCCACTTGAATGGTGTGGAAGGTCTCGCCATAACGGGCCACCGACATGATGTAGCTGTTGCTGCGCCGTTCCAGTTGGATCACATCGGCATGGGTGATCGAGGCGACGATCTCTTCCGTCCGCGCGCCCTGGCCACGTCGAAATTGGAGAGACGTCAGCCCATCGCCGTGGATGGCGGTGGTGACATGGGGCGATGCGGTGTCGAGTGTGCTGCGCGCCATCCAGCCCAATTTGCGATGCAGTTCCACCCCCTCACCGACAAAGTTGACCTGGGCCGTGACAATAAAGTTGCCGCGCATGCGCCGCCAGAGGAAGTGGAAATCATCATGGTCGCCCCAAATATTGGCACCAGCACCGGAGACGGTGTAGATCTGCTGGGTGGGATCATAGATACAACCGCCAGGGTGGTGAAGCGTGCCGACATTCGTTTGGTTGGTGAAGCCGCCGAGGTCACTTTGTTGTGTTATCATGAATTTGGTCTTTCTCCAGGAAATGGGCGTGTAATGGAAATTAACTCAATCCATTGGAGCAGCGAAAGGCAACATTGTCAACTTTACACGATTGCTGCCCAGCAATTCCAAATTTGGCTCTGACACAGGAGAATATGTAACTCGACGAAAGTAGCCTTGAAAATTTCTCATCTATGCTCAATCGCAGCATCTCCTAACTAACGCACAATGTGAGGCAGATAGGTCTGTCGAATTCCCTCCTCACTGGGCACGGTTGGCGTCAGCGATGGCTCCGGCGTGGGCGAAGGTTGTGGGGTAACCGTAGACAATGGCACGCTGGTGATGTCATTTCGATACAGCCCCATGTGATAATTCCTTGACTCTTGCAGTTGCCCAGAATAGAGCAGGTCCAGATCACCATCACCGTCGATATCACCCCAATCAGCAGTACCAGACTGAATCCCCGGAAAGGACAGAGCAGCTTCGGAAAATTCACCCTCGATGTTCAAATAAAGCTTGGCAATAAACTCTTCATCCGTACCACCGGCCAAAAAGATGTCGTCATCACCATCAAGGTCAACATCAGCCCACGTATACGCGTTGCCGTTGAGTAACCCCGGCAAGCGTAGACCGGTATCCACAAAGACGCCAGCGCTGTTTTCATAGAGGCGCGTGGCTATCTCGTCTCGCCATTGGCCAGTCGCCAATAGGTCTGAGTCACCATCGTGATCGTAATCATGCCAACGAATTCGGCTTCCCAAGAGATCTGCAAATGCAGTCGCTACCTCTGTAAATTGCGCGCCATCATTACGCAGAATTAATTGGGCACCCGCAAGATCGAGATCGCCATCTGTGTCATAATCAACCCAAACCGCGCCATAAATTGCTGAAGGCAACACAATATCAACTAGTGTAAAATCGCCATTATCATTGCGATAGAGTTGAGTCACCGGCTCATTGTTAACACTCGCTTCGCTCAGCCCACCCAAAGCAAGATCAACATCGCCGTCGTTATCATAGTCGCCCCAAGAGACAGCTGGGTAATAGACATTGAGCAATTGTGTTGTAATGGGGACAAAGCTACCATCGTCATTGCGATAGAGCTGGGTGAGCGGCTTTAGTTCAGCAGTAAAGCCGCTAATGAGAATATCCAGATCCGTATCATTGTCATAGTCCACCCAACTAACGGTACTGAATGCCATACCCGTTAAAACCGCCACACGTGCCAGAACGCCATCGGTATTGTGGTAGATCTCAGCGATCCGGCTCCCCAATTCGGTATAACCGGTTAATGCCAGGTCGACAGCACCATCGTTGTCATAATCCGCCCACGCGACACTGCCGTGTACAATACCGGGTAAGGTATGGTTTAGTGGAACAAAGGCTGTGGGTTCGTCACTTGCCCATCCAATTGTTACACCGGCGAAATAGAGGCAGAGCGACATGAGCATAACAATATTCAGTTTCAACCAAGAATTTGACCAGTTCATAAGTATTCAATCCTGTTCTCTCAAGAAACATACCGTAGCAACACATCGCCGAGTACTGTTTCTGTTTGCTTGACTTGCCATTTGTGGCGATGGCGCTACTCCCAAGAAACATACCGTAGCAGCACATCACCACACCAGCTTGTTTCTTGCAGCTTGAGTGGCCGTTTGTGGCGATGGCGCTACTCCCAAGAAACATACCGTAGCAGCACATCACCACACCAGCTTGTTTCTTGCAGCTTGAGTGGCCGTTTGTGGCGATGGCGCTACGGTTAAGTAAAATACAGAAAGTCTTTGGAAAATAGAGCGGGGATTTGACAATCCCCATAGAGCGGTTTGTTCGCTCGAAGAGGGTCTGGCGCCTCGGCCTATTTCTAAAAACTTTAGGAATTTCACTGATACTGATGCTCTGCATCAGTATTCAATGTCATACTCCTATGGTACAATCGCAAAAACATCAGCAGACGATGGCAAGAGTTGATGCTAAAGCAAGCGTAAATTGAGTTGGGTCAATAGTCAGCCGTCAAAAGTTTGAATTTCCCTGTCAGATGCTTCTCAATCTTCCCCGCCGCGATACCGTGCAGAAAGAGGTATAGTCCACGATGACCAAACCACCCATTACCGAAGGCACTTTGCTCTGGTCACCGACGCCAGAAACCATCGCCAATGCCAATCTCACTAAATTCACAGCATGGCTATTCGAATCGAGCCGTCTCAACTTTACAACCTATGCTGAACTCTGGCAGTGGTCGGTTACCGAAGTAGAAGCGTTTTGGGCGGCGTGGTGGGAATATTGGGGTGTGGTCCATGCGCACGCGTATGACACGGTTTTGGCAGAACGAACGATGCCGGGTGCCCAATGGTTTGTTGGCGCAAAGTTAAACTATGCCGAGAACATCCTCACCCGCCGCACCGCTGAGCGCCCCGCGCTGCTCTACCAATCAGAAACCACCTCGCTAACAGCCATCAGCTGGCAAACCCTCTCCGACCAGACCGCCAAACTCGCCCACGCCCTGCGCAACCTTGGCGTGCAACGAGGTGACCGGGTCGTCGCCTATCTGCCAAACATTCCCGAAGCGGTGGTTGGCTTGTTGGCAACGGCAAGCATTGGCGCGATCTGGTCGAGCTGTTCGCCCGACTTTGGCAGTCGCGGTGTGCTCGACCGCTTTGGACAGATTGCGCCCAAGGTGTTGTTGGCGGTCGATGGCTATCACTACGGCGGCAAATACTATGATCGCCGCACCAACCTTGCCGAATTGCAAGCGGCCCTGCCGACACTGGTGGCCACGATTTTGGTTGAAACCGAAATTGCAACAGAAAGCGACACAGAAAGCGACACAGCTCGTACACATCCATTAGATCGACATAGAACCGCGCAAGCCGCCGCTTCTGTCCCCCTGATCCACTGGTCGGAGATCATGAACCCCGATGAAGTACCGCCGCTACATTTTGCACAGGTGCCTTTTGACCAGCCACTCTGGATCCTCTATTCATCGGGCACAACAGGGCTACCCAAACCGATTGTACAGGGCCACGGTGGGATTCTGCTCGAACACAGCAAGGCGACGATTCTGCACAATGACCTCCATCCCGGCGACCGCTTCTTCTGGTACAGCAGCACGGGCTGGATGATGTGGAATTATCTGGTCGGTAGCCTGCTCAGTGGCGCGACCGCGATCCTCTACAACGGCAGCCCCGGCTATCCCGATCTGAGTGTGCTCTGGCGCTTGGCTGCCGAGAGCGGCATGACCTACTTCGGCACGTCAGCTGCGTTTCTTCACGCCTGCATGAAGGCGGGCATCCACCCGGGACGTGACTTCGATCTCCACAAGCTGCGCGGCCTCGGCTCGACCGGCTCCCCCCTGAGTATTGACGGCTTCCGCTGGGTCTACGACGAGGTTAGTCCGACGCTGGCGCTCGAATCGCTGAGTGGTGGCACCGATCTCTGTACTGCCTTTGTCGGTGGCGCGCGGACCTTACCGATCCATGCCGGCGAATTACAGGGACCATCACTCGGTGCGCAGGTCGCGGCGTGGAATGAGGCGGGCGAACCCGTCATCGACGAGGTGGGCGAGTTAGTGATCACGCAGCCAATGCCCTCGATGCCCCTCTACTTCTGGAACGACACTGACAATCTGCGCTACCTGGAGAGCTACTTTGACCTCTTCCCCGGCGTCTGGCGCCACGGGGACTGGATTAAAATCAACGAGCGCATGGGCTGTGTCATCTATGGCCGCTCCGACTCGACAATCAACCGCCAGGGCATCCGCATGGGAACGAGCGAGATCTATCGTGTCGTCGAGAGCTTCCCAGAAGTGGTCGACAGCTTGGTCATCGACTTGGAGGCGCTAGGACAGGAATCGTATATGCCGCTCTTTGTCGTATTGCGGGAGGGGGCTGAGTTGACTGAGGAGCTGCAAGCGGCGATCAAGCGCAAGATCCGCGAAGAGATTTCACCGCGCCACACGCCCAACGACATCTTTGCAATCGAGGACGTGCCGTATACGTTGAGTGGCAAGAAAATGGAGGTACCGATCCGCAAGATCCTGCTGGGGCAACCGCTGGAGAAGGCGGTCAAGCGGGATGCCATGCGGAATCCAGAGGCGTTGGCATACTTTTTGCGGTTTCGGCAAGGGTGAGAAGAAGACAGGATCACGCATGTGGCCAAACCGCTCAGGCACAACTGGTAGCGGCAACAGCTTTGGACACAGCAAACCCATGGCGCGGTAACGCGATGGAACAGCCGTTAGTTGCGCAGCCGTTTGACCAGGATACGCATGACATGCAGCGCAAACACAGGGCTTTCGTGCACCAGAAACAAAAAGCGGCGTTCATCAATGGCGGCGACCTTGCACTCTGTTTTCGCCACAACATCGGCACTATGTGGTGACCCATCGATCAGCGCCATCTCGCCAAAGATCTCCTCCTTACCAAGCGTGCGAATATATTGGCCATCAATGTGCACATCTAGCTCACCCTCCTGGACCACGTACATGTATTCGCCCAGTTGACCCTGGCGCAGGATAACATCACCGGCGCGATAGTGATCGCTCTGAATTTTATCCTGCAACATATTTAGCATGTTCATTGGCTACCAACCTATTCCCCAAAGATGAGTCATAAAAGCAGCAAAAGTAGTCAAGATGAAGTGGGTCGCAACCAACCCAGAAATCGTTGCCAGGCTGATGGCGGCACAGGCGGTAAATTTTCCTCGACCTCGGTTAAAGCGGCGGCGAAGTCGGCACCGGTTGCAAAGCGATCGGCCGGCTCTTTGGCGATAGCCTGCAAAATGACCGCGTCCAGCGCTTGTGGCACCCGTGCGTATTTGCTCGGCGGCTTGGGTATCTCGGTCAAGTGTGCCTGGAGCACATCTTCACGCGTGCCATAGAATGGTTTTCTACCGGTGACCATGAGATACAGCATAATGCCCAGCGCATAGAGGTCGGCCCGTCCATCGATCAGGCCCCGGTTTTCGATCTGTTCCGGCGCAGCAAAAGCGGGCGTGCCATAGATCCCCGCCTCGTAATCAATCCCATCTTTAGTGCGAATTACCGTACCAAAATCAAACAAGAGTAATCGCCCCGCGGCGTCACACATGAGATTGGCGGGCTTGATGTCACGGTGTACATAGCCATGACTGTGTAAATAGTCCAACGCTTCAGCAAGCTGGCGCGCAAGACGGATCGATAGACGAACAGATAACTTTTTTTTGGCCAGCAGATACTTGTCAAAGCTGAACCCGTCAATCAACTCCATCGCCGTAAACATCTGCCCGTCATCCAACCCTGTTTCATAGACGCGCAGGATGCCCGGGTGGGACAGACGCGAGAGAATACGCCCTTCAAACTGAAAGCAGGCCAAGACTTGGGGTTGCGTCGCTGCTGCCGGCTTGAGCACCTTCAACGCAACCAACGCCGGCTGATCAGCGCCCCTGTCGCCGTGGTCACCGCTCCGACGCGCCCGATAGACAATCCCCGCGGCACCCTCGCCAAGCAGCTCTTCAATTTGATACCCGCCAATCTGTGTCGGTAAGGTAGAACTGCTCTTTGCAGAAAGAGTAGAGGATTGCATAGAGTTTATTCAACTAGTGCAGTTGGGCGTAAATACCTGGATAGAAATAGGGAAGCCGCTCAGAGCATATTCGCTTATCAGCCGAAAGTGTTAGGCTGCTCCAAGATTTTGAATCCCCCAATGTAGGGGCATCCGCTTGCCGGTGCCCCAGGGGCGACCGCAAGGGCACGCCCCTACGGCGGGATTTGTTTCCTTGGAACGGCTTTAGTTGAGCGCCAAAGCAGTACAGTATGCCCCCTCGGATCTGAGACGGGCTATGGATAAGGTTTGTACATCGTATTCACTATAGCAGTGATTAACTTGCCGTTCATTGGATAAAGTGCCCAAGAAAAAAGTAGGCAGAGACGTACATTATCTACAAAATCTCCGCATTTGTATCTTCATCTATGCCCACTCATGTATCCAAGGTCTATAGCACCTTACCACGCCTCCTGTAGGATGGTCCGCAATATGTTTCGCGCGCACTGGGTGACAGCAGTTTTGCTCTAACCTCACTTACCGCCGGGATTTACGAGCCAAGATCATCATGACAGCAACCTACCACAGACTTGCCCATGCGATTGCCATTGGGACATTGACCTTGCTTGCCGTCTGGGTCATCGCCCAACCGGCGCGGCCCTCCCATGCCGCAATGGTCCAGGCAACCCCGCTGCCACTGGATCGGTGGCAACGACATCTGATTGATGAGAATAGACCCTGGCGTGCGCTCTTTATCACGGCGGCGGATATCGATGGCGACCAGTTACTCGATCTTGTTACCGGTGGCTGGTGGTATAAACAGCCGCCGACGCTCGCCGGCACCTGGTCACGCAGCACCATTGGTGCGCCCCTGAACAACATGGCCACTGTGTTTGACTTCGACGGTGACGGGGATGCTGATCTGTTGGGGACCGACCACATCGACGACTGGACAAATTTCGTGGCGAATGATGTCCCCTTCACCTGGGCCCAAAATGATGGGCAGGGTCAATTCACTCTGTTACATAATGTGGCCAACGGCTACGGCAACTTTTTACAGGGCATCGCGGTGCAACAATTCCAGGAGAATGGTCCGCAGCAGGTCGCCTTATCCTGGCAAAATGCAGCGGAGGAGGTCGGTATTCAGATGTTGACGGTACCGACCGATACGGCCACCGCCCCATGGCCCTGGCAACGGATCTCCCCAACTGCCCAAGGGGAAGCACTCAGCGCCGGGGATATTGACCGGGACGGCGATGCCGATTTGCTGCTCGGTACGCGGTGGCTGGAAAACACCGGCTCCGTATGGCTCGACCACACGCTCTACGCAACCACCAAAGAGGTCGACCGCAACCGATTGGCCGACATCAACAACGATGGTCGTCTGGATGCTGTTGTCGGCTATCAGGCCGCCAATAAAGTTGGCAAGCTTGCCTGGTATGAACAGGGCACCACGGCGACTGTCGGCTGGACAGAACATGTTGTGGCGCAACTGATTGGGCCGATGAGCCTCGATGTAGCCGACATGGATGGGGATGGCGATCTGGATCTCATTGTTGGCGAACACAACACGGCCAACCCACAGACGGCCAGGCTTTACATCTTTGAAAATGAAGATGGCAACGGCACCACCTGGATCGAATACACTGTCTACACAGGGGATGAACATCACGACGGGGCGCAAGTGGTCGATCTCGATGGCGACGGCGATCTTGATATTATCTCGATTGGCTGGAGTCACAGCAAAGTGCTCTTCTATGAAAACCAGGCGATTGGAGAGACGACGACACCGACTGCAACCAGTACGGCATCACTGCCCACCACGCCGACACCGACACCCACGTTGACA